>Ga0247842_10007577_pt1 | contig 11692 bp, 8 predicted proteins | sample LaCruzMarch2015__3_FD_192411 | JGI IMG/M metagenome (GOLD analysis project Ga0247842, IMG submission 192411) | Freshwater microbial communities from meromictic Lake La Cruz, Castile-La Mancha, Spain - LaCruzMarch2015_19m | ecosystem: Environmental > Aquatic > Freshwater > Lake | place: Spain...
GGTCGGCAGCGGGGAGGTTGATAAGTACAGCTTGATCTTCATGTCCGATGCCAACGATACTCTTTCGCTTCAAGATACTATGGACCGAGCGCTGCGATTCTTTACGGATAAAGGCTTCTCCACTCTGGTTTTTCCCTCGGCTGGCAACGATCCATTCGAGCTGACCTTGTCTCGCATTCTCATAGCAGATATGATCAGTTTATTCATTGCCGCTCATCGCGGCATCGATCCGACGCCGATTCCGGCGATACGTGAAATCAAGAGTATGGAACCGCCTCTCGATCTCATGAACTACGACAAAGATATGGCGGAATTTCGCTGATAGATTGAGTTAGGAACTGAACACAATCCACTTTAGCCGTCGCTTATCGTATCTTAATAAACTGAGTGATTTGCGTCCTATTGGAATTACCGCGATCACATTGAGAGTGAATTGAACCTACCGCTCAAGGACTTGAATGAAGGTCATTATTCCGGTTGCAGGACTCGGCAGCCGACTTAAACCGCATACTTACACCGTCCCGAAGGCTCTTTTACAGGTCGGCGGTAAACCGATCATTGCCCATATTATGGATCAGGTGAAGGAATGGGGCGGAAGCCGCTTTACTTTCATCGTGGGGCATCTTCGCGAGAGTTTGGAGAGTTATCTCCGTTCCCACTACGATCTGCCTCTTGAATTTCGTCAGCAGGAGCGGATGCTCGGTTTGGGGCATGCTGTTCTGACTGGACTCGATCCGGATGACAAGGAACTTCTAATCATACTTGGCGACACTATTCTAGACGCCGATATGACTCCGGTCATTCGTCGCGGAGTCACATCCATCGGCGTTAAAACTGTTGCAGACGCGCGCAAGTTTGGAGTAGTGGAATTGGAAGGGGACCGGGTGGTTCGGTTGATCGAGAAATCTCCAGAACCGCCTTCGAACCTCGCGATTGTAGGAGTTTATTATATCCGTGATGGCGCCCTACTCGGCAAAGCGATTAAAGAGGTGATCGAGCAAGGTATCACGGTTAAAGGGGAGTATCAGCTTACCGACGCGCTTCAGATAATGCTGGATTGGGGAGAAGTAATCGAGACATTTCCGATTGGAGGCTGGTTCGATTGCGGCAAACCTGAAACATTACTGGAAACCAATCGTTACATTCTGGACAGGGACGGCGGGGAGGTTTCCTCTGCAAGCATCAAAGACTCTGTGATTATTCAGCCGGTTCACATAGCAGCGGATGCGATCATTGAACAGTCGGTGGTTGGACCCTATGTGGTAATCGGATCAAAGACGGTAGTTACGAAGTCTGTTATCTCTGACAGCATCATCGCCGATCATGCTACTATTGAGGGTGCAGTTCTCTCTGCATCGCTCATCGGCGCACGCTGCAAAGTTCGCACAAGTCATCACAAGATAAACCTCGGCGCGTCAGGCGAGCTTGAGCTATAGCTGTCGCGCGCACAAGTCAGGAATTTGGAAGGAGAGCAATGAAAGGCGAGTTCCTCTTTACCTCGGAGTCGGTCACCGAAGGACATCCCGATAAGATAGCCGATCAAATATCCGATGCAGTACTCGACGCCGTAATGCGCGATGATCCCTTTGGACGAGTAGCCTGTGAAACATTTTTATCCACCGGTCTGGCGCTTGTTGGCGGTGAGATTACAACGACAACTTATGTCGATATTCCGCGTTTAGTTCGGCAAGTGATTAAGGATATAGGCTATACCAGCGCAGCCTTTGGATTCGATTATGAGACGTGCGCGGTTATCACGACGATTGACCAGCAATCCGCCGACATTGCCATGGGAGTTGACCGTGCGGGAGCAGGCGATCAAGGTATGATGATAGGCTACGCCTGTAACGAAACGCCTGAGTTAATGCCGCTTCCGATTCAGCTCGCTCACACTCTTGCCAAGCGTCTTGCTAAAGTTCGCAAGGACGCTACGATTCCTTACCTTCGCCCTGATGGGAAAACGCAGGTATCGGTGCGCTACGTTGACGGGAAACCAGTCTCAGTCGAAACCGTAGTGGTCTCTACCCAACATGATCCTGACGTCACGCATGCTCGTATTTGCGAAGATGTGATGGAAGAGATCATTTTCAAGGTGATTCCTGAGCAGTATATCGACAGAAAAAAGATCAAGATTCACATCAATCCGACCGGTAGATTTGTGCTGGGTGGTCCTCACGCCGATACCGGTCTCACGGGCCGCAAGATCATTGTCGATACGTATGGCGGCATGGCGCTGCATGGCGGCGGCGCTTTTTCCGGGAAAGATCCGACCAAGGTTGACCGTTCGGCTGCGTATGCTGCCCGTCATCTCGCACGCAACATCGTCGCGGCAGGATTGGCGACTAAGTGCAGCATTCAAGTCGCCTATGCGATTGGCGTCGCAGAACCAGTTTCCATGATGATCGATACCGAAGGCACCGGCGTGATGCCGGATACCGAGTTGACCAAGATTGTGCTCAAGAAAATTGATATGACGCCGGCGGGGATTATCGAACGGCTTGAACTCCGTCAGCCTTTCTATCGTCAGACAGCCGCATATGGTCATTTCGGCAGACAGGAAGAGGTCGGATTTACTTGGGAGAGAGACGATCTCGTCGAGGTCTTGAAGAATAGTTAGATTACCCGGTTGAAATTCAAGCGGCCTGCGTCACAACAGGCCGCTTGTTGTCTCGTATGTTATTTGAGTAATCAAGCTCAACGATAGGGAATTGAATGAAAGCACAGATGCGGATAACCGCATTACTCGGAGCAGGGGCGCTATCCCTGATGTTCATCGGTTGCAGCCTTAAAACACCCGGAGCGCCGGTCTGGACGGTCGAAGCAACGCTTCCTTTCAGCCAGAAAGTGTACCGAATGGGCGACCTCGTCACCGACTCGGTAAAAATGGCGGATCAGGGATGGGGGCTCAGGATCAATCCTGCCGATTCATTGCTTGTTTTCGAGGCAATGGATTCTCTGGAATATCAATCCATTAAGGATCGCATCAAATACGAAGCGTCCGATGTTGGACAGTATTCGAACGCCATCGGCGCTATTCACATCGAACAACCGCTGCCCGACGCCGATACTGTCAATATCAGTGAAGCAAATCCGCTTCTCCAGCCGGGATACAATGGGCCGGTGGCTCCCTTCAGTATGGATGAGGCGGTCGATACTCTCGCCTTCGAAGTATTCCGTTGGGTCAGGGTGAATACCGGTAGCATGAATTTGACAATCGTCAATGGCTTCCCGTTTGAAATGCGAAATCTGGCTATTGAGTTAGAGAACATCGAAGACGGTAGTTCGCTTGGTACGGTCATCTTTCAGCAGCCGATCCCAGCCAATGGTTCTGCTACTGAGAGTCTGAATCTCGCCGGAGTCTTGATGTACGATCAAGTCAGGATGACGGCGAACGGCTCCTCTCCCGGATCAGCTACTCCAGTATCTATCAGTGGGAACGAGAAACTGCAACTGGTGCTCGGGATAACGCGAACCGACGCCGATTCCGCCTACGCTCAAATCGAAGCGCAGGAGTTCTCCAATCCCGACGTATTGGCACTCGATAACGCTAATCGGATTGTTGAAGCGAGGATCAAGGATGGCACAGCTTTCTTTGTTCTGAGAAATACGACGCCATTCCAGTTAACCTCAGATATGGTCTTCGAGAATTTTTACGATTCAACCAACACACCGATTCAGAAGCGGATATCACTCGCGCCGCACGGCGTCAGCAGGATCGAACAGATTTCGCTCCGGGGTTCTCGAGTCGTGATGGATCTCAACGCGCAGGGGATACGAGTATCCAATGTTGTAAGCGTTGAGGATACGCGCGAGACGCGGTACAATGGCGAAACGTATCAGGTAATCAAGGGCGATCAAGGCGTTGAGATTCAGTACTGGACGGACGAGTTGACGCTCGGCCGCTTTGAAGGGATACTTGACAGTATTACTGTCGATATTCCGCCTACAATCACGGCGGTTGAGATCCCTCAAGGATTGGATAGTTTGAATTTCACTCGCGACACGGTCTTCATTTTCATTGATAATGAAACGACCATGCCGCTTAAGGGGAATTTCAGTTTACGGGCTGTGAACAGCCGCAATGGCGCATCGATTACACTGCCGATACCGCTTGACCTGCTTCCGGGGCAGAATTCGACAACCTTGCCGAATGCAGACCGCCTCACCAGTGTTCTCCCCGATAGTATTATTCTTGAAGGGTGGGCAGGACTGGGGCAGAAATTCTTTCCAAATCAAGGAGTTGGAATTGTCTCAGAGGACGACGGCTTCGCTGGGGCCTATCTGATTCGTTCTGCACTCAAGTTCACTATCGGAAATACTCGCATACTAACCGAGCCAAGCGAGATGGACTCACTTGATATAGGCGTACAAAGCGTCGATCTGAGGGTCCATTTGATCAATAGTATTCCGCTTTCAGGCATTGTGCGTATCCTCGTCGGAAATGATACTACAGCGATGGATACGGTCATCCAGGTTGATATTCCCCGGGGTGATATCGTCAACCGGCGATCTGCTGCTGCCGCAGAGACTACTTACACGGTTGGGCTCGATTCAGCCGAGCTTGCTATCATGAAACGAAGTCCCGTCTTTACCAGGCAATTAATGACTTTCCAGTCGAGTAACGGCGACACCGCTTGGATCTATCCGCAGGATTCACTCGCAGTACAAGCATCAGCTACGGTTCGCGTCACGATCGATCCGAACGACGGAGGCAACTGATGAAGAATAAAATCCTCCTCACGTTGATCATCTCAACCGGACTACTGTTGCCTTCCACAGGCGAAAGTCAGACTATGCGAACCGGCAGAAGCGTCGCTCTTGCAGGCTCGGGTGCGCTGGCAATGTATGGATGTCAGGCTGCTGGCTGGAATCCAGCCAATCTGGGACTCAATGCCAATCCGGTCTTCTCGTTGAGTTTTGGATCGCTCGGACTCTCAATGGGTAACAATGCGTTCTCGCCAGAATACATCGGTAACACTTTCGTGAAGGGCGATACTCTTTCCGAAGAAAAGAAGACTGAGATTCTCGGCAAAATGAGCGCCGACAAGTTGGATATCTATACAAACGTCGGAGTCCCTATATTTGGGCTCTCGATCGCGAATTTCGCGCTGAACGTCGATGCATTTGCTCTTGGTAATGCTTCGATTCCGGCGGACGTCTTCCGCTTGATCCTAACCGGCCCGGTCAAGGACAAAACTTACGACCTGAGTACGGTTGAAGAGAGTGGACTTGGGTATGTCTCAGCTTCACTGTCAACAGCCAAAGCTTTCGACAACATACCATTCACGAGAGAGTTCGCTGTAGGCGCCACCTTCAAGTATATCGTCGGGGCAGGATATAGCGAACTGGTGCATAAAGAGGGTTACTTTCAGGTCAACGACTCCACCATTGAATCTGAGGGTAGCTTCAAGGTTCTAAACTCAACCCAGATTGGCGATGGGATCGGTCTTGACCTTGGAGCGGCCGGACGCCTTGACTTTATGGATTTGTATGTTGGAATGACGCTTGGCAACATTATCGGCGACATCAACTGGAATGAAGTAGAGGCAAAGGACAATAGCTTCAGCCACCATGGCGGCGCCGATCTTGAACGTTTCGACGACGAGGAGTATTTAAATGATTTCTTCCTCGCATCCGATACGACATATAAGGTTGATGCGGTAACTACTCCCCTGCCACGGTATCTGCTGTTATCAGCGGATAAGGCATACTTGAGCGGAAAGGGTGACCTTTTCTTCAGCTACTACCAGGGATTGAACGAGACGCCTGGTCAGAACATGACGCCGAGGTTATCGCTGGGAAGCGAATTCCGTTGGATTCCAGTCTTGCCATTGCGAGCAGGCATTGCGGTGGGAGGAGTTGAAGGTATGGAACTTGCAGGCGGTTTCGGTTTGCGACTACTTGGGTATCAGATGAACCTTGGCGCTTCATGGCACAGGGGCGTTGCGGCTGGAGCGCAAGGATTCTCGTTTGCGCTGACGAACTACTTCGGACCGGGATTTAAAAGACCCAAGAACTGACCTTGCATTCCTTTGATGGTTAACTGAGCAGAAACCGCCCGAATTGTTGTTCGGGCGGTTTCCTTTTAGCAGGCCATTTCTCAGAAAATAGGCAGTCAGGTCGATGAATAAAAGACAACTATCTTTTGATTCCGATCCGCGTAGGGGCCAGCTTGCTGAGCCCGTATCTGGTTCTTGATATCGCAGCGAGGGCTCAGCAAGCTGGCCCCTACGCGGTAATGCGTTAAATGTACTCGTTTTTTATTGTTCCGAGGCGCGGCGCGGCGCCATGACAATTCCGGCGAAGGCGGGACTCCAGTCAATTTGTCATCAGCCGGATTGCTATGCGTTCTTTCCCTTTAAGAAAGTGACAATCAGCCAATACAGACCGCCCAATCCGATCACGAAAGTCACGAAAAAGAGCGCAATCGGTCCCCACTGGAGACTCACCTGCGGCATTCCAAGATTGTAATACGGTTTTAGATAGTCGCTGCGGATTATGTCGCGCAGTATAATCATCGAAACAACTGTGACGGTCATCAGGATCGTTCCGAGTGGCAGCGCCGCTGATTCCGGTTCGGTTGAGCCTCGCTTCAAGAGCGGGATCGCCCAGATTGCCAATCCCATCCCGATAAGCCAGAGTGCTGTTTCCAGCATGCCCTGACCCATCAGGCGCATCATAACGTCGCGCGGCAGCGTCATCATATACGCGAATCCTACGACAATGTTCGCCATGGTCGGATAAGCGAAGAGCTTATAACCAAGCGTCAGCTTGTGTGCGGCAAAATCGCGCTCTTTCTTCCAATCCAATCTCCCGAGCCACATTATCCAGATCCCTGCTACCGCCACTGCACCGAGCATGATATGCAACCATCTCGGAAACGTGGAATGATCTCCCAGATTATAGTTCCATCCCTTAGTAGTTTCCAGAAGGCTTGCCGTGAATCGTTCCGGTTGTTGGGCGAGATTGAATACATTGCTGAGAGTAAACGACACCCAGAGCAGTGACAAAGCCGCCGCCCACGGTATCCAAGAATGCGCTTTACTCCCGTTCGGAGCCTTGAATTTGAGATAGTAGAGTGAGTAGTAGGCGATAATCACCAACACCCAAACCAGCCACCAGAACCACCCCATCGCTATCGACGCGGTGTAAACGAACTGACCGTAAAGCACCTGTACAAACAACAGCGGCGCCACACCGAGAGTAACGGTCATAGCTACCAAAGTGGGAAGAAATCCTACGAGTTGTCGATAGAGCTTCTCATGATGCGGTGCACCGCCTTTATTTGCCTTTATGCGACTGAAGAGCGCTGTCCAGACTCCGCCAAACAACATATTCATCGCAATAAGATGCAGGGAGAGTGTCAGGAGCAGAAGCGCTTTTAACAACCAGACCGGTCCCGGATGGGGAATCGGATCGAAGGCCGGGAGAATGAGAGTGGGATCCATTATTTGCCTCCTTTCGCAGGAGTCTTGGCCATTTCGCTGTTGAGATAGTTCACTATTTGATCGACATCCGCTTCGCTGCCCAAGAATGGCGGCATCGCGTCGGATAGTTCGCCTGAGGTTTTAACAGCATCCTTCTCGTCGGCAACACTGAGTCCGTTCATCGCTGCTCGAAGCGGACGGTGTCCGTCGATCGTGTGGCAGAGACCACAATTTGCTGACCAGGCTGCGTCACGCTTCCGCTCTCCGGTTGGTTTTGGCAGCGCCGAAGCTTCTTTGGAAAGGAATGCTCCAAGTGCGACAACCTCATCTGGAGCGCCGAGCCAGGGCGGCATTGCTCCGCGCATATAACCGATGCGTGGAATGAGATTGACAACCTGTTCTTCCGTCCACCCCTTTGCGTTGATGCGACTTGCAAGACCGTTGTAGCCCGTCAGGCTGTGGCAGGATGCGCAAGCGGCGCGATAGATATCTTCTCCATGACGAGCCGGGTTGCCATGTTTCCATTTGATTGAGCCGATGTAACCGGCCTGTTTGATTGCCGTAGTGTCAGAAACCATCATCCCGTTCGAGTACATATATCCAGAGATTACGTATGGTTTCCGGGCAGCTTCCCGATACCACTCAAACGAACCGAACAGCATGAAGACGAAAAAGGCAGTCAAGATAGCCTGATACTTTGTGAAGCCGTCTTTACGCAGAATGTTTGCGCCGATGATTGAGATAGCGGCAAAGATAGCCGACCATAATCCAACATCGCCCGCCCGCTTGATAGCCATCCAGCCGCCGCCGACGATTCCCTGTACTGATTGCGGCAGCGCTGATTTGTACCACCAGAAAGCTCCCAATAAAAGAACGAGCGAGGGAAGGCTCCAGAGCGTGGCGATCTGGTTGATTCTTCTTCTCAGCTCACGATCCTTAAGCCATGCTGCGGTAATGAACGCAAAAACGCCTGCCATCAAGAAACAGATTAGTGTTCTTGCGACAAGCGAGGGCCAATAGGTGGCGTTGAAGAACGCAGGCCAAATAGCGCGATCCTGCGGCCACGTTCCGCTCGTAAGCATGAAAGTGATAATGCCGTTGATTACCGCCAGCGAACCCCACGCGGCGAAGAAGTAAACCCACATGACTGTCCGGTGAGTTTTTGCATCGAGACGATCCCAGCCGTAATAATAGACCAGAGAGGCCGTGATTTCAACGACGAACATCACCCATTCGGTCGCCCAGAACCACACAAAAGTATGGATTAACGAAGAGGTTGCGGCAGGATGGATTAATCCAATTGTGAACCAGATTCCGACTCCGGTCAGAGCGCCGAACACGAGGGTTGTAAGCAGGAAGAAGCGGCTATGGCAGCGAACGTATGCGAGCATTGCGTTGTCGCCCAATCGTCGCGCCTGCTGTTCATAAATAAGTAGGAATAGCCCGCCTCCAATAGCGAAGTGCGATACGAACACATGCGGTATCGACACGAATGCTATTAGCAATGGTAAACCAAAACCGACGTCCCAGACTGGGAAATTCATCGATCCTCCAATTAATTTCGCAGGATTTTTAATGTCGGGCAGATTATAGTTGCAGTCGGATTGTCACTATTTTCAAATTTCTTGGCGGGATGCAGCACATTGACAATTCCCATAAAGGGGGAATAAAGTCAAACTGTTGTCGTTGGAAGAGTCAAACAGGGATGGTCAAGTAGTAGCGCTCTGGCTGTAGTACCGGGGGCGGAAGGTTTCTTCCGCCCCCACGATCACTCTTAGCCGCCAGCTGATTCTTTGAGGATCGCCCGACCGATCACAGAGCGGAGGATCTGGTTGGTTCCTTCGTAAATCTGTGTGATCTTGGCGTCGCGCATGAACTTCTCGATTGGGTAGTCGCGCATATAACCGTACCCGCCGAAGATCTGCACGGCGTCGGTAGTAACCCGCATAGCGGTATCGGCTGCGATCAACTTGCACATTGATGATTCTTTGCCGACTTTTTCAGCACCTGAATCGATCATCCTTGCAGTGGCGTACACGAGCGCACGGGCGGCTTCGATCTGAGAAGCCATATCGGCCAGCATAAACTGAATCGCCTGGAACGAAGAAATGGACTTGCCGAACTGAACGCGTTTTCCTGAATACTCTGCAGCAAGATCAAAAGCGCCTTGAGCGATGCCGAGCGCCTGAGCCGCGACGCCGGGACGACTACGGTCGAGTGTCCGCATTGCGACGATAAAGCCTTCACCTTCGCGTCCAATGCGGTTCTCAACCGGTACTTCACAATCCTGGAAGATTAATTCACAGGTCTTGGAAGCGCGAATGCCCATCTTGTCTTCAACTTTGCCATAGGTGAATCCGGGATAGCCATCTTCGAGAATGAAAGCGGAAGCGCCGCGGGTGCCTTTATCTGGATCGGTAGAAGCGATGACTGTATAGATCTTTGCGACGCCGCCATTGGTAATGAAGTGCTTCGTTCCATTGAGGATGTATTTGTCGCCCTTTCGCACTGCGCGAGTCGCAATCGATCCTGCGTCGCTGCCTGCGCCCGGCTCAGTTAGACCGAATGCGGCAAGTTTTCGACCAGCGATGAGGTCTGGAAGGTAGCGCTCTTTTTGTTCTTGGTTTGCGCTTAATAAGATCGGGAATGTACCGAGTGCTGTGGCGGCTACGGATAACGCAATGCCGCCGCAGATTCTCGATAGTTCTTCTGTAACCAACACCAAATCGAGTACGCCGCCGCCCAAACCGCCCCACTCTTCGGGGATGTAAACGCTGAACAGTCCCGCTTTGGCGAATTCTTCAACCATATCCCACGGAAATTCGCCGGATCGGTCATATTGAGCTGCCACCGGCTGGACTTTTTCCAGAGCGATACGGCGTGCGAGCTTGCGAAGTTCCTGTTGATTTTCGGTAAGAAAGTAATCCATTGATGTACCTGTATGATTAGTGAGAATAGCGGGGAGAGGTTTCTTCTATTTGTAGGGCGGGTTCGCGTTGAAGATTCGCCAGAGCGTCTCGTGCAGCCATTTGCTGTGCAGCTTTCTTGCTCGCTCCAAATCCGCGCCCTTGCGACCGACCGGCGACCAGAACTTCGACCTCAAATTCCTTCAGGTGATCCGGGCCACGTTCGACGATCACATGATAATGCGGGGCTGGCATGCCTCGGCCTTGAGCGTACTCGAGCAATTGACTCTTATAGTTGATGTCAACTCCCGTTGCAGCCAGATTTTCGGCTCTCGAGAGGATAACTCTGGAGACAAACTTGTGGGCGACTGGCATACCGCCGTCAAGATAGAGCGCTGCGACGAGCGCTTCAAATGTATCTTCGAGGATCGATCCGCGCGCTCGTCCGCCATTTCGAGCTTCACTCTCGCTCATTTTGATATACTCGCCAAGCCTGAGTGAGCGTGCAACTGAATGGAGCGCCTGACCGGAAACCAGCATTGCTTTGAGTTTGCTAAGATCACCCTCTTGAAGGTTGGGAAACCTTCGCCACAATCCTTCGACGACAATGAGGTCGAGAACTGCGTCGCCCAGTAGTTCCAGCCTCTCATTTGCCTCATTGGGACCGCCTCCGGTCTCAGTCAGGCAGGAGCGGTGGGTCAAGGCGCGTCGTAGAATTTCCGGATTATGGAAGCGGTGCTGCACAATGCGCTCAACCTCGCGATCGCGTTCTTCACTGCGACCGCGAGGTCCGATCAGCCGTTTTAGGAAGTCGAATTGAATCACATATAACGCTGTACGACCAGAGAGGCGTTATGCCCCCCGAAGCCGAACGTATTGCTGAGGGCGACGTTGATCCGCTTATGTACTGCAGTATTCGGGGTGTAGTTCAGATCGCACTCAGGATCGGGGAATTCGTAATTGATGGTTGGCGGTATCATCTCGTTTTGGATCGCTAAAATTGTTGCGGCCAGTTCAACCGCGCCGGCTGCGCCTAACAGATGTCCGTGCATGGACTTCGTGGATGATACTGCGAGTTTGTACGCATGGTCGCCGAATAGCGTTTTGATTGCCTTCGACTCTGATGCATCATTGAGCGGAGTAGAGGTGCCATGAGCGTTGATGTAATCAACTTGATTCGGTTCAAGTCCCGCTTCTTTTAAAGCGGCGTGCATCGCGCCGACAGCTCCATGACCGTCTTCGGGCGGCGCTGTGATATGATGAGCGTCGCCGGTGAAGCCAGCCCCTGATATCTCTGCGTAAATGTGAGCGCCGCGTGCGAGAGCATGATCGAGTGATTCGAGCACTAAAATTCCGCCT
>Ga0247842_10007596_pt1 | contig 11674 bp, 13 predicted proteins | sample LaCruzMarch2015__3_FD_192411 | JGI IMG/M metagenome (GOLD analysis project Ga0247842, IMG submission 192411) | Freshwater microbial communities from meromictic Lake La Cruz, Castile-La Mancha, Spain - LaCruzMarch2015_19m | ecosystem: Environmental > Aquatic > Freshwater > Lake | place: Spain...
AGGAAGTTCTCGTTAATAGTCTTTTAGAACAAGGAGCTGATAAAAAGAAAGCTGAAATGATTTCTAGTTTATCTTCTGGATCTTTTGGACTAGCGCAAGAAATGTTTTCAAATCCTGAAAAGATAAAAGAGCAAGAAGATATTTTACATGGTATATTAAAGATAGTGAATGCTGATCTTTCTGAAAAATTCAAATACGTAAAATCATTAGAATTAGAAGGGAACAAATTGAGAAAGATATTGGAGGTTTTACAAAGATATTTAAGATATCAATTGTTTGTAAAATCGGGAATAGGCGAGACGAGAGATCAAAAATATATGATAAAATCAACAGTTTTAGATGACTATACTGTTGAAAAATTAAAAAAAGCTATAAAATTAATTGAAGATATAAACTTTCAAATATTGTTTACTAATGCAAGTCCAAAATTAGCATTAGAAGTATTATTAATGGAAATTTAATTTATGAGTAGTTACAAAGATTTCACAGATAAAGCAAAACCAGAGTTTGAAAAAGCTTTCAAATTCTTAGAACAAGAAATATCTAAGATAAGAACATCTAGGGCTTCGCCGGCTTTAGTAGAAGATATTGAGGTTAATTGTTTTGGCTCAAAGTTTGCTTTAAAACAATTAAGCGCAATATCAACACCTCAAACTAATCAAATAGTAATCCAGCCCTGGGATAGCTCATACTTAGAGCCGATACAAACTGCAATATCTCAATCTGGTCTTGGTATGTCTTCGGTGGTAGATAAAAATGTTATTCGATTAAGTTTGCCTTTGCTTACAGATGAATACAGGCAAGCTTTGACTAAGACCTTAAATGAAAAATCAGAACAGACAAGACAGGTAATGAGAAGATTAAGAGAAGATGCATGGAATAAAATACAGGATGCGGTAAAGGCAAAACAAATGCCCGAAGACGATAAGTTTAGAGGAAAAGATGAATTGCAAAAGCAAATCGACGAGTATAACGAGAAGATCAAAAGTTTAGTAGAAAAGAAAAAAGCAGAAATAGTGTAATTAACAGGCTAATAGCCTTTAAATATATAAAATGATTCTTACTTTAATAATCGCGTTTCTAAGTTTAATAGCTTTAATGGTAATCCACGAATTTGGACATTTCATTATTGCAAAGAAGTTCGGAGTAAGAGTTGAAGAATTCGGAGTAGGATATCCTCCAAGACTATTCGGAAAGAAAATTGGAGAAACAATCTATTCTGTAAACCTTATCCCACTAGGAGCCTTCGTAAGAATCTACGGAGAGGAGGGTGGAGTAGATGATTACAGAAGTTTTGTGAACCTTAAAATATGGCAAAGAGTTTTGATAGTCATCGGAGGGGTGGCTGCTTTTTGGATAGCTTCGATAATAATATTTTCGGTGGTGTTCGCTATTGGTTCAGATTTACCGATTGGAGACCAGGATACGCAAGGTGTAACTAATGTACAAGTTAAAGTAGTGTCGGTTTCTAAAGATTCTCCAGCGTATACAGCCGGATTAAAAGCAGGAGATACCATAACCTCGGTTCAAGTCGGAAACACAGAAACTAAGATTGATAAAATAGCTGATTTTCAAAAGATTACGAACGATAACAAAGGGAATCAAATAAACGTCACGGTTGTAAGATCGGGGTCAGCAGTGATTCTTGATTTAACTCCGAGACTAACTTCACCAATAGGTGAAGGGCCAGTTGGAATATCTTTAGAGAGAATGGCTACTTTAATTGAAAAGCATCCATGGTACCAAGCGCCAATTCAAGGAGTTGTATATACTTGGCAAACAACAGTAAGTGCCTTGAAAGGATTATATACAATGTTTAGCGGTCTGTTTTCTGGCAAAGGAACCCCAGAAGAAGCATCGTTTGCAGGACCATTAGGAATTACGGTTTTTCTAGCTAACGCAGCGAGCTATGGTGTAGGATTCTTTCTGTATTTTATAGGAATGATTTCTGTGTTTATCGCCATATTCAACCTATTCCCAATTCCAGCATTAGACGGTGGCAAATTGGTATTCTTGCTTATCGAAAAGATAATGAAGAAACCCGTGCCTGCGAAAATTGAACAAAGTATTACAGCGATATTTTTCATAATCCTAATTACGTTTTCCATTTACATCACTATACGATATGACATACCAAGATTTTCTCAATTTTTAAAATCAAGTTTACAAAAGTAAATACAAAAATATGCTTCAATCTAAACTTTTCTACAAATCATCAAGAGAAAAATCGTCAGATACAGAATCCGTATCTCACGATTTACTAACCAGAGCTGGTTTCGTTGATCAGCTTTCAGCTGGTGTGTATACTTTTCTACCTTTAGGGTTAAAAGTTATTCAAAAGATTGAAGCAATCGTTAGAAAGAATATGCAAGATTCACCGGTTAGCAGCCAAGAATTGTTAATGCCGGTATTACATCCAAAAGATAATTGGGAAAAAACAGGAAGATGGGAGACGTTAGATATATTGTTTAAATTAAAAGGAGCAGGGGATAAGGAATTTGCTTTAGGGCCCACACACGAAGAAGTGGTTTCTCCGTTAGCTAAGAAGATGATATTGTCGTATAAAGATTTACCTTACTCAATCTTTCAAATTCAAACAAAGTTTAGAAATGAGTTAAGAGCTAAATCAGGAATCTTGCGTACGAGAGAATTCTTAATGAAAGATCTTTATTCTTTCCATACTAATCAAGAAGATTTAGATATATATTATGCAAAGGTAGCTAAGACGTACAAGAATATATTCAATCAGTTGGGGATTGGAAAGCAAACGTACGAGACACTGGCTTCCGGTGGAAGTTTCTCAAAATATTCTCACGAGTTTCAAACCGTTACTTCAGCCGGAGAGGATATAATATATGTTTGTAAGAAATGTAGGTTTGCGATTAATAAAGAGATAAAAACAGATGACTCTGAATGTCCAAATTGTAAGACAGGAGATTATGAAGAAAAGAAAGCAGTTGAAGTAGGTAATATATTTAAGCTCGGAACTAAATATTCTCTACCATTCGATTTAAAGTTTAAAGACAAAGACGGTTCAGATAAAGATGTGATAATGGGATGTTTTGGATTGGGTATAAGTAGAGCGATGGGAGCGATTGTAGAAGTAAATCACGACGACAGGGGTGTTATTTGGCCAAGGAATGTAGCTCCATTTATGGTTCATATAATTGAGATAAAAGGTAAGAGTAAAGTTAACACCACAGCTAAAAAAATATATCAAGATTTACAAAAGAAAGACGTCGAAGTATTATACGATGATAGGCAAGACAAATCAGCTGGTGAAAAATTTGCAGATGCTGATTTAATAGGTATTCCGTATAGAATAGTCGTTTCGGATAAGACCTTAGAAAAAAATTCAGTAGAAGTAAAAGAGAGAAGCAAGAATCAGGTTAAATTAGTGAAGATATCGCAATTAGCTAAATTTTTGAAACTCTAAAACCGTTATGTTTAAAAAACTGAGATCGTTGTTGTCAATTGATATGGCCATTGATTTAGGGACTGCTAATTCTTTAGTTTATGTTAAAGACAGAGGAATAATCATAAACGAGCCGTCCGTAGTTGCACTGAATAACAAAACAGGACAGATTTTAGCTATAGGAGAAGAGGCTAAGAAAATGGTTGGAAGAACTCCTTCATATATTACAGCTACAAGACCACTTGTTAATGGAGTCATATCAGATTTCGAAGTTACAGAGCAGATGTTAAAATACTTTATTGAAAAAGCTGCGACTTCTAGCAAAAAGATGTTTAGTTTAGCTTCTTTTCCAAGAGTCATTATCGGTATTCCTTGCGGAGTGACTGAAGTAGAAAGAAAAGCAGTGAGAGACGCCGCTAAGAACGCCGGAGCTAGAACAGTATTTTTAATTGAAGAACCTTTAGCTTCAGCTATTGGAGCCAAGCTTCCTATACAAGACGCCGGAGGAAACTTCATCGTTGATATCGGTGGAGGAACAACAGAGGTGGCTGTAATATCTTTAGGCGGTATAGTAGCCTTTAGAAGCTTACGTATTGCCGGAGATAAATTGAATGATGATATAGTACAGTTTGCTCAAAAGGAATACAAGCTTTTAATAGGTGAAAGAACAGCTGAGATGATTAAGATCAATATCGGTTCAGCTATTCCTCTAAAAGAAAAGAAAGAAATGGCAATGCGCGGAAGAAACTTGGTCACAGGATTACCAGAAGAAGTAGTTGTATTTAACGACGATATCCAAAGAGCTTTAGATAGATCAGTAAAAATGATAGTAGCTGCTATTAAAACCACAATTGAAGAAACTCCTCCAGAGTTGTTATCTGATGTTATGACCAACGGTATATATCTAGCTGGCGGAGGATCTTTGCTAAGAGGATTAGATACCTTAATCACTAAAGAAACAAAAATGCCATGTAGGATAATCGATGATCCATTAACATCTGTTGTTAGGGGATCTGGATTGGCTTTAGAAAACCTAGAGATGTTATCAGAGGTAATATCTAAAGACGAAGACGATGACGTACCAATGTAATATGATATCAAAAGAAGAAGTAAAACATATTGCTAAATTAGCTAGATTAGAACTCAAAGATTCTGAAGTAGAAAAAATGCAAAAAGATTTGTCTGAGATTTTAGAATATTTCGATTTACTCAAAAAGGCTCCGAAGATGAAAGAGTCGTCTTTGAATTTTAAAGATATACAAACAATTACTAGAATAGACGAGATCAAAGAAAAAGATAGTAGTATGGCTGATAAGCTTGTAGCCCAAGCTCCAGATAAAAAAGACAGCTCTATTAAAGTAAAATCTATACTCTAATGGATTTAACTAGCCTCACAATTAAACAAGCGCACGAAGGTTTAAAGAATAAAGACTTTACTTCAGTTGATTTAACTAAAGCGTATTTAGATAAAATCAAAAAAGAAGATAAAGATATTAATGCGTATTTGTCTGTAACTGAAAAACTAGCTATCAAACAAGCCGAGGAAGCCGATAGAAGAATCGCTAGCGGAAACTTTACTGAGCTCACCGGTATTCCTTGTAGTATAAAAGATGCGATTATGGTAGAAGGTGAAAAGTGCACTTCTGCTTCAAAGATATTAGAAAACTACGTTGCTCCTTACGACGCAACAGTTATTAAAAGATTAAAAGAAGTTGGAGCTGTAATTTTAGGAAAAACAAACCTCGATGAGTTCGCCATGGGAGGATCTGGAGAAAACTCAGCTTTTGGAGTTACAAAAAATCCACATGATAAAACAAGAGTTGCTGGTGGTAGTTCTTCAGGCCCCGCAGCAGCTGTAGCAGCTGATATGGCTTGCTATTCATTAGGATCTGATACAGGAGGATCAATAAGGCTTCCTTCGTCTTTTTGCGGAGTAGTAGGCTTAAAACCAACATACGGATCTGTTTCAAGATACGGATTGATTGCTTTTGGTTCTTCGTTAGATCAAATAGGACCTATCGCAAAAACCGTTGAAGATGCAAAGATTGTTTTTAAAGTTCTTTCCGGGAAAGACGAAATGGATGCTACTTCAGTAGATTACAAATTTAAAGATGCAAAAGTAGATATTAAAGGATTAAAGATCGGTGTTCCTAAAGAATATTTTGTTAAAGGTATTGATCCTGAAGTTGAGAAGATAGTAAGAGACGCAATTAAAAAAGCAAAAGATGGGGGAGCTGAAATTGTAGAGATTAGTTTACCAAGCGTAGAGTTTGCTCTAGCTTGCTATTACATCATCGCTCCTTCGGAAGCGTCAGCTAATTTAGCTAGGTTTGATGGAATAAAATATGGGTTATCTGAACCAGCTGAAAACCTATTAGACGTCTATTTAAAAACAAAAGGACAGGGATTTGGAGACGAAGTGAAAAGAAGAATAATGATAGGAACATATACACTATCTTCTGGATACTACGATGCGTATTACAAAAAAGCTCAATTAGTTAGACAATTTATCAAAGAAGACTTTGCTAAAGCGTTTGAGAAAGTTGATTTAATATTCACTCCAGTATCTCCAGTTCCAGCTATTAAGATAGGGGAGAACACAGACGACCCGCTCGCAATGTATTTAATGGATATATATACAGTTTCTTTAAATCTAGCTGGTTTGCCAGGAATTTCTATTCCAGTTGGTAAGATAGGGGAGTTGCCGGTGGGACTACAGATAATCGGAAATCATTTCCAAGAGAACAAGATATTAAGCGTAGCAGAAGAGATGGAAAAGCTAGTGAAATAAATATATTCTAAAAGCCCACCTTGGGCTTTTTTTTTAGATATTATATAATACATTAATATGGATTGGGAATGGTTATACAATCAATTAGGAATTAGAGAATTTGTCTACTTCATTTCGTCTTCTCAAATACAAGATGCGCTTTTTCCTGTGAAGATGGTTTTTATGACTTTTACAATGTTCTTTTTAGCAGCCGTTATATACTTTATGATTAACTCATCCTGGTTGCAGTACAAATTCTTAGAAGATGTGACTGAATTCTTTTCTTGGCAATCTTATGGCCTAAGAGAATTAACAAAACGTTGGAGTAGGATAAAGAAGAGAGCAGATTCTGGTGTTGAAGCAGAATTAAAGTTAGCGATTATCGAAGCCGATGATTTTCTTTTAGAGGTTTTAGATGATAGGGGATTTGAGGCCAAAACTCTAGAAGAATCAATTGAAAAAGCTGGAAAATCAATGGTTCCGAATATTAGCGACGTTTTGTCAGCTCACGAGATGAGAAACTCTATTGTGTATAATCCAGACTTTGTTATAGATCAGGATAGGGCAAAAAGGGCTTTAGACGCCTACGAATTAGCTATAAACAACGTTGGAGTTGGATAATATATTTGTGCACACAAAAAGCTACTTTAAAGAGTAGCTTTTTTTTGATAGAATAATAGAATCAACTGATTGATATTAAAATAGCGGTGCTATTGAAAAAAGTATAGTGCTGATAGCGACTAAGCTTATTAATATAACCCACGTGATTCTAAAAATTGTTTTTGATTTTATTTTCATAATATTATTAAATAATGATAGCAGAATTTAATAAAAAAGAGAAGAGACGTTTTTTAGGTTTTTCACTGTTTTTTAAAATAGGAAGTGTTTTGCTTATACTCTTCTCAATATTTTTAGCGTATTCTGATATTAAGATATACAAGAAACAAAAACAACTTTCTCTAGAAACTATTAACTATCAAAAACAGTTAAAAGAAATACAAGAAAAGAATAAATCTTTAGAGCAGGGAATAAATCAATCAGATGATGCAGAATATATTGAGAAGGTTGCTAGAGAGGAGTTAGGTATGCAAAAACCCGGTGAAAAAGTCGTTGCTTTTGTTAATCAAGAACAAAAGCCAGAAGATCTTCAAACACAAAATCAACAAGAATCAAAACCAAATCCTTGGTTTGGTTGGATAACCCAATCGTGGAATTGGATTTTGAGTAAGTTTTAAGAATAGGCGGGTATGGTTCAGTGGTAGAACATGTCCTTCCCAAGGATAAGATACGGGTCCGATTCCCGTTACCCGCTCCATGAATAAAATATCGAAAATATTATCTATCACGCTTTTAATTGTTGTAGGTGTTTTTTCGTCGTATTTTGCTTTCATATATTTTAAACCAGATAATGTAAAAAATGGTATTACAGTTTCTGTTTTTAAAGCGCCATCTGCGAATATTAACGCAGATACAAAAGAAGAATATTTAGGAACGTTTGATATATCGGGTGTCGGCACAATATCAGCAATAACAATTACGCAATACGGAACAGATCCTAATCCAACTAAGGATTTAGCGAATGTAAAATTGATTAAAGACAATGGCGACGGCGTTTGGAATGCAACGTATGATACTACTCAACTTGGAAAAGAATCTTCTTTTAATAGTTTAAATAAAGCATCGTTTTCGGGATTTGATCTTTCTGTTCCAGAAAAAACATATGTTCACGTTATATCGGACGTAACTTCAAAGATCGTTCCTTTGCCGGCTCCAACGATAGGGGTTGAGATATCAGAGCCCTCAGATATTACTTCAACAACTCCAATATCTGGTTCGTGGCCAGCTAGATTAGGAGTGTCTGTATTAAATACAATTTATCCATATCTACAAAACGTAACTACAGATAGCATAGAAATAATGTGGAAAACAGATTCATCCTTAGCCGGGAAAGTAAGCTATGGATTAACTAGTTCTTACGGAAAAACATCAACAGAAACTTCACCTGCAACTTTTCACAAAGCTGTAATATCAGGACTTTTACCAAATACTGTTTATCACTATAAAGTAACTTGCGGTGATTTTACTAGTGCAGACTCAACATTTAAAACAGCTCCAATTGCAGGTAGTCCATTTAATTTTATCGTCCTTGGAGATTTTGGTGGTAACTCCAACAACCCAGCAACTGGTTTTTGGTCTACCGCTGCAAAAGTATGCGAAGCAGCTGCTGATAACAGGAATAATCCAAAGACCATTCTCTTGCAAATGGGAGATCATACTAACAGCGGAGTTTTTGATGAATGGCAACCACAATTCTTTTTACCGTGTAGAAATATATTAAAAAACACCGTGTCATACAACGTGAGGGGAAATCACGACACTATTGGAGACGGACCATCGGCGTTCTCTAGCTATTTTAGTCCACCAACTATTGGAGGATCTGGTTCAAACCTTTATTACTCATTTAATTACGGAAACGTTCATTTTATCCTGTTAGATGGTAATCAAAGTCTCGGAGAAGGCTCACCACAGCGTAAGTGGATCGCAAATGATTTAGCTTCTCCTTCTGCAATTAGCGCTACGTGGAGAATTGTATCTATTCATCAATCGCCCTACACTTATTCAAGCGGCCACGAAGGAGTGCCAGAGGAACAGGATTTGGCAACAAAGGTATTAGCTCCAGGAGGAGTAAATATTGTTTTTTCTGGTCATAATCATTTGTATCAAAGACTTTTTAAAGCAGAGGGTAAGAAAGGGGGGATTACATATATTATCGAAGGCAGGAATGGTGGTACGACTGTCTCTCCAACATCTCCACATCCTTTACAACAAGCAGCCTACAACTCTGATTTTGGATATACTAGAGTGGAAGTAGGCGTAGAAACAATAACGATTAAGGCATATAATACGTCAAATGTTGTTATAGACACAGCGGAAATAAAAAAGAATTGATATCCTTTTAATATCCGAAAAGATGTGTATAATAATTACATCGCCGCCTTAGCTCAGTGGTAGAGCAACACTTTCGTAAAGTGTGGGTCCTCGGTTCAAATCCGAGAGGCGGCTCAGTTTACTGGACCTTGAAATTTATGGAGCACATATCATGTCAACTAGTCTGACAAAGGTGGTTAGTGGAAAAGTGCTAGTTAAGATAAGGGGGCTTGGGGAAATAAATATCTATCGAAGAGGCAGGACAATGCTTTGTTTTGTTGTTCTGGCCTTTAGGAGACTAACAGGTCAAGAAGCCAAAACTGGCATGTATAGCATGTATCTTGTAGATGAATTCAAGGAGGCCAAAAAATGGAGAATATTGCGAAGTTTTTTTCACAAAGAAGAAGGCGTTATTGAAGCAGAAAGGATTGAACAATGAAGTTTTCTGACCTGCCTCAAGGATATTTCGTTGTTATCTTGCAAGATAAGTCATCTCAGCTCTTAGCTAAAGATTGTGAAGGCAGAGTCCGTTCGACTGACTACAAGATAATAGAAAACCATAACATTACTCCAGATACAGAAGTGCAACAAGTGCACTTGAAATAAGATTAGAGATCCATTAGGGTCTTTTTGTTTTTAGATAAATATGATAAATTGAATTAATAAAATATAAATTAATTCTGCTATTTAATGGATAAAAACTTACAGAAAATAGAGGATTTGAAAAGTAGGCTTCACCACATAGCAGACTGTCTTTGACATTGAATCTAAAGAAAAAGAATTAAAGAAATTAGAAGCCGAATCTTTACAACCTAACTTTTGGGATGATAGGGAAAAAGCAGCAGAGACACAACAAAATATATCTTTGATAAAAAACGATATTGAATCGATAGAGAAGATTAAAAAAGAATTGGAAGATTTAGAAGTATTAGAAGATAAGGAGCTAGAGAGTAAGATTGAGAAGGAAATACAGAAACAGGAATTTAAAACATTTCTTTCTGGAAAATACGATAAGAATAACGCCATACTAGAAATATTCTCTGGAGCCGGTGGACAGGATTCTCAAGATTGGGCAACCATGCTATTAAGAATGTATGATAAATATTGTGCAGGTAAGGGATTTGAATTTTCAATTTTACATCAAGCATATGGAGACGCCGGAGGTCCAGAAGGAAGGATAGGGACTAAATCAGCGACGGTAGAGATAAAAGGAAGTTATGCTTACGGGTTTTTAAAGAAAGAATCAGGAGTGCATAGGTTAGTAAGAATATCGCCTTTTTCAGCTCAGAAATTAAGACACACCTCGTTTGCTTTGATTAATGTTTTGCCGGAGATAAAAGAATCAGATTCCGATGTTGAGATAAAGCCGGACGAATTAAGAATAGATACTTTTAAAGCTTCGGGCCCAGGAGGCCAATATGTGAATAAAACGGAATCAGCTGTAAGGATAACGCATATCCCGACTGGTATAGTTGTTGCTTCTCAAACCGAAAGATTGCAGGGAAAGAATAAAGAAAATGCGATGAAGATATTGCACGCTAAACTTTATCAATTAAACAAAGAAAAAAAGGAAAAGAAATTAAAAGAAATAAAAGGAGATGCGATTTCAGCTTCGTGGGGAAATCAAATTAGGTCGTATGTCTTACATCCCTACAAAATGGTAAAAGACTTGAGAACGCAATATGAAACATCCGATGCTGAAAGCGTGCTTAACGGAGATTTAGAATCGTTTATAGAATCAGAAATAAAACTAAAAGAAAATGATTAAGTTTGAAAACGTAAGCAAAACATATAAGCCAGACACAACGGTGTTAACAGATATCTCTTTTGAAGTAAAGGAAGGAGAGTTCGTCTCCGTCGTTGGAAAATCAGGATCTGGAAAAACTACTTTGATAAAATTGATTTTAGGTTTAGAAGAAGCGACTTCGGGAAAGGTATCTTTTAATGACACAGATTTAAATACGATTGATCAAATAGAATTGCAGGCAATGAGACGAAGGATTGGTTGTATACACCAAGATTACAAACTATTACCTACAAAAACAGTTTACGAAAACGTAGCATATATTATGGCCGTAGAAGGTAAGACAGATGAAGAGATAGTAACAGAAGTACCTAAGATTTTAGATATCATCGGTCTAAAAGATAAAGTAGATAACTTCCCGAATGAATTGTCTGGTGGGGAACAACAAAGACTAGCTATAGCTAGAGCTTTAGTAAATCATCCGGATATTATAATCGCTGATGAACCAACTGGAAATCTTGATCCGTATAATTCATACGAAGTCATTTCTCTTCTAGAGAAGATAAACAAAGCTGGAAAAACAGTATTTCTATCTACTCACGATAGAGAGGTAATAAATAAATTAGGCAAAAGAGTAATAACATTAGAGAACGGTAGAATCTTGCGAGACGAACAAGAAGGAAGATTCATTATTTAATATATCTAAATATGTATACAAATTTCAAAAGAATATTCGGTTTCGCAATTAATGACTTTAGCAGAAACAAAGGCATATCAATAGCCGCCATATTCGTTTTGATAGTTACTATAATGTTAG
>Ga0247842_10007599_pt1 | contig 11670 bp, 8 predicted proteins | sample LaCruzMarch2015__3_FD_192411 | JGI IMG/M metagenome (GOLD analysis project Ga0247842, IMG submission 192411) | Freshwater microbial communities from meromictic Lake La Cruz, Castile-La Mancha, Spain - LaCruzMarch2015_19m | ecosystem: Environmental > Aquatic > Freshwater > Lake | place: Spain...
ACGGACACCTCTCTCGGATCCTGGTGCGCAAGGGCGCATGGATCGCGCAGGGCAAGACTATTGGCAATGTAGGAATGACAGGCGACGCGACCGGGCCCCATCTGCACTTTGAACTCCTCGCCGGAAAAAAGCACATTGACCCTCAGGGAAAGGTCAAGACTTCTCTTCGCAGCGTTCCCAAGCTTCTCAAAGATCGGTTCGCCGTTGTTGCCCAACCACTGCTTCGCTCCCTGGACAATGTTGCGGCCACACCCGCGCCCCCGACACGCAACAATATCAGATCTGATGCAACCCCGCTAAGCCCCCGATCTCACAAGCCGAATGACAGAGATGCCTGACATTGGTTAATGTCGGGAATATCCCTCAATGTTGACAGCAAAACGCTGTGTAAATGTTTTTCCAGCAGCGCCTCGTACTTGATCGCTTGACTGATTGCTTTATGCGCGGTATCATGGCCATGTTACAGTTTTCCCGTCTCATTTCAAGGAGGCCCTCGCCATGAAAAGACTTGCGTTCTTCGCAATGGTGGTGACCATCATAGCCGTATCCGCGCCCGGATACGCCTTCTTCGACTATTTTTTCGGCGGCTCGGCTACCACCGACGCAATTGACAACTCGGTCGTCGGCGATCTGCGGGCATGGTGGACAGGCAACCCTGCATACACCTTCAACCCGTACTATACACCCCAGTCTGCCACGATGGGACAGGCGGACCCCGCTGCCGCGCAGGGACAGCAGGGAGGTCCGCAGTACTCCACGGGTGTTCCCACCATGCAAGCTCACAGCGCCCAGCAGTTCCAGCAGCCTCAGATGAACTATTACCCTCCACAGCAACAATACGGTTACCCCCAGCAGCAGGCCTATCCTGCCCCGCCCCAACAGTACCAACCCCAACCTCAAGCGCAACAGTACCAGATGCCCCAGCAATACGCGGGCCCTCAACAATACCAGGGCGCGCAACAGCAATATCAACAGCCGCAGCAGTACCAGCAGCAGGGACCTGGTGTCCTTCCGCAGCAGTATCGGCCTGTAAATCAAGGATATCAGTATCAGACGGAGGGAGCGGAGTAGAGAGGGTTTATTCCAAGGGCAGGGATTTTAGCTTGCCGCTGGCCAGGCGGCCCTGGGCAGTGTGCGGATAGTCGCTGACGATTTTTTCAAAGATCACTCGGGCCGAGCGGGTTTCGCCCATTTTCTCAAATGATTCCCCCTGCTTCAGAAGGCTGTTAATGACATTTTTCGACCCGGGAAACTCCTTTAGCACCCGGTCGAACTGAAGCACGGCCTCGTCGAAGCGGCCCTGCGCGAATCGGGCCTCTCCCACCCAGTAAACCGCACTGGGTGCGAACTCACTCTTCGGGTTCCTTTTCAGGAAATCATCGAACATCTGAACCGCCTGGTCCAGCGAACCGCTTCTGAAGGCGGCGTACGCCTCTCTGTAGGCCTGTTCTTCGGGCGACAGGGGAGTGCTGCGGATCCCCAGGGGAGGCTGCTGCCGGTTGTCCGGAGCTGCGGTGGCCACGCCATGTTCCGGGAGAGGTTGGTCCGGCCTGCCCTGGCCGGGTTGCACGGAGGAGGGAACAGGAGCGGTCGCCGCGGGACCTTGAACCCGGGCTTCCATACCCAACTGGCGCTCGATAAACGAGACCCGTTCCTGCAGGTTCCTAATCGCGTTTTCTTCCGCGCCGGAAGCCTGGAGCCGCTCCAGTTGGTCCCTGAGACGTTGAAGCTCCAGCTCGATCTCCTGCATCCGCGAGGCAACTTGTAGCGGCGCAGGGTCAGCGTGTGGCACCACGTTGGCAGGCTGGACATAGGGAAGCTGCGGGCCTGTCGCTGTCCGTGTGAGGCAGCCGGAAAGACAACCCAGGATAATTACCGCCACGGCGAACCGAAGCCACAGCGACGTGAACGGGCCGCTATACAGCCGCGTGGCATATATCCGCGAAGTCAGGCTGCGCATCACTGCGAAACCCTCAGGTAGACTCGCCGGTTTTTGGCCCAGGCGGCCTCGTTGTGACCCGGATCGACAGGCAATTCCGAACCGTAGGATACTATGGAGAGCCGGCGGGGATCGACCCCGAGCCCGGTCAGATACTCCAACACGGAGCGTGAGCGCCGGTCGCCAAGCGCCAGGTTGTATTCCGCTGTACCACGCTCGTCGCAGTGCCCTTCGGCCACGATCCTGCCGTTGGGTGAGCGCTTTAGAACATCGGCATTGTACTGGGCCGCGGCCTGGGCCTCGGGGGATAGCGCATACTGGTCGTAGTCGAAGTATATGACCTTCAATTCAGCCTGGACCATCTGCAGGGACTGCTCGGTCAACTGGCCCGGTCCGTAGGGACCGGCCATGCCCGGAGGCCCAGGCATGTCAGGCCTGACGACCTTCCTGGAACAACCCGCACAAACAAGCACCAGTGCGAGCAGAACTAGGGTTGCAAGAATCAGGCGGCGAGATGACATGTATGTCCTCTCCTTTCACCGCGGACGTCCCTGCCTGTTATTTTAAATTCCGGGACCAGGCAGGCGTCTTGCCCGGGACTCGCGAGACAGGGACCTGGATCTCTCCGTTGGCGTCCATGATATGGATGAGGCGCTGTCCTGTCCGATTCGACGTGAAAACAATCATCCGGCCGTCCGGGGACCACGCGGGGTCCTGGTTGGAGCCCTTGTCCGTCAAAACCCGAAGGTCCTTGCCGTCTGTTCCGATAGTGCATATCTGAAATCGTCCGTCGACCCGGGCAGTAAAGGCCAGGAGGTCTCCGCGGGGCGACCACTTGGGATCGGTGTTGTAGTTGCTCCCGAAGGTCAACCGTGCAGGTGCGCCGCCGCCCACCGGGATGGTGTAAATCTGAGGCGTACCAGCCCCATCGGAGGTATAGGCGATGGTGTTTCCGTCCGGCGACCACGTGGGAGAGATATCATTTCCCCTTCCGCTAGTCAACATTTTTATGATGTGACCTTCAGGACTTATAATAAATATCTTAGGTGTACCTTTAGCGCTTAGCGATAATGCAATATGCCGCCCGTCCGGGGAATAGCGCGCCGAGGCGTTTATACCAGGCTGTGTTGACAACGCGTGATACTGCAACGTCGTCAAATCCAGCTTCCAAAGGTCGGGATTTTGATTCAAGTACGAGGTGAATATGATAGCGGCGCCGTCGGGCGACCAATCAGGGGACAGATTGATAGTTTGGGTCTGGGTCATTTGCCGAAGATCGTGTCCGTCGAAATCCATGGTGAAGAGTTCCCTGGACTGGGATTCGGCAGTGAATGCGATTTTTGTCGAGAAACAGCCTGGAATTCCCGTGAGTCTTTCCATTACCCGGTCGGCGAATCGATGAATTATTCTACGGTGATCGCGGATCTTGCCAGTGTAACGTTTCCCCAACTCCAGCTTCTTCAGGGCCACGTCATAGAGTCTGCCCTCGAAAACAAGCTCATCTCCGCTGGTGCGGAAGCTGCCCAAAATGAGGGTTTGTGCCCCGGCCCGGGACCAGATTTCAAAATTCGGATCTGCCGCGGCCGCTTGCGACGGCGCTGACGCATTGTCCAGAATCTTGAACAGGCCTGTCAGGTGCAAATCGTTTTTCAGGATTCCAGCCAGAGCACTTCCATTGAGCGCGCCAGGGGCCTCTGAGACGAAATCCGGAACCGCCAGGGGCATTTTGTCGCGGTTCGGGTTATCAAAAGGGATGACCAGCTCCCCGCGGGCCGGGGCCACGAGAACAAAGGTCAGGAATAGAATGAGGTAGACGGCCTGCAGCGTGTAGGGGCGAGTTTGAAACCCGGCCCTACCTTTTCGCCCTTTGTGGGAAGGCTGGGGTGAGGGCAATACGTGGCACGATTCCGAATGAGTTCCGCTCCTGGGGTTCACTGTATACCCCCGGGCGAAAATTTGAGCGCGAGGCCGCCCGCAGCTTTGATCTTCTCGCGCACCTGTGAAGGTATCGACGGGAACGGCGCAGCCCCGTGGACTGCTCTCATGGCAGAGCTGTCAAAAATCTCGTCCCCTGAGCTTTTCCTGATGGAAGCGTCAATCAGGCGGCCATCGTCCGCTAACTTCACCCCTATTACCGTTACCAGTTCCAACGCCAGGTTGTCGCCGAACACGGACCAGCGAGAATTCACAAGCCGCTTCACTTCCTCGAACCACCGGGCGGATTCCTCGTCTGTCGCGGGTCCGCCGGCCCGCGCGGGAGCGCTCTCGGGTTTTTTGGCTTCCAACCTGTTCTTGGCAGCGGCCAGACTTCTCTCAATCACGGACTGCGGGTCATCTTTGGGCTTTTGGGGCGCTGGTTTCTTGTCCGGCTCAGGTTTGCGCTCTTCCACTCGCTGCGGGGGCTTCTTACGCTTCTTCAAAGCAATCACCGTGCGCGCGGCAGGCGCATCGGCCCTGGCCAGGATGGTCTCTTTGGCCTGTTCAGCAGCCTTTGGGCGCGGCTCGGGTTCCACCGGCGAAAGGTCTTCCACCGGGATCTCCGTAAATTCGGACGGAATGTGCCTAATGGTCTCCGTTGTGATGGGCTTGGCAGCGGACACGAGCGTTACCCGGTTAATCGCTTCTTCGGGTGCTCTTTTCGGCTTCCACAGGGATGACGAGAGCACCACGACCATGAGGATGAGAACGCAATGGAGACACACTGAGGCGAACAGCATCCACGGGGACGCTGCGTGCGGTGCTCTGCAAAGGGTGGCGCTCATCGTGCCGGCTTCGATTCCTCCGTGGGAGTCGTTATGAAGTTAAGGTTTTTCACGCCCGCGCCCATGAGAGCTCCCATGATCCGGGCCACCGTGCCGTATTGGACTGTCTTGTCCGCGCGGAGGAACACCTCACTTTTGGGTCGGCTTTTCGTAGCTTCCGTAATTTTAGCCGGAAGGTTTTCTTCTTTCACCGGCACGTCGTTGAAAAAGATGTTTCCCTGCCCCGATACCGAGATCACGATCTCTTCCGTTTGTTGCTCCCTGGCCAGAGATTGCCCTTTGGTCTCCGGAAGGTCCACGGTGATACCTTCCTGCATCATCGGCGCAGTGATCATGAAGATGATGAGCAATACGAGCATGACGTCCACCAGAGGTGTGACGTTGATGTCCGATATCGCGGCTTTGCGGCTGGTATGGATTGCAAATGCCATCAACTGCTCCTTCCCGGGTCGCGTTGCCGCGTCTATTTCCGCTTCCAGTAGATTCGTTCAATTATGTTGATCAGTTCGGACGCGAAGTTGTCCATTTCAGTGGATATGCTGTTGATACGGCCCAGAAAGTAGTTGTAGAAGATGACAGCGGGGATCGCCGCAGCCAGACCTGCGGCCGTCGCGATGAGCGCTTCCGCGATGCCCGGCGCCACTACTGCCAGAGAGGCGCTCTTCGTGACCCCTATGCGCCTGAACGCCTCCATGATCCCCCACACGGTCCCGAACAGCCCGATGAACGGCGCCGAAGAACCGGTGGTTGCGAGGAAATTCACGCCTCTTTCCAATTTTGCCCGTTCCGCTGCCACCGCTTGCTGCAACGAACGGGTCACGTTGTCCATCCCTGTCCTCTCGTATTCAGGATCCTGGGAAGCCTCGGACGAGTCCTTCTGGCCTGCGGATTGGATTCGCGACAATCTGGTCAGTTCCGCGTACCCGGCTTTGAAGACCTGAGCAAGTGGACTAAATGTGAACTGTTTGGCCTCCGCGTATAACAGCGAAAACTTGCGCGACTCCCTGAACGCGTCGAAAAACAGTTGCGTGTCCTTCCTCGCCCTGGACAGCGTGATGGCTTTGGTGAGAATGATGCCCCAGCAGACTACTGAGAACAGCAGCAGCAGGAGCATGACTCCTTTGACCATCCATCCCGCTCCGAGGATGATCGCCATCCATGTTTGGTCGTTGACCACTTGGGCCGGCAAGGTTTGGGCAAAAGCCTCGGGCATTAACTGGATCTCCTTTCTTGCATCGATGATTCCTTAATCCATAACCGTCATTAAGTCAAGTAGTTTACCTTTTATTCCTATATGTTATTGTCATAATCTAATGTCATTTCTTAAAATAACAAGACCCGCCGCGCTCAAATGCGGCGAGCCCCATGCCTTATCACAAATCCGAAAATCATGCTACCGTCCGCGGCCAACGCAACCACTGGTTGAGAACCCCCGCGAATTTCATAAAGTGAGACACTAACGGGTCCGGCAACGGCCGTCTCAGGCTTCCTCAAACAGGGCAACCGTCATGTCGTTCGAATCTTAAAAGGTTAGACATGGAAACAAAGACAGTCTATCAAGGATATTGTTCCTTCCATAGATTTTTCCTGGTGAAAAGCTTTTGACTCCAATCTTGAAACAACTTGACATCTCAGTCGAATTTGTTGTATTTTCTAAAGAAAAATCGTGAGGTCGCCATGCCCTACCGGATCGTCGTGGCAGACAAGGACGCCCGCAGCCGGGAAGCCGTGAGTCGCTTGCTCGTGGCCCAAGACAATGAATTTGTGGGTGTTGCCAGCGCCGGCGAACTCAAAAAAGCCATAAAAGACGAAAAGCCCGATCTTATCATACTCAATTCCGTGCTGGCCGATACCCCTGGATGGGCCGCGGTGCAACAAGTGGTCAAGGGGATAAAGGGGCACAAGGATTTCGGTGATGTGCCGGTAATCCTCATGACCGGCGATCCCGGTGGTCCTGCCCCCGCCGAGGTCACCAGTTCCGGCGCTGACGGATATCTCGCCAAACCCATAGACGGCGCCGCTCTCAGGGACACCATCCGATCCTTGTTAAGTATTGCTCCCAGCACAACGGTCCAGGACGAGGACGAGGAAATCCTTATTGACTTCGCCGACGACGACTCCGGTGACATGACCGAGGAGCTGCTGGCCATGTCCAACGTGGCTATGGAAGCCGAGGACACCACTTCCACAGGAGTTGGGGACACGGTTGAGATCGATACGGGCACTCTGGTGGCGGAACTGGACCGGGCAGGTGAGGTGGGCGGAGAACACGCGTATGAGGACACTGTTCGGTTGAACCTGGAGGACATGGGACTCGAAGACGAGCAGGACTCGGGGACTTTCGAACCTACCATCGAACTGATATCCGATATCCCGGCGGACTACGGCGCTCCGAGCCTGGAAGAAGTCCGTGAGGAAGCCGAGGAGATCGAGTCCCAGGAACCCTTGCCCGATTTCTCATCCATCACCAAAGAGATGGATTACCAGGCCACGCCGCCAAAGGATTCAGTGACTTTGGAGATGGATGTGGACGACCTGGGCCTGGAAATGGATTCCTATGACACCGAACAGACTGCGCACACTGAAGAGGTCGGCACACTGGATCTCGACGACACGGAGATCGGGGAAATCCTCGATGTTCGAGAGCCGTCAAAGGTCGTCACATCCAAGGACCTCGCTCTGGATGACGAATCGCTGGTCCGGGAGAGCGACCTGAGCACCACTGTGAGCGAAGTCGAGGTCATCGATCTCGAAGAGGATACTGAGATCCGTGAAATCGAGATGGAAGAGCTGGAAGCCGTTCAGGCAGGAGAGGAAGACTTTCCCGGGTTGGATGAAGACGAAACCGAGCCGGCCGAGAGCCTTGCAATAGAGGAGGCGGCCGAAGAAGAAGAGTTTGAAGAAATAAGCCTCGATGAGACCGAGCAAGCTGATATGATGCTGGAATCCCCTCTGGATGCTGCTGTCGGGGATCAGTACGAGGAAGAGTTCTCGCTGGAAGCAGGCGCCGCGGAAGAGTTCCCTCTAGAAAAGGCAGGCGAAGAAGGATTGTCCCTCGATGAAGCAGGCGAAGAGGAGTTGTCCCTCGATGAGGTGGGCGAAGAAATGACAACCCAGGAGTTCTTCGGCGAAGAACTCCCCACCGAGGAATTCCCGACGGAAAAGTACCCTGACGAGAAGACGCGGGATTTGATGGCTGAAGAAGAGATCACTCTGGATGACATTGATCTTCACGAAGAGCTTTCCCTTGAGAGAGAGGTGCCGGTAGACGAGATGACCCTCGAGGGCGAGGCGGCGGAAGCCATGCTCTTCGATGAGGCCAGGGAAGAGGAGCCAATGCTGGAGGTGACCGAGGACATCTCCTTTGACGAAATAAGTCTGGAGGAGGAGGTCCCGGAGGAAGACCGGACGGAGAAGATTGAGCCCCCGGAGATCGAGTCGTTAGCGTTTGAGGAGCCTGAGGTCGAGCCGGTGAGTCCCGCTCCCGCGCCACCGCCGCCGTCCATGGATGCCTACGCGGCAGCCGCTGCCGAAGTCGCCGCCCCGCCGGTGATCGAGGAAGAAGTGATCGAGTTTGCCGAACCGGCCAAACCTGCTCCGGCAGAACCTCCTCATATCGCGGTTCCGCCTATTACCGCGCCTTCGGCCGCGGATATCATTAGCACTGTCTCCTCCCTGCTCGAGGATCGCCTCACCCGGGCAGTGCCGGCGAAAGCCGAGTTCGCCGAAAGCGTCGATACCGCGGTTAAAAGGGCTTTGCCGTCCAAGGCCGATTTGTCCGAGGAATACCGTCATGCTCTGGCCGCGGCCGTGCCGTCCAAAGAGGAAATTGTCGCGGAAATGCTGCGAAAGACTTCAGTCGAACTGCCTTCGCGGGATGCAGTGTTTTGGCGGATCGACCAGGCGCTCTCCACGGCCCTGCCATCGCGGGACGAGCTTATGGCGGAAATGCTGAAAAGGGCTTCTGACGCTGTACCTACGAGGGATGCAGTGTTTTGCCGGATCGACCAGGCTCTCTCCACGGCCCTGCCATCACGAGACGAGCTTATGGCGGAAATGCTGAAGAGGGCTTCTGACGCTGTGCCTACGCGGGATGCAGTGTTCTGGCGGATCGACCAGGCGCTCTCCACGGCCCTGCCATCACGGGACGAGCTTATGGCGGAAATGCTGAAGAGGGCTTCTGACGCTGTACCTACGAGGGACGCCATGTTTTGGCAGATCGACCAGGCAGTGTCTCGCTCTCTTCCGTCTCAAGAAGAGATAGCCGCGCGGGTCGACCGGGCGATACAAGCGGCCCTTCCTCCTACCGAGATGATTCTCCAGCGCCTGGATGAGACCCTCGGGGCCCTTCCCTCTCCGGAAGACATCCACAAGAGGGTGGATGCGGCGGTTAGTGCGATTCCTTCTGCCGAGGCAATGATGAACCGTGTGGAGAGCGCACTCGGCGCAATACCGTCCCAGCGAGAGATCAGGGACCGCGTGGACGAGTCGATACGAGCCTCTCTGCCGCCTGCCGAAACGATTCTTGAGCGCCTCGACGAAGCCCTCAAGGCGATCCCGTCGCCGGAGGAGATCAACAGGAGAGTGGATGCAGCGGTCGGTTCCGTGCCCTCGGCGGAGACAATTATGGATCGTGTTGAGAGATCTCTCAGCGTAATGCCGGCTCGGGACGAGATAAGCGACCGCTTGGACCAGGCGATACGAGCGTCCGTACCTTCTGCGGAGGCGATTAACGCGAGACTGGACGAGTTGCTCCGGTCCATCGGTTCGCGGGACGTTATTAAGGACCTGCTCGATGCTGCGCTGTCCAAAGCCGTCTCACCGGAACTGGTCGCAGAAAGACTTGACGTGGCCCTTCGTGCCATGCCCTCTCAGGAATACGTTCGTCTGCGGCTGGACAACGCGTTTGCGGCTTTGCCGTCCGCTGATAGCGTCAATGCACGTATCGACATGGCTCTCCAGGCAATTCCTTCCCAGGCAGAAGTGAACTCAAGACTGGAGAAGGCTTTTGCGGCCATCCCCTCCCCTGAATCGGTGGCTGAGGGGCTTGACCGGGCCCTGGCAGTCCTACCGTCCGGGGACGTGGTCATGAAGCGGATCGACGAGACGCTGGGTAGCTTACCGTCGCCGGATCAGGTTTGGGCGCGGGTCGATGGATATCTGGCTTCGCTCATGCCCACCAAGGAAGCGGTCTGGTTGGCGTTTCAGGAAATGCTGGGCCGCAGACTCGAACGCCTGCTTTCGGACGAAGACATCAGGAATGCCTTCGTGGCCCGACTGCCTCAGACGGAAGAAATAGTCGCGTCTCTCAGGACTGCCCTGCCGGAGAAAGAGCGGTTCCAGGAGGCGCTGTTCAACAGTCTGGCAACAGCCATACAGGGCGCCCTGCCTGAAAGAGTTTGGCTGGAAAGCGTATCCAGGGGCCTCTTCGACGAACGCACCAGAGGCCTTCTGCCTAAGCGGGAAGAAGTTGTTTCGCTCCTCAGAGAAGAAATCAGACTCAAGTTCCTGGACACGGTGGAAAGAATTATTCGAGAGCAGATTGAGCGGCTCACGTCAGACCTGAAGGGCTGAGACCGATTCGCATTCAAAATCCCCTCTTCCCTCCTTTAGTAAGGGGCGGTTAGAGGGGATTTTCTTACAAACTCGAACGCGAATTGATATTAGAACAAGACGATTCAGAGGGCTGCGTACACACTTGACGGGTTGCAGCGCCGAAGAATTCCGATGACCGGCGGGCTCGAGGGATACGCTGCGAAGCAGTCCCGGTTCGGCTCACGGAATGAGGTGTTACTTTTCTAAGGCCGCCAGAATAGGGCAATTGGCGCAGGGAAGTGTCCGTGACGCCGTCAAATCGACTTGCGACTTAGCATTACGCGGGGCTCGACGGGACCTCCTGGAGATCTCCAAGCAGGTCTGTCGGGTCCATCGACCCTTGAGGGGCTTGCACTCGATGAGTTCATGAGCGGCCAACCAAGCTTGGGCGTCCGTATACACCATAACTCTCTCCCTGATAGCTCCAACCATTTTCCCAGGTATCAGCCCAAGATACACACAACAAATGTAATAAATAGAAATTCATCATTCAGTATATAGTTCCAATCAGGGAAGTCAAGGGATTTCCATCAACAAGGGGTAAGCCTTGAGTTATCAGGAGCATAGCCTGCCCCACAAGACTGAATCCACGCACGATCCGCTAAGCGCTCTCTTGCGTGCGGTAAGCTCCCCTCTTGTTCCGTCAATCCCGGGAAAACCGGAATCCGGTCTCGCCAAGGGTGGGAGCAAATACCGCCTTAAGCACCAGCATTCCGGGCCCCGGCTTTTACCTGAAAGTCTTGTTTGGGCTCAGTCATTCTAATGCGTTAGAGCCGCGAGCTTACATAATATCCCCGCCTGAAGATTGGGGACTTTCATGTTCCGTTGTGGCAGATAGGTCATGGCCGTGTACAACTGTGGAAGCGTCATTCTTCGGTTGCGACACCAGGCCGAGGTCCTGCAATATTTTCCTGACCGCACGGTACGACGGAGCGTTTTCGGAGATTCTCAGCAACGGCTGGCCCTGAAGATCCAGTTCCGCCAGTTCCTCGTCATAAGGAATCAGCGCCTCAGGTTGATAAGGGAGCCTCTCGATCTCCTTGACAACGGCAGGAGGCAGATCGCCCTGGACGCGACTCAAGACGAGGTGTTTCGCGTGGATACGTCCCTTAAGCTCGTCGATCAACTCCGCGATCCGCCCTACGGTCCGAAGGCTCCGCGGCGCGGGGTCCGAGATCACGAAGAGATGATGGACCTCCTCGTCGGTCCTTCGCGAAAGATGCTCCATGCCGGCTTCGTTGTCGATTACCACAAATCCGTAGTTGGAGGTGAGTCGGGAGATCACCTCCCGGAGGATATTGTTCGCGAGACAATAGCAGCCCGGCCCTTCAGGCCGTCCCATGGAAAGAAAGTCAACATCCTTGCCTTCCTCCA
>Ga0247842_10007601_pt1 | contig 11666 bp, 9 predicted proteins | sample LaCruzMarch2015__3_FD_192411 | JGI IMG/M metagenome (GOLD analysis project Ga0247842, IMG submission 192411) | Freshwater microbial communities from meromictic Lake La Cruz, Castile-La Mancha, Spain - LaCruzMarch2015_19m | ecosystem: Environmental > Aquatic > Freshwater > Lake | place: Spain...
TTGATAAAGACAGAGGCTGTAATATGCATTGCGTTTATTAGTGCGATTCCTTCGGATACACCGCTTTCTTTAATACATTGCGTGACCTGAGGTGTAATATTGGCAAAGCCCATGCGGCTCGGAAGATGCACCCAAAGTTCCCTGCGATATGACTTCATGTATGCCTCCTTTTTAATTTTAGCTTTTTCCTAGTTGCTAACATGTGGCCAATATTACCTTGACATTGAGGAGCGCAATTTCTATACTTACTACTACAAAAAGGAAGTTCATATCAAACAAAATTAACTTTGAGGATAAACCCAATGTCCCAAAACATTTCTATTCCATTCCAGCTTCTGCCGGGCGAGGAAGTCCTGTTAATGAGGCGGCCTCACCCATTGGCTATGCTGGATTTGATGCTCTTCTGGCTTAGCCTGGCCTTACTGGGAGGGCTTTACATCATTTATTACCCGCAGCTATCCGCCCTGCTTAAGGGGAAGGTTCAGATCGATTTCTTAGTGAAGCATACCTATGATGTTTTCTGGTTTGTCTCCATCATGCTGCCTTTGGTAATCATGGCCATCTTCCGGATCAGCTTCGGCCATGTGCTTACGCTTCTGGCGCTGATCGCCGGGAACATTCTTCTGCAATGGAAAGTCGAACCGCATCTGGGGCTGTCCAAAGGCGCGCACGCCCATCTGGAGAATTACATGCTGATTGCGGCAGGCCTGTTCGGCATGGTGGCAGTTGAGATCTTCCGGCACGGCCATCGTTATTATCTGACATCGAAACGCATCGTTGCCCGCTTTGGCATTCTCAAGGTAATGGAGCGCAGCACTCTATATTCCAAGATTGACGATCTCATCTTGCAAAAAGGAGTGCTTGGCGGCATGCTTAACTTTGGCACTGTGATCCCCATCACCTCGTCCGGTCTGGGAATGGGTCAGGATATGGCCATGGGCGGAGCAGCGGTTGGGGGTGGCAAAGGCGGAATAGGCGCCGGTCTGTTCGCGGCGGGAGGCAAAGCCAAAAATGTGCCGCGCGCGCTTTCCATTTACGTCCTGTTCAAGATTAAAAATCCGGAAGAGGCCCGCAACCTTATTCTTCAGGAAATGCAGGCGCGTGAATTACCGCGCCATGCATGATGGCAGACTAAATTTTAATGCCCTTAATGAAATCAATATAGTGCGTTGCCGTTTCCTGCGGTTTTTCGATCATGGGTACATGGCCGCAATCTTTGATGATGACAGTTTTGTGATTTTTTAATCCCTTTTCGAAAACCGGCACACTGGAAACATCAATAATCCTATCCTGCTCGCCCCAAAGAATTAAAGTTTGCGCTTTTATCTTCGGCAGATCTTTTTCCAGAGATAAAAAATCCAGGCCGAGTTCTTTGAGTTCCTTTTCATAAAACTTGCGATTGGCAAGCGAAGTATTGATCATTACTTTTACTATCGGATAAGGTAAAGTTGGCTGCTTGACAAAAACCAGACCCATTAAGCGCGGCATGTCGCTTGCGTCTTTTAACACAAGTGGATTTTCTCCTTTTTCCATCATTTTCATGACAACACTTTTTTCCAAAGACGTTACTCCGGCGGCGTTAAATAACCCCACACTGAGAATTTCATCGGGATAGCGCACGGCGTAGGTGCCGGCGAAAAGACCGCCCATGGAATTACCCACAATGTGAAATTTCTTGAGGTCAAGTGCCCTGGCGAATTTTTGCAAACGCGACATCTGACTTGATAAATTGTATGAGGCCGCCTCGATCATGGAACTTTCTCCGTAGCCGGGAATATCAGGGATCACCACATGGTAACCTTTAGTTAAATAATCGGCAAACATTGTCCAGTTGTCTTTGTCGCCGGTGTAGCCGTGTAAAAGCAATATTGTCGTCCCTTTGCCACCCTCCAGATAAACAATGTTATGATCATCAATCTTGATTTCTTTTTTGATAAGCCCGGCCTTGCTTCTGGCCGCGTTGATCATGTAACCGGCCACCTTTTCCGGGAAAGCATAGTAACCGATAACTACCGCCACGATAACAACCAATACAGCTATTAATACTCTTTTCATGTTGACACCCTCCTATTATCCTTATATAGATTAATTTAATACCAAGTAGTTATCAAATATTAAAGGTTTGATTTACTGGGTATACTTACCAAGTAAGCTTTCAAAAATTCATATTTTATTTTTTGAAAGCAACTTGGTATAATATTTCTAATTATAGCATAAATTTATGGACATAATCATTTATTTTATAGATTTTTTTATTCATCTGGATAAATATCTGCCCGTCATCATCAAGAGCTTTGGTGTCTGGGCTTATGTCCTTGTATTTATGGTGATATTCTGCGAAACCGGCTTAGTTGTTACCCCTATTCTTCCAGGCGATTCCCTGCTGTTTGCCCTGGGCAGTTTTGCCGCGATGGGCGCGTTGAATATTGAAATATTGTTAATCTCACTATGTATTGCGGCAATAGCGGGTGACACTGTTAATTATTCGATTGGTCATTTTATTGGTCCCAAAGTTTTTCATTTTGAAGACAGCCGTTTTTTCAAAAAAGAGTACCTGATAAAAACACATCAGTTTTATGAAAAACATGGTGGCAAAACTATTATTATTGCCCGCTTCATGCCCATCATTCGAACGTTTGCCCCGTTTGTCGCCGGCATTGGCGCGATGAGCTACTCCAAATTTATCCTGTATAATATCACTGGTGGTATTGCCTGGGTTTTTATATTTCTTTTGGGTGGCTACTTTTTCGGGAATATTCCCGCGGTAAAAAATAATTTTACGATTGTAATTATTGCGATAATCATTATATCAGTAATGCCGGGATTATTTGAGTACTGGCGTCAAAGACGGATTGCTTCCAAAAATAAATCAAACAACTGAAATTTTTTATCATTACACCAATTAGGTATCAGACATTAAGATAGTCCCACTTAGCTTCGCACGTGGGATAATTCGTCTAGCAAACTTCACTGCGCTTCGCTTTTGAAGTTTGAGCCTCATTACAACTTACAGATATTAGCGTGCTTCGCTTGTAATATCTGAGTTTCATTAAAATTGATTGATTTTGCATAATACCAAGTAAGCTTTCAAAACCCCGTCGCAGATGCCCTTCAGGGTGCTGTGCGGGATAGTCCCGATAGCCTTTGGCTACGGGATCAATTCAACTAACAGATATTTCTTCACTGCGTTTAAAATATCTGAGTTTCATTGATTCGGCCAACCAGTTTCATATTCTGAAACTGGGGTCTCACTAATTAAAATCTGAATGTTTGAAAGCAACTTGGTATTATATCCTCTTCATCACATCTACCAACTCCTGCACTGCCGCAGCGGATTTGTCTAATTCCTTTTTCTCGCCCGCTGTAAGCTTGAGAGAAATAATCTGTTCAATGCCTTTTTTACCAAGCTTCACCGGTACGCCGACAAAAAGGCCGGTAATACCGTATTCGCCTTCCAGATATGCGGCACAGGGCAGGATTTTCTTTTTATCTTTCAGGATGGACTCTGCCATTTCCACGGCCGCGGCAGACGGAGCGTAATAGGCACTGCCTGTTTTTAGAAGGCTGACAATTTCCGCCCCGCCGTTGCGAGTTCTTGTTGCCAGCGCCTCGATGCGTTCAGAAGACATCAGTTCTGTAATCGGCACACCCGCCACTGTGGAAAAGCGCGGCAGCGGCACCATGGTATCACCATGTCCGCCCAAAACCAGAGCGGAAATGTTTTCCACAGAGACACCCAGTTCCATAGCGATAAAGGCGCGGAACCTCGCTGAATCGAGCACACCGGCCATGCCGATCACTCTATGCTTCGGGAAATTGCTTTCTTCCATCGCCACATGGCACATCGCGTCGAGGGGATTGCTGACAATAATCAAAATAGTGTTGGGTGAATGCTTCACAACTTGTTTGGTTACGTTTTTAATTATTCCCCGGTTGATTGCCAGAAGATCATCCCGACTCATGCCGGGTTTGCGGGGGATTCCCGCCGTAATTATCACGATATCAGAATTGGCAGAAGCTTCATAGCTGTTTGCGCCGCTCAGATGAGCATCGTGTTTTTCAATCGGCGCCGCTTGTGCCAAATCCAGAGATTTTCCCTGCGGCACGCCTTCAATAATATCGATCAACACAACATCGGCAAGTTCTTTTTCCGCGATCCTCTGCGCTGCCGTCGCGCCGACATTTCCCGCTCCCACTACAGTAACCTTTTGATTCATACTTTTCTATTTCCTCAAATTTAATTTAGTAACTTTTTAGAAAAATACCACAATAGAACGAAAAATAAAACAACTATCAGCCCATGGTTTTCTCTATTGCAAAAAAAATTAACCATAAGGTAGAAAAAACTTAAGTAATCAGGAGATAATAATGGGAAAACTATTCGGCATGGATGGAGACGCACTTAACGTTGATATTGAATTATGGTATTATGCCCGGGAAATCAGCCTTTAATGAGACTCGCTGATAGTGAGCCAAGTTGCCGATTGGAAGCGTAAGGAGAACTATACCAGGTGCGTAGTACCCTGAAGGGTATCTGCGACGCCGTGGTAAAACGAATCTCGACGAGTCGGGATGAAGTCTGTCCCTGCCACCTGAAGGTGGCGGGATAATTCGCTCTATGATTTTCCGAGCACTATGTTTCGGAAAATCAAGGCTCATTAAAGCGCTAGTCGTAGTGAGTCCCAAGTTTCGTAAGCGTAGTGAGACTTGCTAAAATCGAGCAAAGCGAAGATTGAAGCATTAGTCGAACTATCCCGCAAAGCGGTGGTAGCGCACGGAAGCTTGTTGGACGAACTATCCAATAGCCACAGGCTATTGGGAATTATCCCACGTGCGAAGCTAAGTAGGGATAATGTTTGATAGCAACTTGGTATAAGTAGATATTGCCGAAATCCGTCAATGAATATTAGGATGACTGGTTGCGGCGCCTTTTCTCCAAACATTACGCATAATACAGAGAGGTGGACCATGAAAATTTATAAATTATTATTGCCGTTAGTAGTATTATTCCTGCCGGGATTATCATTGGCAGCCGAAATGGGCAGTGCACTCAAAGCGGATGTTATTCGCGCGGAACCTTATTCTGATGCCAAAAGAACAGGTAATTTCGCGCGTGGCGACAAACTGGAAATCCTCAGCAAAAAAGGTTCCTGGTTAAAGGTAAAAACCGCAAAAGACAGCGGCTGGGTTCGCTTATTATCGGTTAAACGAGGCACCAGCAAAGGCGGCAATGAGGCTGCAGGTGTGCTGGCAGTAGCGAGTGGCCGTGCGGGCACAGGCCAGGTGGTAGCAACAACGGGTGTACGAGGCTTAAATGAGGAAGAACTTAAAGGTGCTAAATATAATGCTGCCGAAGTGAAAAAGCTGGAAAGCTATACACAAACATCCAAGCAGGGCGGGCAATTTGCCAAAAGTGGCGGGCTTAAAGCCGTCAAGTTTGCCTACTTACCAGAATCACAAAAAGAAGGAGAAAAATAATGCGAGTAATTTACTTCATTCTTGTTTCCATGCTTGCCATCGTTATTCCGCAAGCACAGGCTCTTGATATTGGTGACGCTTTAAAAGATGCCATTCAGAGTACTACTGCCGGGGAAACCATTACGGGAAGCAAAAAAGCTTCAAACAGCAATGCTGTGAAGGGCGAAAAAAAGCCCGCCTTCAACATACAAAGTCCCTCTAAGCAAGAAGAAATTCAATTAGGACGTGAAATCACAGGTAATTTACTGGGTGCCGCCCCACTGGTAAACGATGTAGCACTGCAAAATTACGTCAATAAAGTGGGACGTTGGGTTGCTAACCAGAGTGAGCGCGCAGATTTACCCTGGCACTTTGGCGTCATTGAAAGCGAAGACATTAATGCCTTTGCCGCACCTGGTGGTTATGTCATTATCACCAAAGGACTCTATCGGAAATTGGATAACGAAGCGCAACTGGCAGGGGTACTAGCGCATGAGATCGCCCACGTTGTCAAGAATCATCATCTAAAAATCATGCAACAATCTCAGCTACTGGATTTAGGCGCGGACTTACTGGGCAAGCAATTAGCTAAAGATAATCAGGTAATTCAAAAAGTGATCGGTAGCGGTGCTGAAGTTTGCGCTCGTAGCCTGGATAAAAGTGCCGAGTTTGAAGCCGACCGCATGGGCGTAGCGCTTACTGCCAGGGCTGGCTACGAGCCTTACGGCTTGCCTGAAGTGCTGCAAACTATCGGGCAAACAGGCAAGGATGAAGGCAGCGTGGCTTTGCTATTTAAAACTCATCCACATCCTGATGACAGACTAGTAAAACTGGATGATGCGATTGGTAACCGACTGGATAAGATATCCGGCGGCAAGACGCTGACTGAAAGGTTTTATCGGTTGAAGAATTAGGATGAGCAAGGTATAAAGTTCAAAAATATATGATCGGAAAGCTGGCTCCTGTGGCGCATTTATCTTCAATAAAGAGACGAAAAACAAAAAAGATCAATCTTGGCAATGTGCAGATAGGCGGGGGCGCGCCTGTTGCCGTCCAATCAATGACTAACACCGATACGCGCGATGTTGCGGCAACTGTTGCCCAAATTCACGCGCTCGAAGAGCTTGGTTGCGAGATCATCCGTGTCGCTGTGCCTGATAACGAATCTGTGGAGGCGATTCCACTAATTAAAAAGAAAATTACCATTCCGCTCATTGCCGATATTCATTTTCATTACCAATTGGCGATCGATGCTATAAAAAATGGAGCTGACGGAATTCGGATTAATCCCGGCAATATCGCCAAAAATAAAATACGTGAAATTGTTAAGGTGGCCAAAGAAAGAGAAACCGTCATCCGTATCGGAGTGAATGCCGGTTCGCTGCAGAAAGATTTGCTTTTGGAACATGGAGGAGCAACAGCGGAAGCCCTATGCATAAGTGCGATACGCAATATTGATCTGTTTGAGGATATGGGGTTTGACCGGATTAAATTGTCTTTGAAATCATCGGACGTCAACACGATGATTGAAGCTTACCGGGCAATTGCCGCAAAAACTGATTATCCGCTGCATCTTGGTGTTACAGAAGCGGGAACATTAGTTGATGCCGCAATTAAATCGGCTCTGGGTATCGGAACGCTTCTGTATGATGGCATTGGCGATACAATTCGAGTTTCAGTTACCGGCAGTCCGGTTTTAGAAATTCCTGTTGCCTATAGTATTTTACGCGCCTTAAAAATTAGACAGGTTGGACCGGATATAGTTTCCTGTCCCACATGCGGGCGCTGCCAGATTGATCTTTTAGGGCTTACCGAAAAAGTTGAAAAGGCGCTGATGGGCAGGAAGAAATATTTAAAAGTCGCTTTGATGGGTTGTGTGGTGAATGGGCCCGGTGAGGCAGCGGACGCGGATATCGGAATTGCCGGCGGGAAAGGATTCGGGATGCTTTTTAAAAAAGGTGTGCAGTATAAAAAGGTTGAAGAAAACGAGTTTGTTCCAGTATTACTCGAAGAGATAAAATTAATAGATGAGGAAAATAAGGAGGTTTAATGCGTTATTCGGAAATGCACTTGCCCACGGCAAGGGAAATTCCATCCGATGCGGAGGTTAGCAGTCACCAGTTGATGATTCGGGCGGGAATGATCAGGAAATTAACCAGCGGCATATATTCGTATCTCCCTTTGGGTTATCGGGTCATCCGCAAGGTAGAACAAATTGTGCGTGAAGAGATGAATAAGGCGGGAGCGCAGGAGGTACATTTGCCGATGGTCCAACCGGTAGAGCTCTGGCAGGAATCAGGCAGATGGGTGCACTATGGCAAGGAACTTTTAAGATTTCGTGATCGTCATGAACGCGAATACTGTCTTGGACCAACTCATGAAGAAGTAATCACCGATTTAATCCGCAATGATATAAAAACGTATCGGCAATTACCGCGTAACCTTTATCAGATTCAGACTAAATTTCGGGATGAAGTGCGTCCGCGCTTTGGCGTGATGCGTTGCCGCGAATTCGGGATGAAGGACGCGTATAGCTATGATGCTGATGAGGCGGGCGCGGAAAAAAGTTATGAGAAAATGTTTGTCGCCTATAATAATATTTTCAACCGCTGTGGTTTAAAATTCCGTTCAGTGGAAGCTGATTCGGGCAGCATTGGCGGGAAGTATTCGCATGAGTTTATGGTGATGGCCGATTCCGGTGAAGATGCCATCGTATTTTGTGATAAATGCGACTATGCCGCTAATCTGGAAAAAGCCGAAATCGCAGAACCGGAAAAGAAGAAAAAATCAGAAAAAGACTTGCTGCCACTGGAATCTGTTCACACACCGAATGCCCGGACAATTGAAGAAGTCAGTACATTTTTAAAAGTCCGGCCACAGGATATTGTGAAGACGCTGATTTTCAATGCTGACGGGAAGGCTTGTGCCGTGCTTATTCGCGGTGATCAGGATGTCAATGAAATCAAAGTTAAAAACTATCTGGGAGCAGCAGAACTGGAACTGGCCGATGACGAAATGATTTTGCAGGCAACCGGAGCGCCACGTGGATTTGCCGGAGCCGTGAAAATTAAAACGCGCGTAATTGCCGATTATTCCGTAATGAACATGATTAATTTTGTAACCGGCGCCAATAAAGAAGACTATCATTTAAAAAATGTTAATATCGGCAGGGATTTTAATGTTGAATCTTTTACCGATTTGCGCGTTGTGCAGGAAAATGATTCTTGCCCCCGTTGTGGCGGTGACATTAAATTTGCGCGTGGCATTGAAGTGGGCCACGTTTTTAAGTTGGGAACAAAGTATAGCAAAGCAATGAAAGCTGTTTTTCTGGATAAAGATGGCCAAGAGAAGATCATGATTATGGGATGCTACGGAATCGGTATCGGCCGCACGGTTGCCGCCTGCATTGAGCAAAACTTCGATGAAAACGGGATTATCTGGCCCATGCCTTTGGCGCCGTATCAGGTAATTATTACTCCCGTAAATATTAACGAAGATGATATAATGAAAGCCGCGGAAAGTATTTATTCCGAAATGCTGAGTTGCGGCATAGAGGTAATATTAGATGAGCGCGATGAGAGAGCCGGCGTTAAATTTAAAGATGCTGATTTGATCGGAATTCCAATTCGAATCACTATTGGACAAAAGAACCTTGCCGCGGGAAACATTGAAATGAAAATCCGGAAAACAGGGGAAAACAAGCTTTATCCATTGCGGCAGATAGTTTCAGAAGTAAAGGCATTGATGGATCAGGAGCTAAATCCGACCGCTAAGTAGCAGCAATTGAAACCACTTGGGAACTTTCATGTTACGCATCACTGATATTCTTGATAAGACGCAATCATACCTGCCGGCCTCCGAACTGGAGATGATCGAGAAAGCCTATATCTTTTCGGCTACGGTGCATCAGGGTCAGGTAAGATTATCCGGTGAGCCATATCTTACACACCCGATGGAAGTCGCCGGAATTCTGGCTGATATCAAAATGGATGCCGCGACAATAATCAGCGGATTATTGCACGATACCGTCGAAGATACACTAACCACAACCGAACAACTGGAAAAAGAATTTGGCAAGGATGTGGCATTTCTCGTGGGCGGATTAACAAAGCTCAGTCTTATCTCTTTTGGATCTCAGGAAGAAAGGCAGGCGGAAAACTTTCGTAAAATGATTCTGGCAATGTCCGCCGACATTCGAATTCTGGTTGTGCGTCTTGCTGATCGCATTCACAACATGAGAACGCTTCAATATCAGTCACCGGACCGGAGGATTTATATTGCCAGAGAGACAATGGATATATACGCGCCGCTGGCCAATCGGCTGGGAATTAACTGGATGAAGATGGAACTGGAAGACTTATCTTTCCAGTATATTTCCCCTGACGCTTACAATGAGCTGTCGATGCGTGTGCATAAAACAAATGAATCCCGCAATCGTTATACAGGGGAAGTTAAAAATATCATTGCCGCCGAGCTGGAGAAAATGTCCATCAAAGGAGAAGTTGAAGGAAGGGCAAAGCATTTGTACGGGATTTACAAAAAGATGCACGAGCAGCACATTAATTTTGACGAAGTTTATGACTTAATTGCGTTTCGGGTAATACTAGATTTTGACAAAGAAAAAATATGTTATGAAGTGCTCAGTATTGTGCATGCCTTATGGAAGCCCGTTCCCGGCCGGTTTAAAGATTATATCGCCATGCCCAAGGCAAATAATTATCAATCGTTGCATACCGCGGTGATAGGGCCATACGGGGAGAGAGTGGAAATCCAGATTAGAACGAAACTGATGCATGAATGGGCGGAGAAAGGCATTGCTGCTCATTGGCGTTACAAGGAGGGGCGTTCCTACAAGAACAATGAAGAAAACCAGATAAAAAAACTTCGGGAAGTGCTGGAAATTCAGCAGGAGATAAAAAATCCCAAGGAATTCATGTCCAATTTAAAATTGGCGTTATTTCCGGAAGAAGTTTACGTTTTTACTCCCAATGGCGATGTCAAGGCTTTTCCCAAAGGGGCAACCCCGATAGATTTTGCGTACAGCATTCACACCGATGTAGGTAATCAGTGTATCGGCGCTAAAGTAAATAGAAATATAGTTCCACTGAAGTATGAACTGCATAACGGTGATCGGATAGAAATCACGACAAAAGCCGGCCACCATCCCAGTAAAGACTGGTTAAAATACGTCGTCACATCGAGAGCAATTTCTAAAATCCGGAATTGGATAAATCTGGAAGAAAAGAAAAGTTCTTTGTCCCTGGGACGTGATTTACTGGAAAAAGAATTTAAGCGGCACAATTTAAAATTCGGTAATTATGTCAAGTCCGAAGAGATTAAAAAAATATTTACGGATTACTCAGTAACAACTCTGGATGATTTAATCTCTCTTGTGGGTTATGGCCAGGTTTCACCCCGGCAAGTACTCAATTATTTTTTAGCAGAAGAAGCACCCAAAACAGAAGAGACGATAACAGAGAAAGCCAGGAAAAAAGCTCCCGCGTCACCATCCTTGGGAATTTCGCTAACAGGGATAGATGATGTCCTTGTCAAGTTTGGCAAGTGCTGCAATCCGATACCCGGCGATGAAATCTCAGGATACATTTCCCGTGGGAGAGGCATTACGGTTCATACACAAAAATGTCCTCATATTAAAAGGATGGATGCAGAACGGATAGTTGATGTTAATTGGAACATGCAGGGAAAGCAAGCTTATCCGGTAAATATAAGGGTTGTGTGTACCGACAGAAAGGGCGTGTTGACGGAGGTTAGTTCTGTCATTTCATCATTCGATATTAATATTAGTTACGCGCAGATAGCAACTACAGATATGATTGCTACATGCAATTTTGTTATTGATGTAAATGATTTGACCCAACTTAATAAAATATTTTCAGCCATCAGGCAGTTGAAAATTGTCAAGTCCATTGAACGAATGCGTAAAAGTTAAACCTATCATTTATGTATTTGGCTGTTGACAAAAGAAGTGACTCTGCTATAAGCAAGCGCAACATTGGGATAAATTCAGTAATCAGGTGAAAAATGATTCGTATAATAAAGAAATCGTCATTATCTAGTCTCTTTGCGTTGATATTGGTCATTTGCTTGTCTTTCAATCTCAGCGCGGCCCAGAAGAAGCATCTTATTGTTATTGATCCGGCGCACGGTGGGCAAGATGCCGGTGTTAAACCAACAGATAGGATTTCAGA
>Ga0247842_10007609_pt1 | contig 11657 bp, 10 predicted proteins | sample LaCruzMarch2015__3_FD_192411 | JGI IMG/M metagenome (GOLD analysis project Ga0247842, IMG submission 192411) | Freshwater microbial communities from meromictic Lake La Cruz, Castile-La Mancha, Spain - LaCruzMarch2015_19m | ecosystem: Environmental > Aquatic > Freshwater > Lake | place: Spain...
AATATGCTACTAAATTTCATGGTTGAGCCCTCCTTTGTGTATTTTAGATTTGGCAAAATTTTTATACCAAATCAGGGCTCAACTTTCCTTCCTAAAATCGGAAAAAGCTAATTTGGACAAGAGTGATATAATTACCATGATTTGCATTCGAAAGCTACCAAAACGATGGAATTATTCAGTCTAACGACAAGGAAGGAACGGAGAGGCAGCCTGAGCGAAATTTCACGCTGAAAAATCTGCACCTTTCACTCCGTATTCAGTGACATGGCAGGATCAGCCACCCCCTCGCTTTGTATTTGCAGTCTCGCATAAGCAGGCAAAATATGCATCTTGATTCTTCGCATTATCAACATCGGCAAAACCAGCCGAGAGATACTCATCAATCATCAAAACACCTTTGGTAGGGGCATATTGGATGTCAGGCATGTGCGCATTGTTAATCGTTTTCATTGATCCAGCCGGTGGCGGATGGATGGTCTGACAAGACAATGCCTGATCCTTGGCTCCATATCAGCCAAACTTGTTCCTTAAGTTCGTAGGGCATCACCATGCCTTCTATAAAAAGATAATTTAACACCTCGACGTCCAGTAGGTTCTTATTGGTCAGACGAATTGAGTAACGGGTCACATCACCGAGAAACATGCTTTTCTCAATAGTACCATTGATCCCGTTTTCATGACTCTCCGGTTCGAGAAGGCTGACCCGGATCTGTTCCGGACGCAGGCCATAAAGGACTTGCTGACCAGCATGAAAGGGATAGCAGCCGCGACGATAAACCGATATTTGTCCGAAGAGTTCGATTTCACAACGCTCTTCTGAGGCGGTGGTGATTTGTCCTTCGAAAAAGTTGATATTGCCAACAAAATCAGCGATAAACTGGCTCAAGGGGTTGTAATATATATCGCTGCAATAACCGTACTGTTCAATCCGTCCCTTGTTCAAGATGGCGACGCGTTCCGCCAGTTCAAAGGCTTCTTCCTGATCGTGTGTGACCATCACTGTGGTTACACCGATCTCCTTCACAATCTTTTTTAATGAATGCCGGAGCTGGATGCGGGTTTTGGCATCTACGGCGGCAAAAGGTTCATCAAGCAAAAGCACCCGTGGTTCATAAGCTAGGGCACGAGCCAAGGCCACCCTTTGCATCTGTCCTCCCGACAACTGACTAGCATATCTTCCGCCCATCCCCTCCATACCTACCAACCCAAGCAAATACTCCTGCCGGGCCTGTCGTTCGGAGGCCGAAACATTCCTTATCTTCAAACCGAACCCAATGTTTTCGGCAATGGTCATATGAGGAAAAATTGAATAGTTCTGGAATACAAATCCCATCCCGCGCTGCTGCGGGGGCAACCAGGTGATATCCTTGCCGTTGAGTAATATCCGCCCTTCATCCGGCAGGATAAGACCGGCAATCATGCGCAGGATGGTGCTCTTGCCGCAACCGCTTGGTCCGAGCAGAACACTGAGCTCCTTATCCTCCACCTCCAGCGAGATCCGGTCAACAATACGATTATTGTCAAAACTCTTGCTGATTTGTTCTATAACAATTGACATCCTTCACCTCGTCGCTTACAAGCGTATTCATGCTCAGGGGAGCTCACCGGTGATGTCCCCAGTTGTACTTCCGTCCGGTAAAATAGATGATCAGGGAGAAAAGCAGAAAAGAGACAACCGCTAATATGGCGGCAACGGCATTGGCCGCTTCGATATTTCCTGCTTCAAATTGGGAAAATATGTATAATGGTGCCGTCTGGGTTCGTAATCTCAGATTACCTGAGACCATTACCGTGGCGCCGAACTCTCCCAGGGAGTGGGCAAATGTCAGTAAAGCACCGGTGACCAGTCCACCTTTCAAAACAGGGAAGACGATATACCGAAAGGTCTGCCACCGGTTGGCCCCGATAGTAAAGGCCGCTTCTTCATAAGTTGTCTGCATGTCATCCAGAACGGGCTTGATCGTTCCCAGCATATAGGGGAAAGTCACAAATATGTGGGCCAGCAAAACCCCTACGGCCGTGAACATTGGCTGGATTCCAAACGGTTCTAGTATCTGTCCGAATAAACCGATGGGTCCCCACAACAAAAGCAGGGAGGTGCCGACCACAACATTTGGGATGGCCACCGGGAGGTTCAGGATAATGCCAAGTTGTTCACGCCCTGGGAACCGGGTCTTACTGAGGACGTAGGCCGCATAAGTCCCCAACACCGTATTGATGCAGGCCGTGGCAAAAGCAATAATAAGGCTGAATCGGAGGGCAAAAAGGGCATCTTTCGTAACCAGGTGGGATATAAATTTCTGAAGGCCGCCTTGCAAAGCGTAGATAAAAACTGAAGCCAATGGTAAAAGTAGCAAAGGCATCATCACCAGGATCAGAAAACCAGCCGGCAACATAGAGGGAATCTTTTTCTGATAAGTATTATGGTTCATGGCCTTATCTCCCTGAGCACTCCGTTTTTCCATGTTTCATCGATGATACTACTCTTTGCCTGTCGCCAGCCTCCGAAGTCGCTGATATAGAATGGATCTTCTATATGTCCGAACTCTCGGTTGGCTGAATTCAGCTTTTCATCGACGCTCCGAAATCCATGACTAACAAAAAGACGCTGTGCCTCTTCGCTCCAAAGGAAATCGGTAAACGCCTGGATGAGATCCCGCTGTGCTTGAGTTATATTGTGATCGATGATGACAAGGGTGTGTTCGCTTAAAATGGTACTGCGCGGATAAACGATTTCGAAATGTGTGGATCCGTGCGCACGACTCCAGATACCATCCTGTTCATAGGTGATCAATGCATCTCCAAAACCGTTGTCAAATTGAGTCTTGGCTGCTCTGGCGCTGCCGGCTTGGGCCACTACATTGCGCCAAATGCCAAGGAGCATTAACCGGCCTGCGTCGGGGTTGGCGCCGGGCCGTCTCACGGCAGCCCCGTATTCAGCAATGATGGCCCAGTTTGCGCCCCCTGAGGTGAGGGGATCCGGATGGATGATGCGGATTCCCGGTTTCGTCAGATCGGTGAAGTCGTGAATCTTTTTCGGATTGCCGGGCCTGACCAAAATCACAAAAGGGGTGCGATTGATCACACCGCCATGGGGTAAACGCTTCCATGTCTCGGTTTTGATGGTCCCAGCCTGGATGAGACGTTCGGCATCGAGTTCTGTTGACAGGAGGGCAAGCTCGGCAGGGACGCCCATGATCAGTTGGTTGGTTACCGTACCCGATCCTGCAAACGAGGCGACTATTTCGACATCATAACCGGTCTGCGCCTGCCACTTCTTCTGGAAGGCGGGGAAAATACTTTTCGTGATCACAGGTTCAAGAATGCTGAACCCATAGATGACAATGGTTTGCGGACGGTTTTTGCTGCCGGACGGCAGCCAGGGCCAAATGGTCCATAGGGCCAATGCGAGGATCAGGCAGACCGTTACAATCTTTATCAGCAAACGGTGTTTTCTGAGAGGAAGGGGGGGAATCGACATGGCGTTACTTTCGTGCGATCAAAGATATATTGTCAAGAGAATTATGGTGGATCTGACTTCCAAGATGATGCTGTCAATATTGATAAGTAGGGATTGACATAACATTGCCTAATGCTGTACGTATCTGGACAATTGTAACGTCCATTTTCATTCATGAGGCAGAGGATGATAATTGATCACGATATAGCCGTAGAGCCTGGACAGACTTTTGTAATTGACCGTTTTCAGCCGGAAGACGCTCGGGGTATTGCCCATCTTTTCTTTGCCGAATACGGACCTTCCTATCCCGTTGAAACCTTCTATTACCCCGAACGGATCGTTGCGGAAAACGAAAATGGCAATATATATTCTGTTGTGGCCCGAACCCCGAAGGGAGATATCATCGGCCATGGGGCGCTGTTCCGGAGTTCTCCCGAATACCAGAACCTTTATGAAATCGGTCAGTGCATCATCCTGCCCGATTACCGCATTACCTTTGCGGCCTTCAAGATCAATAAGTTTGCCGCTGAAGACCTCACCGCCATGACCCGTCCCGACGGCATGTTCGGTGAGGCGGTGACCCATATCACGGCCACCCAGAAGTTTTCGGCTTTAGTGGGTATGAAGGATGTCGCCATGGAAATGGACCTTATGCCGGCCTCTGCTTATGAAAAATCGCAAAGCGCTTCCGGGCGTGTATCCTGCCTTATCCTGTTCCGGTCCTTCCGTGATCGTCCCCAGGAGATCTTCATACCGCTGCGGTACCAGGAACTTATGGAGTTCATCCTCCGCGATGTGGAAATCACCAGGACACGCACGCCGTCCGTGGATAAACTCCCTGGGAACGTCAAGAGCCGTTTGACAACCAGGTTCTTCAATCATGCCGGCGTCGGCAGGTTCAATTTGATAAGCTCCGGCGGAGATTTCGATAACGTTGTGGCCGCCCTGGAAAAGGAAGGGCGGGAACAGAAAACCCTCGTTTTTCAGTTCTTCCTCAACCTGAGCGAACCCTGGGTGGGCGGGGCCGTGGAAATCCTCAGAAATCACGGATATTTCTTCGGTGGCTGCCTCCCCCGCTGGTTCGATGCCGATGGGATGTTGATGCAGAAGGTCTTGCAACCTCCAAGCTTTGATGCCCCCCATCTCCATTCGACGAAGGCCAGGCAACTGCTGGAGCTAGTCCGGATGGATTGGCAAGCGCTGACCGGGTGACCTCATAGCGCCATTGCTGTTCATGTCCCATTTCTGCGGCAGTCCATACCCTGCTACTGAGCCCTTACCGATTTTTCTTGCCGGTACTCCCTGGCACCCGGTCCCAGCCCGTCCGGTTGCCTATTGCAGCCTGTCGTTTACGAATTTTACGCAATCATCGATTGTCTTTACCTTGACGGCGTCGATCTCCGATAAGTCGATCTTGAATTTTGTTTCCATGGCGGCGGCCATGGCCGGCAGGTCAATAGAATCAAGGCCCTGATCCATGAGGGGAACATCGTTTTTAATTTTCTTGATTATTTCCTCATCCACGCCCACTTCTCTCATAATGGCAATGACATCCGCTGCAGTGATCTTCATAGCTTCCTCCTTTTGGGTAAATAAATGATGGTTATCCTTTCAGAACATATCGCTGGATCTTGCCGGTGCGAGTCTTCGGCAGCTCCTCTACATAGATGATCTCGACAGGGCACATATGGGCCGGCAGCAGCTGCCTGACATGAACCCGAAGTTCCCGGGACAATTTCATGTCCCCCGTGAAGCCATGATTTAGTACCACGTGCGCCATGGGTTTCAAAAGACTTTCCAGCTTGCGGCTCGTCACGGCGCATTCCATGACGGCGGGGTGGCTCCGCAGGGCCTCCTCGACCTTGATGGGGGAGACCCAGGCGCCATCAGACTTGAACAAATCATCCTGTCGTCCCTGGTAGGTATAGCATCCCTCTTCTTCCACGTAGTAATCCCCGGTGTTCAGCCATCCCTCGGGTAACATGGTTTGCGCTGATTTCTCCGGTTGTTTCCAGTAGCAGGGCGATGTGCTTTCCCCCCGGATGTGGAGGATTCCCTGCTGACCCGTTGCCGTCAACAGGCCGTCCTCGCCTATAATCCTCGCCTCGTAACCCGGAACGATGTAGCCTGAGCTGCCTGGCCGGACCGCGCCGGGACGGTTGGAGATAAAGATGTGGAAGGCCTCGGTGGAGCCGATGCCGTCGATGATTTCCAGTCCCGTAAGTTCCTTCCATGCATGATAGGTGCTGGCGGGTAGGGCCTCGCCGGCGGAGACGCAGAAGCGCAGCGAGGGAAGTATTACGGGGCCGATCATGGATTTTAGGAGCATGTTGAAAAGGGTGGGCACACAGCACAGGATGGTCGGGCGATATTGGTCAACGATGTGAAAGACGTCCGCCGGCCCCGGCTTTCCGGGAAACAGGACCGAAGCCGCGCCAAAATAGAGGGGAAAGGCCAGATTGTTACCCATGCCGTAAGTAAAAAACAATTTGCTCGTCGAAAATACGGTATCCTTCTCCGACATCTTCAAAACCTCTCCGGCATAGCGACGGGCGGAAAAGAGCATATCGCGCTGGCGGTGTGGGACCCCCTTGGGTTTGCCGGTGCTGCCGGAAGTATAGACAAGGAAAGAAATATCTTCCGGCGCCGCGGGATAAGGGGCAAGTTTAGCATCCGCCCTGGCGAGGAGGGACGGGTATGCATTGTCGTCGATAAACAGGGTCTGCGTGATGTTTGCTCCTATCGCCGTTGCCGCTTCCGATCCCCGGATGGTGATCAACGCCGAAGCCTCGGTGTCATGCAGGATGTATTCATAGTCCTGTCGGGCGAGATCGGGGCTTAGGAGTACGGGACAGATGCCCCCCTTCATGGCGCCGAAGAAGGCGTAGAAAAAATCCGGACCGTCGGGAATGGCAACTATAATCTTTTTTTTGGCTTTGATGCCAAGGTTCTTCAGGATGTTTCCAAAACGGTTAATATTATCATTTAGCTGGGAATAGGTGATTTGTTCCTGGCCGCAATAGACGGCAATTCTGTCTCCTCTGGTCTGAGCATGGCCGTCTAGGATTTCGAAGTAACTTGTTGAATTTTCCATAATTTCTTCGTTGTCCTTTTTTAAGGAAGCAGAGCGGTGCGGATTTCTTCGGGAATAAAGATCTGCAACTCCATTTCGGGCATCTTCACTGCCACCTGCTCAGTTCTTCCCTTGACGCAGATCCGGCCCTGGTTCTTAATGCTGATCTCGAAATCCACGACTATCTTTGTTCTAGCCTCGGCCAGGGTGGTTAGGCAAATAAATATGTCGCCGTAGCGGAGTGGAAAGTAGTGGGTAGTCGCGGTCCTGATAATTGGGAAAGAAACCTGGGTCTGTTTACCGTACTCGTAAAGATCGACGTTCCGCCTGGCCAGGAGGGTCTGACGAGCCAGTTCGAAATAATTGAAATAATTGCCGTGCCACACGATTTGGAGAGGATCGACTTCGTAGAAGGCTACTCGCCCCTCGATTTCACAACTCAAAAGCGGCTTATCTCTCATCATGTACCTTGCATCAGGTTTTAGTGAAGGAGAGGCGGTTGCTTCCCCCTGCCTTAGGGATAGCTTCAACATTCGTCCAACCAAGGGCCATTTCTCAGCTCACACCCACGTCAAAAATTAGTAACTGGGCTGCCGTTCCTTATACATCTGTCACTGTTAAATTACAACAATATGGTGAAGATTTCCGATTGGATGGCGGTATAAAGATTAAAGATGATGACATCAACATTCAAAGAAGGCAAATATACCCCCGATCTTGAGAAAATTAACCTCCATAATGTGCATGTTTCGAACGGTTTTCATCGATCTGGCCTAATCAATCTGCCCTCGCTTTGTATTTGAAGGTATGTCAGGCGATTGTCCGTTCCCAGTCTTTTCGGATAATTTCGAGCAATTGTTTTGCATCATCATGAATCAGAACAATAAAATCAAAATCGGCAGGACAGAGGAGTCGCTGCATCATGAAGCCGTCGTTGTCAAGCCAGCGGGGGAAGACGCCGCCGAAGAAGTAGCCCCGCCGCCGCAATTCTGCTACCGCCTCCCCGACCAAAGGGGAGGCGAGATTGACATAAACCTGAAAAACAAGAACCCCCCTGTCTTGGGCGCTTTTCTCCTCGTCCACCAGACGTCTTGCAAAGTCGCCGCCGATTTCACTGAACATGATGCGGGCTGCATTTGCGGCGTCATAGATGTGCGTTTCCACCCGAGAGACAAGGCCGGTCGGTGCCCTCCCGTCTGATAGCACGCTGTCGCGGACATCGTCCAGTCGTGAGTAAATCCAGCTAAGTTCCCGTGCATACGGCGCCGGCAGAAAGATCCGGTGCGGTTTGGGATAGATGCATCGGAAGCCGTCCAGCGTCGCCACCCGAGCGCCGGAATTATGTTCCTTGCCATAGGTCTTCGCCGGCATGACGGCCGCTTCCAGGGCGGTCCAGATATGGCCGGCATTTTGGCCGGAATGCTGCGTGTAGGGATGATTGCAGACGGCCTGCCCCCATGTTGTCTCGATGCTGGCCTGAGCAGGGATGAAGTCTTCGAAGAGGAAGCGCGTCATCTCTCTGAATACTCCGGCGTTCCGGTATCCCTTTCGCACCAGGCCGACGCCGTTTTCATAGAGGGTCTGGCAAGGTGAGGAGCGGAAAAGGTGCGTCGTACCCACGATCTCTCCGGCGGAAGAGCGGGCAACAATAGAATAATACCGCCCTTCCTCGTTGGCAGCGATGATGGCCGCCGGGTCGTAAAACATCCGAATGGGATAGTGGTCGCCATAAACGGTGTGGAAGAGCGCGACAATCCCCTCTGCGTCTTCGGGCCTGAAGAAACCCACCTCAAAGTCCTCCTCTCTGGGGGATTTTTCTTCGTCTTGTTTTTCCGTCATGAAATCATTTTGCTCCTCTCTCATAATAATCGGGACTGACGTCAGTCCATGATTTTATTCAAATCGCCGACGAAGGCCTTCATGGCCGATGAAGATAGAGTATGCCGGCATTTTTCAGTGTTGATTCTAATTCATTATTTTGTTGATGAGCGTCAACTATTATTATCGGTCAATGACAATTATATTTCCCGTTCTTGAGTGGCGCACCTCTACTCGTATCGAAATCGCTGATCATGGCGACAGCACGGACATTCACTATCGTCAAAACTTAGCACCTTTCTTTCCGAATTCAATGCCCTGTTGCAATCACCCTATGTGAAGATTTGTATTTGAAGCGAATGCGTACGGCTTAAGAAAATATGACTCTTACCAAACCTTGACAATCATCTACAATTGTTCAGATGTGTGCGGTTAACAGGGGTGATGATTAAGGATCGATATAGCGTAACGTGGCGGGTATGCGGTTCTTCAACTTGACGAGAAAAGGAGGCTGCTGCAAGGGAAAGGTATATAGGATTTTTTCAATTCGACGAATCGAGGGCAGCTATGACGTCGCTTATATGGCCTTACTATCTCCGGAGATCGAAGGCTGGAATCAGGGACGTTTTTGATTTATCTGGTTTGGCCTATTTAGTATGAACGGAATCAAAAGAGTCATCCGACGGCCTCTCTTCCTTATGGTCAATTACCTGACAGTGAACGATATGGATGCAACCTCTCTTCCATTTCTATCCGTGTCATGCATCCGTAAATCCCATTGCCCAGGACCGGGAGCTGTAAATATCATAACTCCATTGGTACGGTTTTCGATGTACTGGTAGGTTATATCATGCTGGTCGTTCACTGACTCACTACCATGCGATATATTGGAAGGAATGATCCCGATCCACGCATCACGCGCCCAATTAGAGGAAGCATAGAACTCCACCCGAATCGACTCACCTGGCGCAAATACGGTCTTTTCCAATACGAGATTCGAGTCCCCCGCTGTCGGTACCGAAGTCCGTTTCCCTATAGCCAGGGTTGTTCTTTTTTTCGCCTCCAGAGCAGTCTTCTCCTCCTCTATTTTCTGCCGTTTCTCTTCTATGGCTTTCCTTTTCTCCAGCAGCGCCTTCTCCTTTTCCAGCTTGCGCTCTTCATCTTCCAGCTTCCTGCTTTCATCATCAAGCGCATCTGTGTCCGATTTCCGGGCTATGGATGATTCATCCCTGTCTACGACAATTTTACTCGGTTGAGCAATATCCGTTGCCGCCTTGCCGCTGCCCGGTATAAAATAGAATTCTCCCTGCAAAGATGAAAGCTCCCAGGGAATCTGCTTACCCCCTGTTTCTTTCCCCAGCTTTGCTCGCACACCCTTGAAGACCTGTTCAATGGTAAGCCCCGGCTCCTTCATGTACCGCAACAGTGACTCCGTATAGGGACTGTTAAGACCGACGCCATCCCGGGCAACGTTTCCGGGACTCGTGGAGTAGGAAACGAACGTCCCCGCCGGGGCGTTGCTCACGATTGCCAGACCACGAGCAGCGTTGCGGAAACTGCGGGAATAAGGATTGTCCCGGCAGGCATCGAGGATGACGATGTTCAGTCCGTTGTTTGCATTGCCCATCTCATCGAGGATCTTTCCCGCGTCCAGGGTTTCATACTTGATATCCGACTCTCGGTTGATTCTTGCCCCAATGGGAACAAGGTAGTTCGCACCTCCTACCTGAAGACCATGACCGGCATAAAAAAACAGACCAACGCCACCTCGCTTCAAACGGTCTCCAAAGTCAGTAAGAGCATCTTCCATCTCCCGCAGATTGGCATTCTTCTTCAGAAGAACATTGAAGCCGAGCTTCTGTAGTTGAGTAGCCATAGCGGTGGCATCATTAACAGGGTTCCTCAGGGGACCAGAGCTATAGTCGCTGTTGCCGATGACAAGGGCGATGCGTTGCTCCATCGCTGCCTGCAATGCATGGGGATAGGAAAGAAAAAGGATAAATAGGACAAGGAATATTCTGATAGGCATGGCTTGCATAGGAATACTCACCTCATTAGCGAAACTATCCTCAACCGAATGTTTCAACCGCAATTCAGCAAAATGAGCTGATGTTTACCACTGAAGATTTGTATTTGAAGTAAATCCGGCTGTTTTCGAGAATATGGCATGCGTCAAACTTTGGCGCCATCTATTACATAGAACAGTAGGCATTTTTTAGAACCGAGTATTACCATCCGAAAGTAACATCAGAAGTCTTTCAACTGCTTTGGTTTAGAAAAGGATTGCTCTGTTGTCATAATCCATCAACACCAGTAAAGTAGGGTTTACCTGCAGGATTTGGATCAGGTGCAGGCAACTTGATCCCCAGTTCTTGACAAATCAAGCGCAAGGTCGCCGGTCTATCGGTAATAATGCCATCCACACCCATTTTGATGAGCTCTTTCATTCTTGCTGGCTCATTAACCGTATAGGGAACAACATGCATTCCCAAGGAGTGCGCCTCAACTATCAGTTCCTTCGTCAATTCTGTGTGATAAGGCGATATCACATCGGCTTTGATGGCGTGTGCAGCTTTGACAACGTTACCACTGAAATTTTTGATATCAATACCAGCCATCCACGGCGAAGACTCTTTTCGATGAGGCCATTGATAATCACCCTCATCACCCTCGCTGTTCCACGATGGCTCGTTGCCGGTCAATGCCACTGTCGTAATTTTCGGATCGAGCTTCTTCATCTCAACCAAGGTGCGCCAGTCAAAGGACTGAAGTAACACCCTGTCTTGCATATTGTGTTTTTTTACCAATTCATAAAATTTCTTTACCCAAACTGCTGGGTCAGGATTCACAGGGTTAACGACATAAGGATATGATTTTGTTTCAATGTTCAAGGAGACTTTATCATTGCCCCAGGATTTGACAAGCAAGAATACTTCTTCCAGTGTGCACAGCTTTGTACCTGGAACCTGTTTTTGTGTCTTTCCATGACCAGTCCAGTATCCGTATGGTGCATCAGGACTCATCGCGCCGATATCGAATTTTCTTAAATCTTCCAATTTCCAGAAGCGAATGTCAGGCTGTTCATCCACAACCAAAAAACGTCCCCAGGAATTCTTTGCCATATACCAAGGTATTTCCTTGTTATGATAAATAACAAGGACTCCATCAGCAGTGATCTGCATGTCCATTTCCAATGTTGTCACACCAATTGCCAAGGCATAGGCAAAGGCCGGGAGTGTGTTCTCCGGTCTTGCATCACGGCCGCCACGATGAGCCTGCAGGTTAAAACCACTTGGTAAACCGGCA
>Ga0247842_10007612_pt1 | contig 11654 bp, 12 predicted proteins | sample LaCruzMarch2015__3_FD_192411 | JGI IMG/M metagenome (GOLD analysis project Ga0247842, IMG submission 192411) | Freshwater microbial communities from meromictic Lake La Cruz, Castile-La Mancha, Spain - LaCruzMarch2015_19m | ecosystem: Environmental > Aquatic > Freshwater > Lake | place: Spain...
ATGAAGACCTCTGGGTCCTGCGCGGCGAAACTCAGCCACAGAGCGGACCGGACATGGCGCTGATACATGACGCCACGCGCCAGGACATTGATTCGCTGGCCGTGAGCGAATACCGGCGCCTGCGCGCCAAGGTTAACCCCAGCGCCGAAGAATTGGCCTACGATGATGACGACTTGCTGGAGGCACTCTGTGCCTTACGCCGGGCCGACGGGGAGCTGAAACCGACCGTCGCCGGCATCGTACTGTTCGGCAAGTCGCTCGCGCTCCGCCGCCTGATGCCTGCGTTGCGCATCGACTATATCCGCGTGTCCGGCACCCAGTGGATCAGCGATCCGGACGAGCGTTTCGTCGCCACGCTCGACGTGCGTAAGCCGTTGTTGCTCGCGTTGCGGCAACTCCAGAGCGCCATCCTCGACGACCTGCCACGCGGCTTTCGGCTGGATGCGGGTGAGCTTCAGAGCCGGCAGGACCCCATCCTGCCGGATAAGGTGATCCGCGAGGCCCTCGCCAACGCTACCATGCATCCTGTTCCTGCACAACCTGCTGACGGAAGAAGATTACCGCTGGCTCGAAACTCTGGCGGGCGGTCCTTTGAGCGCCGACGAGGCCAAGGTCCTAATCTACACCCGCGAAACCGGCGCCGTGGACAACACCGCGTGCCGCGACTTCTCCGGGTTGGACACCCTGACCGCCAGCGGCGTGCTGCGCCGTCTGCGTGATCGCCGACTGCTGATCAAACAGGGCAGCGGCAGTCGAACCTATTACACCTTGGAGAGCATGGAAGATCGCTCAGTGACACCCTCGGCGCCAGGAGCCTGGCTGCTTGAAGCCGCCGACGCAGAAGACCACGGCACCCGGCCGACTTGTGGGGATCCGCCAAATCCCCACAAGCTCGGACCCGAATCCACACAAGTGCTTGTGGGGATCCCCGACGCCTTGTGGGAACGCATCCAGGCCGCCGGTCAGAAACCCCGCCAGGCCATCCTGCGCGGATTCCTGCTGGAACTCTGCGCCCTGCGTCCCTTCTCGGCCGATGAACTGTGCCAGATACTGGGGCGCAGCGACCCGCGGGAATTGACTCGCGGCCACCTGAAACCCATGCGAGAGATCGGCCAATTGGCCTTACTCTATCCGGAAAGCGCCAAACATCCGCACCAAGCGTATGTGGTGCCGGGTAGTTATTCGGAGGCTGGGCATGACTGAGTTGAAGACCGGCTGGCGGCGCTGGCGTTTCGAGCAGATGGCGCAGAGTGTCAACGATCGCGTCGATGACCCGCGGCAATCCGGGGTCGAGCCCGTAGGTTGGGGTGACGAAGGAACCCCAACACGCTCATGTCGGCCGGAGGATGTTGGGGTTCGTTCCTCACCCCAACCTAAAGGATCCCTTCTTCTCTCCGCGTCTCTGCGTGAGCTAATCCGCAAGTGACTCACGCAGAGACGCGGAAGCGCAGAGTGAGTTCTTTGCCGTTCGTTGTAATCATCGGGAGCCAGGGAGTCAACCATGACCTTCAATGAATCCAACACCATCGAAGCCTACCTGTGCGATCTGCTCGCCCGGCCGGTTGCGCGGAACGCGGTTCGGGATGCGGCGGGGGGCTATAGTGTTGGGCTGGGCGCGATTTATTCGCCGGGGCGGGACGCCCCGGCTCCTTTGGGGTGGCAACCGGTCGCTGCCGCCGACCTGCAACGCCAGCCGTAGGAGGTCTTTGTCGAGTCTCAGGTCCGTGCGGCGCTGATCCGGCTCAATCCCGAGATCGCCGCGCGGCCGGAACGCGCCGATGAGGTGCTCTACAAGCTGCGCGCTATCGTGCTCTCTGTGCGCAGCGATGGGCTGATCAAGTGCAATGAGGAGTTCACCGCCTGGCTGCGCGGTGAGCGCTCGATGCCGTTCGGGCCGAATCATGAACATGTCACGGTGCGCCTGATCGACTTCAAGGACCTGGAGAACAATCAATACGTCGTCACTACGCAATACGGCTTTCGCGCCGGCCCGGCCGAGCGCCGCGCGGATGCCATGCTGCTGGTCAATGGCTTTCCGCTGGTCCTGATCGAGACCAAGACCCCGGTGCGGCCGGCGGTGAGTTGGGTCGACGCCGCGCTTCAGATCCATGACGACTATGAAAAATACGTCCCTGAACTCTTTGTCTGCAACGTATTCAGCGTAGCGACCGACGGCAAGGAGCTACGCTTTGGTGCCATCCACCTGCCGATCGACCTTTGGGGACCCTGGCGGATGGACGAGGACGCGGTGCCCACGGGTCTACGAATCGCTCAAGCCGTCCACCGGTCAGGGGGCACTGCTCTGGCATGTGCTGGGTGAGAAAACCATCGCGCTGATCCATGCGCATGTCCGCGTCGGGACCATCCACGACGATCTCGATGATCTGGTGTTCGACGCCGATGTGATCGAAGCGATCCTGGACCCGGCCGGTCAACAGAAGAAGGCCAAGGAGATCGTGATCAAGGTCGCCGCGCGGCTGCGCCGCCATCTTGGCAACCCGCGTTTCAAGCGGCTGTCCGAGCGGCTGGAACAGCTCAAGGCGCGCCACGAGGCCGGTCAGTTGCACAGCATCGCGTTCCTCAAGGAGTTGCTGGATCTGGCCCGCGACCTGGTTGCCGCGGAGCAGGAGACCCCGCCCGCCGAGGATGAGGACGCGGCCGGGCCGCGCTCACCGCGCTGTTCCAGGAGGTACGCAACCCCACAACCCCGGTCGTTGTCGAGCGCGTGGTCGAGGACATCGACCAGATCGTGCGCATCGTGCGCTTACCCTACTAAATTGCCCAGACTTTTATCAATGAGAAACGCACGCGTTTGCATTCTAATGGGATGGTCCGTCAGACATGACGGCTTTTTCCCGATCACGAGGAACGCACAATGGAAACGATCGATCTCACCACGAACAACGCGCGTGGATTCGTCGGCCGCCTGCGGCGCCGGGGCGCCGGATGGTGCCGCAACCTGGGCCTCCCGGTGGCCACGGACACGCGACCCGGCGGCAACCAAACCCAAGACACCACGCCGACTGGAGCCGTTGCCGGACCAGCCGAAAACCCGGCGGCGCGTGGAGAACCGCAACCGCGGGGACGCGGGCTCGGCGGCGGTCGCGGTGCTGGTGCCTGCCGGAACAACGGCGGCGCAGCCGGGCAAGGTCCGGGCCGCGGCGCGGGACGCGGTGTCGGCGGCGGACAAGGCCGTCGCGGCTGGATCTGAGCCGGCCCCTCGCTGACCCATGTTTACGGTCTTCGGCCTGTTCATCGTCTTGGCCGCCGCCGCGATTCCGACCGGGGTGCATCTGGGCTTTCGGGCACCGCGCATCCGCGAGACCGGCTCGCCCGCAGACTATGGCCTCGCCTATGATGCCGTGCGTATCCCTACGGTGCGTCAGCGTCACCTGTTCGGCTGGCTGCTGCCGCAACCGGGGGCCGACTGCACCGTCATCGTGCTGCATGGTTGGGGCAGCAACGCCGAGCTGATGCTGCCCCTGGCGGCCCCGCTGCAACGGGCCGGATTCAACCTGTTGCTCTATGATGCCCGCAATCACGGCAGCAGCGACTCGGACAGCTTTTCATCCTTGCCGCGCTTTGCCGAAGATCTCGGTATGGCGATGGCATGGCTCAAACGCCATCACCCGCACCGCGCCGCGCGCATCGTGGTCCTCGGCCACTCGGTCGGGGCCGGTGCCGCGTTGTTTGAAGCCTCACGCAATCCGGACATCACGGCGGTTATCAGTATTGCCGCGTTCGCGGATCCGGCACGGGTGACCGAGGGCTATTTGCGTCACCTGCATCTGCCGCGGCTGGTCACCCGCCTGGTCATCCGCTATGTGGAATGGATCATTGGCTTCCCGTTCGAGACCATCGCGCCGATGAACAGTGTCCGCCGCATCGCGTGCCCCATCCTGCTGGTGCACGGCACGGACGACCAGACCGTCCCGGTGGAGGATGCGCGCCGCATCCTGGCCAACTGCCGGACCTCCCAGGCCAGCCTGCTGGAGGTCGATGGGGCCGGGCACGATTCGGTGGACAAGATCGAGCAGCACGTCAGCGAGCTGACGCGGTTCCTCGACGACACCTGCCCCGCCAAGGCGGAGCAAGCGCGCATCGCTCATCCAGCGGCGACAAGGGATTGATCCTCGTTCCGGCCGGCGCTTGGACATCGCGCACTGGAAGTCGAGGCTATACCGTGAAAGTGCGTAGTCAGGCCATCCTGGCCTGACGGCGTCGGGACTGGAACGGTCAGGGCTGGAAGCCCTGACTACGCAGCGGTCGAGCAGACTTTCATGTTCCGGGGTGGCGCCGGCGCCATGGTCGTTAGCCGGACCTCGGCCGCCCAAACGCGAGGTCCACCGGCTAAAGCCTCGGCCTCCAGTTTGCTTACGGCCAGAGCGACGGCAGCCAGGAACCCCATTCACTGTCCGGCCAGCATTCGCTGGTCCTGACCCACTTCACCACCAACAAGAACATCAACGACATCATGGCATCGAACTACGAAACCTTTTTCGACTTGGCGAGTTTCGCCGTCGTCGGCCGCTCCCAGGTCACACCCTTTCCGCTGCTCAGCTATCGGCGACTGAAAGCGACCGGCAAAACGGTCTACGCGGTGGACCCCGACACCGACGTCATCGATGGCGATACGGCCTACCCCGACCTCGGTGCACTACCGAGCCCCGTCGAGGGCCTGATCGTCGAGGTACCGAAGGCAGAGACCAGCGCCTGGATCAGCGCGGCCGCCGCCGCGGGCATCCGCGATGTCTGGGTGCACATGGCTCACGACACCCCGGAGGCGGTGGCGCTGGCCGCGCAGCATGGCATCAACCTGCGCACCGGCACCTGTGCCGTCATGTATCTGAATCCTGGGTTCTCGTACCACAGTATCCACAAGCTCATCATGAAGATGACCGGTAAGTACTGAGGCGAGATCTCACGCGCAGCTTGCCCGACGGATGACCGGCGACCCCTCGGCCTCGCGCGCGGCCATGCGCAACAGGTTCGCCGCCACCGCCGCCTCGGCGGGGCGGGCGAACAAATAGCCCTGGCCCAGATCGCAATCCAACCCACGCAGAATCGCCAACTGATCCGCGGTCTCGACCCCCTCGGCGATGACCCGCAGGTGCAGGGCATGGGCCAGGGTGATCATCGCGGTCACCAGTGTGCGATCCCCATCCACCGTGCACAACCGGGCGACGAAGCTGCGGTCGATCTTGATGCAGTCCACGGACAATTGTTGCAGGTAGCCCAGGGAGGAGTAACCGGTACCGAAGTCATCAATGTGGATGGCCAGTCCCAGTGCACGCAGGGCCTGAAGCCGGCCGGTGTCGTGCAGGGTCTGTTCCATCAGCACCGACTCGGTGATCTCGAGATGGATGTCCGCCGCCGATAACCCATGCTCCGCCAGCAGAGTACTGACCGTCTGCGCCAGCGATTCCCGCTGAAGCTGACCACCGGAGACATTGACCGAGACCGGAACCGTCGCCAGCCCGGCCAGGCGCCAGGCGGCGATTTGACGACAGACCTCCGCCAGCACCCAGCGCCCGATCTCGCGGATCAACCCGGTCTCCTCCGCCACCGGGATGAATTGCCCGGGCGGGACCCAGCCCAAGACCTCGTTGTGCCAACGCAGCAGCGCCTCGAAACCGGCCAGGCGCCCGTGTTCGAGGCGGACGATGGGCTGATAGTGCAGGGTGAGTTCACCGCGGCCCAGCGCCAGGCGCAACTGACTCTCCATCTGCAGGCGGGCGGCGACCCGATGGTCCAGCTCGGCGGAGAAGAAATGCAGGGTGTTGCGACCCATGGCCTTGGCCCCGTACATGGCGAGATCCGCGCAGCGAATCAGCCCATCGGCGTCGGCGGCGTCACGCGGATAGAGGGTGATGCCGATGCTCGCGGTGACGATGTACTGGGCGCCGCCCAGGTCGCTGGGCTGCACGACCGCGTCCAGAATGGACTGCGCCAAATCCGCGGCTTGATCGGGACTGCTCAGCCGGTCGGCGACGATCAGAAATTCATCGCCGCCGAAGCGGCTGAGGTGGACCCTCGACGCGGGGGGCGCCGACACGCCCTCCAGGCGCCGTGCCAGGCCCCGCAACAGTTCATCGCCCTGGGCATGACCAAGTGCATCATTGATTTGCTTGAAATTATCCAGATCAAGGAACAATACCGCCAGGTACCCGTCAGCACCCGCGGCCGCCGCGACACAGGCGCTGAGCAGTTCCCGGATCAGGCGGCGATTGGGCAGGCCGGTGAGCGGATCGTGGAAGGCGAGCAACTCGATCTGCTCCCGACGATCCGCCAGGTCTTCGCCCATGACCCGCACCGCCGCCGCCAGGGCGCCGATCTCGTCGGCCGAATGAATAGGAATCGGTGTACGCAGTTCGCCCGCGCCGATGCGGCCCGCCGCGTCGCGCAGGACGGCCAAGGGGCGCAACACCAGACGCCGCAGCCAGGCGATCAGGGCCGTCGTCAGCAGCAGGACGGCAAACCCCGTCATGATCAGTGTTGTCAGCCCCAGGCGGCGCAGCGGTGTCGCCAGGCTGTGCTCCGGCAGGGCGGCCAGGGCGAGGATGCCGGGTTCGATGAAGCGAACCCTGACCAGCCAGGGGCTCGCATCCCAGGTCCTGATCCCAGCGGCCCGCGACCCGCTCCGATCGGAGTGCGCGGACACCGGGTCAGGATGCAGCAGTGCCGACGGCAATCGCCGGCCGGTCCAGACGCCGCTGGAGTCGAACAGGACCTCGCCGGCGGGGAACGCCAGGATCAGGCGGCCGGACGCGGCAATGGGGAGCGCGCGCAGCCGCTCAAGAATTGGGTCCAATGAGACCCGCAGCACCAGATAGCCGCGGGTACGCAGGGTGTCGTCCGCCCGCGTCAGGTAGTGATCGGCCAACGCGATACGGCGGTAGACCTGCAGTGCACCGCCACCTTCCGGATCCTGGCTCAGCCTCACGCTGACCGGATCAGGGGCCGCCTGGACCGACGCAAACCCCGGCTCAGCGCCGCCCGCCGACACCTGAGCGGGCCGATCGCTCGCCGCCACCCGGATATCCATGGTCCCGTCCGGACGCAGTAAACGAATCTCCTGATACTCCGGATAAGCGTCACGGTACTGATAGAACAGCTTGAGCAGCGGGGCTTGCAACAACTCGGTCCGCTCCTGATCATCCGCGGCGCGAACATACCGCTCCACCGGACCGGCGGCGGCGAACAGTGCGCTGTTGGCCTGTGCCGCATCCACGAGGCCGCGCAGACCTTGGGCCGTCGCGTCCAGGGCCGTATCCAGGGACTGGACCGCCGCGTCTTCCAGGTCCTGACGCAGTGCGTCGTAGGACACCCAGCCCAGCGCCAGCACCGGCCCCGCCACCAGGGGAACCAGCACCAGGGCGAGTTTGAGTTGGAGGCGCACCGCCCTCAGTCCCCATGCACCAGGGCGGCATAGGCCCGCATCCGTGCGCTAACGGCCGGTGCCGGCAGCCGGGCATAGAACTCGCAACGCGCGAACGTGGCAGGGTCCGGATAAACCAGCGGGTCCTGGAGGAAAGTCGGCGGCAGCAGGCGCTCGGCGGCCAGGTTGGGGGTGGCATAGTTCAGGTCGCGGGCGTTGCGGGCCGCGATCTCAGGGCGATTGAGAAAGTCGAGAAAGGCTGCCGCCAGCGCTGGTTGAGCGCTCCGGGCGGCCACCGTCAGGAAGTCCAGCCACAGGGCGCCACCCTCGCGCGGGACCACATAGGCGACCTGATCGTTACGATCGATCAGGGCGGCGGCATCGCCGTTGAAGGAAACGGCGGCGGCGACCTGCCCGGTCAACAGCTCGGAGCGGGCATCCAGGGCCAGGGCGCCGTAGCGGAACACCGCGGGTCGCTGCGCCTTCAGCAGGTCAGCCGCGGCCTGGATCTGGGCGGTGTTACTGGTGTTCATCGAGAACCCCAGTGCTTTGAGGGCGACCGCGAACAGGTCGAAGTGATCGGCGATCATCAAGATACGCCCGCGCAACGCCGGGGCGGGATTCAGCAGGTCGAGCCAGGAGTCCAGCTCGCGGCCTACCAGATCGCGTCGATAGACGATTCCCATGGTCCCCCACAGGTAGGGGAGCCCATAGTCACGGCTGCCGGGATAGGCCGCATCCCAGCGCGGGTCGATGTGGCGCCGATGGGGGATCGCGGTTGGGTCCAGCGGTTCGAGCCAACCGTGTTTGCGATAAACCTCCAGGGCATTGCTGTCAACCAGCAGGACGTCGAAGCCCGCCCCGTCCGTCGCGCTCAGCACCTGGTCGCGCGCATCATCGGTTTCAAAATAGACCTGACGGACCCGGGCACCGGACGCGGCCTCGAACGCCGCGATCACGGCCGGCGCAAGATAGTCGGGCCAATTGAAAACGACCAATTCCGGACGCGCGACAGCACCCTGCGCTGCGGCGACCGACGGTCCCGTTGTTGCCGGACCGGCGCACAGCACCAACAAGACGAGCAAAGACAGGGCGGACCGTCGCATGGATGTTCTTCGCGGTGTTCTTTAGGGAGCGGGCAGATGCATCAGTAGGCGCGCTTGCACGGTCAGGAACACGGGCAGAACCTGGTCGGCCGGACGATAGCCGCCGCGGATCCTGATCGGGACGCGGTAACGGCATCGGCCCGATCCGCTGACTGCTGCCCGGCGGATCCCACGCCAGCAGCGATGCTGATCATACCACCCAGCGAGGAGCGGAAATGAGACCGCCGTCAGGTGCGCATGCTCCGCACGAAGGTCCGATCGCATACCGCGCTGGGCGCGGTTTAGCCAGCAGTTCCAAATTTGGGTGGCCGCCGCCAACAGCGTGCCGGCCGCGAGGCTGATGGTGGATGCGCTGCGCTTATCCACCCTACAAAACCGGCTCCGCTGTAGGGTGGATAAGGCGCGCTGCTCGGTGTCAGGGGCCCGGCACAGCGGTCGCGCGCGCCGCATCCACCAGGGATCGCGCGATGCCGCCCAAATTTGGAATTGCTGCGGTTTAGCAGTAAGGCGAGCGATTTTGCTGGTGCTATGACATAATGCAAGGCTGATTTTATCCGGGTTTGCGCTGCCCGCCCAAGCCATTCAACCTCCTGTAACCACGGGGATAACCTCGATGAGCCTCCTGATCTCCGACGCCATGGCCCAGGACGCGGCAACCGCCGCGTCCGCCGTGACCGACCCGCTGCTGAGCCTGCTGCCGCTCGTCCTCTTCGGTGTGGTCTTTTATTTTCTCCTGATTCGGCCCCAGGCCAAGCGTCAGAAAGAACACAAACGCATGATCGATGCCCTGACCAAGGGTGACGAGGTGGTTACCATGGGCGGCCTCGCCGGACGGATCACCGATTTGGGCGACAACTTCGTCCAGGTGGAGATCGCCGACGGCGTCCCCAACGGCGTCCAAGTTAAAGTCCGCCGCGCCGCGATCGAGGCGGTGATGCCCAAGGGTTCACTCAAGGACCTCTAACCGGAGTCTCGAGGACGCATGGGAGCCCGTTGCGTGCTTCCATCGTCCATCCGCTGCCGCCGGCCAGTTCCAGTTTCAATTTCAGCGTCGGTACGGCGCACCCCCGGCCCGGCGCCGCGCGACCCTCCCCCGCCGCGCAAGCGATTGGAAATGCGATGAACCAATATCCCCTGTGGAAAAACCTGCTGATCCTGGGAACCCTCCTGGCCGGTCTGGTACTGGCCCTGCCGAACCTGTTCTCTCAGGACCCATCCATCGAGATCTCGGCCGCCCGCAAGGCGACGATGACCGCCGCCGGCAGCGATGAGATCCGCGCCGCCCTGGAGAACGCCAAGGTCCCGTTCAAGCGGATCGACACGCTCGAAGGCGGCAAGCTCCTGGTCCGTTTCAACGCCTCCGGAGACCAGTTGCGGGGCGCCGAGGTGATCGAGAACACCCTGTCGGACCGCTACCGCGGCGCCCTGACGATCTCCGCCGATCTGCCCGGCATCGTTCGCGCGCTGGGCCTCAAGCCCATGAATCTAGGGCTTGATCTACGCGGCGGTATCTATGTGCTGATCGACGTGGACATGGAGTCGGCGGTGGATCAGTCACTGGAACGCTATGTCGAGGATATCCGCACCCAGTTGCGCGATGCCAAGGTGCGCTATCTGACGGTCGGCCGCGAACAGGGCAAGGTCGTCGTCAAGTTTGCCGACGCCGCGGCGCGTGACGCGGGCCAGAAAGTGATTGCCAAGGAGTTCCGCGACCTCGTGATGGCGTCGGTGGATGACGGCGAGGCGTTCCTGATCACCTTGGCCCTGACACCGGCCCAGCAGAAAGAGATCCAGGACTTCGCACTCCAGCAGAACATCACGACCCTGCGCAACCGGGTGAACGCCTTGGGCGTCGCCGAGCCTAACATCGCCCGTCAGGGCGATCGGCGCATCGTCGTCCAGTTGCCGGGCGCCCAGGACCCGGGCCGGCTGAAGGAGATTCTCGGCGCCACCGCCACCCTGGAGTATCGCCTGGTCGATACGGAAGGCAGCGCAACGGATGCGGAGGCCGGGCGGGTCCCGGTCGGCAGCCGGCTCTATCACGACCGCGAAGGCCGCCCGGTGCTCCTGAAGCGGCGGGTGATCGTCACCGGTGATCAGATCACCGATGCCGCCTCGGGTTTCGACGCCCAGAGCGGCACCCCGATGGTTTCGGTCAATCTGGACGGACCCGGCGGCCGACGCATGCGGGATGTGACCACCGAGAACGTGGGTAAACCCATGGCCGTGGTGTTCATCGAGAACCGCACCACGACCCAACAGGTGGACGGCAAGCCGGTGAAGCGCACCGAGAAGGTCGAGGAGGTGATCAGCGTCGCCAACATCCGCGAACCTTTCGGCAAGCGTTTCCAGACCACCGGCCTCGACTCCTCCGAGGAAGCCCACAACCTGGCCCTGTTGCTGCGCGCCGGCGCGCTGGCCGCGCCGATCCAGATCGTGGAGGAGCGCACCGTGGGTCCCAGCCTGGGCCAGGACAATATCGATCAGGGTATGCTGTCGGTCGCCATCGGCTTTCTCGCCGTGGTGGTGTTCATGGCCTATTACTACAGTTGGTTCGGGGTCGTCGCCGATGTGGTGCTGCTGCTGAATCTGGTGCTGATCGTGGCGGTCATGGGCCTGCTGGGAGCCACCCTGACCATGCCCGGCATCGCCGGCATGGTCCTCACCATCGGTATGGCGGTGGATGCCAACGTGCTGATCTTCGAGCGAATGCGCGAGGAGATTCGCAACGGCAATTCGCCCCAGGCAAGCATCGCGGCGGGTTACGACAAAGCCCTGTCCTCGATCATCGACGCCAATGTCACCACCCTGATCGCCGCGGTGGTCCTGTTCAGCTTCGGTACCGGCCCCATCAAGGGTTTCGCGGTCACCCTCACCGTGGGTCTGATCGCTTCCATGTTCACCGCCATCACCTGCTCGCGCGCCATGATCAATTGGTACTGGGGCGGTCGGCGGTTGAAGAGCTTGCCCGTCTGAGGGACCTACCATGCGTCAGATCAACTTCCCCAATCTCGACTACATGTCCCAGCGCTGGAAGGCGCTGGTTTTCTCCGGCGTGCTCATCGGCATCACCTTCATCTCGCTCGCGGTGCAGGGGCTGAACCTCGGACTGGACTTCACCGGCGGTACCGTCATTGAGGTGGGGTTCCAGGAACCGACCGTCATCGCCG
>Ga0247842_10007618_pt1 | contig 11644 bp, 8 predicted proteins | sample LaCruzMarch2015__3_FD_192411 | JGI IMG/M metagenome (GOLD analysis project Ga0247842, IMG submission 192411) | Freshwater microbial communities from meromictic Lake La Cruz, Castile-La Mancha, Spain - LaCruzMarch2015_19m | ecosystem: Environmental > Aquatic > Freshwater > Lake | place: Spain...
CTTTATAGTCTTTTTCCCATTGAGCCAGAAGGTAATTTTTTTCTGTTTCATTCAGTGCAACTTTTTGAAAAAGCTTATCAATTTGTCCTATCAAATCCCGTTCGCCAATGTATTTTTGGCGGCAAACGCGGTTTTTCTTGGTACAGCGATAATATGTGTATGACTTGCCCGAAGGTTTAACCTTTGTTTCGGCGGTGATCTGGCGGCCGCATTCACCGCATTTAAATAAACCGCGGAATATATAAGGTTTCAATCCTTTTTGTTTTTGCGGTTTGCCACGCTCGCGCATAATGCGCTGGCATTTATCAAAAAGTTGCTTTGTGATTATCGGTTCGTGTGTTCCTTGATAAGTTTCGCCCTTGAAAACGAACAAGCCGTAATAAAACGGATTTTTTAACATCGTTTGGATTTTGGAAATGGCGACAGCTTTGTTTTTTCTTTGTCCGGCCAAGCCCCAGGAAAAGGAAAGTTTTTGCAATTCTTCAAAGCAGTATTTTCCCGTTGCGTATGCTTCAAAAACATTCCGTACCGCTTCGGCGCGTATTGGGTCTTTGATAATGGTATGATGGCGCAGTTCGTTTAAATAGCCGATAGGCGCATAGCAAGGATAAACGCCGTTTCGCAGTTTTTGGCGCAAGCCCCGCTTGATATTCTCGCTCAAATTATCAATGTAATATTTTGACTGGCCGAAAGCGATATTTAACATAAACTTGCCTTGCGGGGTGGCGTCAAACCAAAAGGTGGGGAATTTTAAGCTGGCAATCTTGCCGGTATCTACAAGATAAATAATTTTACCGCCATCAACAGAATTGCGGGCCAATCTATCAGGGTGCCAGCTTAAAATTCCAAATGAGCCGCCGCCCTCAATTTGCGCAATCATTTTATTAAAAAGCGGGCGGCCTGGAGCTTTGGCGGTTTTTGCCTCCACAAATTCGGCGGCGATTTCCAAATTTTCTTTGGTTGCAAATTCGCGCAATTCCGTAAGCTGGGCTTCAATGCTTAAAACTTGCCGGTCTTCTTCGTCAGTGGATTTGCGGGCGTATAAAAAGTATTTCATAAATATAAAATAGTATTTAGTAAGGAATTGGCGGGAAAAAGGAATTTTTTAAATAAGCAAAGCTTGATTTCGCTTCGCTCAATTAAAATCGGCTCGGACTTCCGCATTTTGGGCCAAAAACCCCTGATTTCGCTTCAATCCCCGTGGGATTTCTCGGCGGCAAAATGCGGATTTCCTGAAATGAGCTGTTTTTATGCAAAAGTTCGGACTTTCTTCCTTGATGGGATGGTTCGGCGTTCCGCCCCGCCTGAATCGCGCCCCGTCTGCTGACGGGCCACGAAAACCCCGCCCCGCATCGCCCTTTTATCTTTTTCTTTTCATATCCCGCCGCCGAAAGGTATTTTCCAAGGTGGGGCGATGCGGTTGAAAAAACGCAAACAAAATAATTACCGCTAACTATATTATACAATGTTTTTGATTTTGTTTTGCAATATTAAATTGTGCAAAATCCGGCCTTGCATGACAGGGCTGGGGGGGGGTATACTAGATTAATATAGAACGCACATTGTTTGATTTGAAAATGGATCAAAAAAATTTACAATCGAAAAAAATACCGCGAATAAAAATAGCGGGCGCGATACTGGTTGTTTTCGGTTTCGCAATGTTGTTTGCGAATACCGCGCAAGCCAGCGCGACCGGCGGGAATTTTTTTGAAACCGGCACCCAACAAGCCGTGGGCGTGTTAAACCAATTTGCCGCGAAGGTTTCGGAAACAGCGGGCGCGATTGGCGATAATTTGCGCGAAGGCGCGGGCGCGGCGGCGGAAAGTTTGCAAAATGGATTATACGCGGTGGCGGATCAGCCGATATTTGGCCAAACATGGAACGCCGTTAATTCGGTGCGAATGCCCGCGCTCCAAATGCCGCAGATTGATTTTGCTGTTTTTGATGTAAAACCGGCCTTGCCGGATGTTTCTTTCGCGAGGGCGGATCTATCTTCATTTTTCGGACAGGTAAAATGTTTTTTTGGTTTTGGGTGTGAAACCGCCAAAACCGCGGAAAGCCCGAAAGTGGAAGGCAAAACGCAAACACAAAACAGCAGTTCGCAAAGCGCAATCAACCCGGCAGAACCGATAACCGAAGCGGAAGCGCCAAATATGGGCGCGGCACCAATCGCAGATATGGAGGCAACCGCGCAGATCGGCGGAACCGATGGGACACAGATTGAAGATGTCCCAACCACGCCGCAAACGGAAAGCAAAACAGTAACAATAATCCAGCCGACAAAAGAAATCCAAACTATTCATACCGTAACAAATAACACAAATACGGTGGTGGTTGATGAAGACATAAAAGCGAAAGTAAATTTGCTTTTGCGGCAGTTGGATTCTGACCGGCCAAGTTTTTCATTGGGCCAGAGCTTTACAATGCCCAGCAATTTGAGCGGCAAAACTTTAAATATCGGGTCAAGCAATTTTATTGTGGACGATGACGGCAACGTCAACGCCCAAACTATCACGACCGCGGGTAATGTGATCGTGCAGGGTAATTTTACCGTGAGCGGGGCGCAAACATTTTCCGGCGCGACTGCGCTAAACGCCGCCACCGCCGGGCCGTTGTTTGCAATCGACCAGACCGGCGCGGGCGCGGCATTGCGGGCGGATAACCTGACTTTCAAAGATTCCGCTATTTCCACCGATGATACCGATACCGCGCTTCTTTTAAATCCCAATGGAACCGGCGCGGTTCAATTTCATAACACCGGAAATTATATTGATTCGACCGGAAATCTGGTTTTAGCGGGCGGAATAACTACCGCGTCGTTAAACGCGGGGGCGGGCGCGATTCAGACAACCGGCGCGATTTCGGGAGCAACTTTTAACGGATTGACGCCGACAAGTTTGGCAACCGGTTTCAGTATCGCGGGCGGAACCGCCAGCAAAACCTTGACGCTTAGCGACAACGCAACGCTTTCGGGAAGTAACACCGGCGACCAGACCATCACTTTGACCGGTGACGTTACGGGAACCGGAACCGGCAGCTTTGGCGCGACAATCGCCAATAATGCGGTAACTTTTGGAAAAATGCAAAACGTTTCCGCGGCAAACCGCTTGCTTGGACGCGCGACCGCGGGAAGCGGATTGATCGAAGAAATAACCGTGGGTGGGGATCTAACGCAAAGCGGCAGCAACTTTACCGTCAATAACGGCGCGGTGAACTTTGGGAAAATGGCAAATCTGGCGGCAAATTCGATCATCGGCAACAATACCGGAAGCGCGGCCACGCCGACGGCATTATCAATATCGGACGTTAGAAATTTACTTTCATTAAATAGCGTGGAAAATACCGCGCTGACAACTTGGCCGGGAAGCGCGAATATTACCACTTTGGGAACCATTGGAACCGGAACATGGAACGCCAGCGCGATTGCCGATGATAAACTTGCCAGCGCATTGACCGGTAAAACTTACAACGGATTGACGCCGACAAGTTTGGCAACCGGTTTCAGTATCGCGGGCGGAACCGCCAGCAAAACCTTGACGCTTAGCGACAACGCGACGCTTTCGGGAACGAACAGCGGCGACCAGACGATCACTTTGACGGGCGCGGTGACCGGGACGGGCACGGGCAGTTTTGCCACCACGCTAACCGGCGCGGGGTTGGACAATATTTTTTCTTCCAACGGATTGCTGAAACGCACCGGCGCGGGTGCTTATACCATTGACGCCAGTACTTACCTGACCACCACCGGCAGTGCGGCCAATCTGACCAATTTTCCCACGCTGAATCAAAGCACCAGCGGCAACGCGGCTACCGCGACGGCATTGCAAAACCCGCGCAGTATTTTTGGCATCTCGTTTAATGGCACCGCGGATATTGGCAGCGCGTTGGGTACCGGTGCCTACGCCACCATCGCAAATTATTTGCCTTTATCGGGCGGAACAATGACGGGCAATCTTCTTTTTACCGATAATACTTTGGACATCGGTGCCAGTGCCGCGACAAGGCCGCGCACCGGATATTTTGGAACCTCGGTTATTTCTCCGCTGGTAACTACGCCGTCAATTACCACGGCCAGCGGCGATTTGACGCTTGACCCGTTTGGTAATGTGATAATCAAGGGATCGACCGCGGATAATCTGGCGGCGGCGTTGAATATTACCAATTCCACCCCGGCAAGCTTGTTGTTTGCCCGCAATGACGGCAATATCGGCATTAACAACATTTTGCCCGGCAGGAAACTTGATATTACCGAAACCACCAGCGCGACCCCGCAATTGCGTTTGACTTCCGATTCTTCCAATTATGCCGAAATGTATGTTGATAGCGTGGGCGGCTTGTTCTTGGACACCACCGGGTCAAGCGCAACCAACATTTCAATCCTTGACCAGAATTTGAAAGTTTGCACCGGCGGCAGTTTTGGCGCGAGTACTTGCCCGACGACCGGGTTTAATATTACCGGTACGGGTAATTTGGTTGTGGCCGGACAAGTGGCGGCCACGGATTATCAGCGTATTTGTCCCACCGGTTATATTTGGGTGCCGGGTTCGGCAAAATATGGAACTATGCCGGGATTTTGCGTGATGAAATATGAAGCCAAAAATGTTGGCGGGGTGGCCACCAGCCAAACCGCGTTAACGCCGTGGACGAGTACTACGCAAATCGCGGCGCGTTCCGCCTGCCGCGCGTTGGGCGCGGGGTATCATTTGATCAGCGATCAGGAATGGATGACGATTGCCGATAACGCGGCCAATACCGGCAGCAATTGGTTTGGCGGCACCGTGGGAACGAATTTTATGTATTCCGGCCACAACGATAACGGCCCGGCGGGAAGATTGGCGGCGTCAACCGACGACGATGGTTATTCGGGTACCGGGGATTCGGCGAGCGCGTGCGACGGTGTTTATAGTAATTTCGCGGTTGGCGATGACACAATCACGGGCCGGGCTTGTGCGGGACAAAAAAGGACTTACACCCTTTCCAATGGTAACGTAATTTGGGATATTTCCGGTAATGTTTGGGAATGGACGGACGCCTATATTTACGATTCCGACGGCACCAAAGAAATGCCGTTGCCCGCCACCGGCTGGCTTGAATATACCGCGGTTACGAATTACAAGGGGTTGAATTATATCCGCCCGCAAGATACAAGCTGGTCGGCAACCCAAAGCATTGGCCGCATTTATACTGATTCCAATTGCGCTTACGGGTCGGACGGCGCGGGCGGTTACAATGAAACTTGCGGAGTGTATGACCATAATTATCATGCCTTCATCCGCGGCGGCGATTGGAACGATGGGGCCGACGCCGGGCCGTTGACGCTGTATTTGTACAATTCGCCTTCGTACGTGTACTACAACGTCGGCTTCCGCTGCGCCCGTTGATGGGGTTTATCTTGCCGGAGCGAAGCGCAGGCAAGTTGTATTTATCTAAAATCTTATGTCTTGAAAATCTGACTTCTTGAATTTCTAATCCCTATCGAATTTCTAATTTTCAATTTCTAATTTCTATTGAATTTTTAATGATATAATGATCAAAATGTAAAACATAAACATTATTATTAAAATTTCAATGGCTGAATCATCAAATAAAAAAGCGGGTTATGATTTGGAGGAGCGGACAGCGAAATTTAGCGAAAATTTGATTGAATTTCTTCAAGCGGTCAAAAGAGACGAGATTAACCGTAATATTATCTTGCAATTATTGAGGGCGGCAACTTCGATTGGGGCGAATTATTGCGAAGCTAACGCTTCGAGTTCAAAAAGAGATTTTAGGAACAAAATTTTTATCAGTAAAAAAGAAGCGAATGAAACTAAATATTGGTTAAGGCTTTTGTCGGTTCATCATCCCGAATCCAAAGAGAAAATTAGGGAATTTTGGAAAGAAGCCCACGAATTTCACCTTATCTTTCAAAAAATTACCAACACGCTGGACAACGGGCAAAATGATAATAAAAATTGATTCAGTGGAAATTATTTAGAAATTAGAAATTGAAAATTAGAAATTAAGTTCTTCACAATTCATGATTTCCGATTTGATAGTTTTTCAAAAAACTTACGACTTTCTGCTTTGGGTGAAACCGACGGTGCAGCGATTCGCCAAAGTCCACAAATACAGCCTGGGCGCGGAATTGGAGCGCGAAACCGTGCAGCTGTTGCGCCAGATAATCCGGGCGAATATGTACAAGACCGAGAAGCGGGAGCGGATCGCCGAATGTTTTGTGAACTATGAAACGATAAAAATTTTTGTGCGGCTGGGGAAAGATTACAAACTGTTGAGCGGCAAGCAATATGAATTTGCCGCGGTGCAGTTGAACGAAATTGGCCGCCTGCTGGGCGGGTGGTATAAGAAATTCTAAAAATAAATTTTCAATTTTGAATTTCTAATTTTCATTGAATGATCCAATTTTTAATGTTCCAAAAAAAAATGCCAAACACTGCATTAAGTTTGAAAATTGATTCATTGTAAATTTATTGAAAATTGAAAATTAGAAATTGAAAATTATGCTTGCGTTGGACAGTGCGGATAAGTTCATAATCTTGTGATTTTATCCGCCTTGCCCAAACAAGTTGGGTTTAGGCGGGGATAATGTCGATTAAAACGGTGCTGCCTTCATCCGCGGCGGCAATTGGAACAATGGGGCCAACGCCGGGCCGTTTACGCTGAATTTGAACAATTCGCCTTCGAACGTGAACAACAACATCGGCTTCCGCTGCGCCCGTTTCAGTGATTTAACTTTATGCTGGCCGGAATTTCCGCTTTGCTCTGCAAAGCGGTTAGCGTGCCGATAAACCCCAGACGTTATTCTTTCCTGATTAGGCGGTTTGCGGTTGTGGCAGAAAACGGCAAACCGCCGAAAGGAAAATAGCAAGCCCGTATCTTGGAAATGTTAAAGTATGCCGCTAAGCGGCAGAAATTCCTTTTCCCTGCAAGTAGGCTTTCGGTGCGCCGGAATTAGCATGAAGACATTTAACAATTTGTTTGATAAGGTTGCGGATTTTGGAAATTTATTTGAGGCGCACCGCGACGCGCGGAAAGGAAAGAAATATGACAGCGAAATTTTGCCCTTTGAATTTAACGCCGAAGAAAATTTGCTGAAATTGAAAAAACAGCTGGAAAAACAAACCTATCGCCACGGAGGTTACCGCGAATTTATCGTCAACGATTCCAAAAAGCGGCGCATTCAAGCCGCGCCGTTCCGCGACCGCGTGATTCACCACGCGTTATGCAACATAATTGAGCCGATTTTTGATCAGACGTTCATTTTTGACAGTTACGCTTGCCGCAAAGAAAAAGGAACGCATAAAGCGTTAAAGCGGCTCAAAGAATTTTTGCGGTCTTTTGCATTTGCAGAGAGAGAGAGAGAGAGAGAGAGAGCAAAATCCGTGCCGGGGAATTTATTGTTTGCAATGCGATATTTCAAAATATTTTGACAGTATAAATCATAAGATTTTGTTTGGAATTTTAAAAGGAAAAATCAGCGACAAAAAAGTTTTGCGGTTGATTCAAGAAATTTTAGACAGCAACAACAAAGAAACCGGCAGGGGGATTCCGATTGGCAATCTGACCAGCCAGTTATTTGCCAATGTGTATTTGAATGAATTGGACCAGTATGTAAAACGGGTTTTAAAAAGGCGGTATTACATCCGTTATATGGACGATTTCCTGATATTCGGCGACAGCAAGCAAGAGCTATGGCAAGCAAAGGACGCAATCGCGGAATTTTTAAAAACCAAGCTGGATTTAAATTTGCACCCCAGAAAAGCGATTGTATTTCAGGCAAACAAAGGCATTGAATTTTTGGGATACAAAGTGTTTGCCGATTACCGGATTTTGAGAAAAAGCACTGTCAAAAGGATTATTCGCAAGCTGAAAAAATACAAAGCAAAAATCAGGAACGGCGACGTAAAGCCGGAAAAATTGGCAATGGCGGTTGAATCTTGGAAGGCATACGCCAAATTCGCCAATTCGTGGCATACGGCAAACAGATTTTCAAAAATTACCATTCCGAAGAATTAATTCCTGTTAAAAATATGACAAAACAACCACCAACCAAGGCAATAATCAATTTCGTTAAATACAACAATGCGTTTGTTGTCGGGTTGGTTTTGGTATTGTTCGGCGGCGGCGTGATTTTTGCCGCCAGCCCGGACGCGCGAAGCGCGGTTCTGGGTGAGGAAATTGTAACCCTGCAAGGTATTGATAATTCCCGAATTATTAACGCCGATCTTGAAAATTTCGATTTCCAAGTGAAGATTGAAAACGTAACCGAAGACCAAACAAATTATTACGTTGATTACTCATTTCGCACCATCGGTGTCGAAGGCAACGAGTGGCAAACCATCACCCGTACCGCAAAAATGACCGTTGCCAAAGAATCTTTGGCCGGTCAGGATTTGGGTTTGTATGTCCAAACCCAGCTTGCCAATATCGCCCAAAATGAACTTGCATATTTAAAGCAAGCGCAATCTGCCGAAAAGGAAAAAGGTTTGACCCAAATTGTCAGAACCACCGAATATACTGGATTGATCGGTTTGGTATTGGACACGAAAAACCAAGTCCTGCCCGGCTATGAGCCGGTAGTGAAGCCGGAACCCGTGGAATTGGCGCAGAATATCGAACAACTGCAGCCGGAAGAGCCGCAGGAACCGGAAATCATAACCGAACCCGAACCCGTTCATAACGCGACCACGACCGAGGAAATCGCGGCCAGCGACCCGCAGAGCGGCACAGGGACAACAGAACAAACCCAAACCCAGCAAAACCCGGAAACGCCGCCGCAAGAACCAGAAAACGCCAATACGAACGCCACAACCACTGCCACAGAACCGACCGAACCCGTGCCCGCGGAACCCGCGACAGAACAAGAAACCAGCGAACCAACCCCAACCGAACCCGCAACCAGCACATTCATTGCAAGCGAAACTTTAACGCCGAGCGTTTCGGCAACAAGTACCACGGAGTGATAAGCGAAGCTTGATTTCGCTTTGCTCAATTGAGACCACTGCCAAAGTATTACCACGCGCGGCCCACTTGCCGCGCGTTTGGTATTACGCGACGGAGCGGGCAAGGGCAGGCGAAAAAGAAAAGACAATGACCCGCGACCGAGCCCCGGCGTGGAGCCCCGCCGTTTTCTGCGGCGACGGAGCCGCAGTCCCCGCCCCGCATCGCCCAACCTTGGAAAATACCTTTCGGCGGCGGGATATGAAAAGAAAAAGATAAAAGGGCGATGCGGGGCGGGGTTTCGTGACCCGTCAGCAGACGGGGCGCGATTCAGGCGGGGCGGAATGCCGAACCATCCCATCAAGGAAGAAAGTCCGAACTTTTGCATAAAAACAGCTCAAATTTAAAACCCCGAAAGGGGTTTTTAAATTTGAGCGATGTTTGTTAAATGAGTGGCCTGCTTATCTATGGGATTTTTTGATTGTATTCTATTGTGAGTGTATTTTATCTGTATTCTCCAATGCCTGGAAGACCAGTGTCAATACGTAGGATGTGGCAATGAAGATTGTTGACAATAGGTTGCGGGTTTGCGAAAATGAAATATGGGAATGATTTGGGCGCATCCGCGCTCTGATTTAATATTCCATAATTTTTTACAAACATGAATCAAGAACTTGTTGATTACATCAAGCAGCAGATGAATCTTAATGTTTCGAAAAATAAGATCATCGATATTCTTTTGGGCCAGGGCTGGCAGCAGGTTGAAATAGACGAAGCGATGACGGCGGCCGAAGGCGCTTCCATGTCGTTGAAATTTTCCGGTAAGGAGCCTGGACGGTCCGAGGACTATAGCGACAGCGGCGAGGATTCGGGATCGAACCGCAAAACGATTGTTGCCGTCGCTTCGGTGCTGGCGGCGGTCGCGGTGCTGGCGGGCATAATGATCTTACCTTCCATCGGTCCGAAAACCGATGACAATACTGCGCCTGTCGACGTGGCGGTTAATGTCAACACCAACACGCCCGATCCCAATAACGCTCCCACCACCACGGTTTTGAGCGGGGAAGAGGCCATGGTCGCGGCGGCGGTGGCGGCCGGGAATGCCGCGCTGGCGGAGGCGGCAAAGGACCTTTCGGTACTGATCGTGCCTCCGGCAGGATGGACGCCGCGGGAGGGTGTGATGCGGTCAAAACCTTTGGCGGCTTTCTTTAAGCCGACCGCGGAAAAAGACACATCCGGCAAAGAATTTTTCAATGAAAATATAAGCGTTATCCAGGAAAACGTGAAAGTGGCGGGAATCACCACTTTGAATGAGTATGTTGCTAAAGCGAGGGCCAGGATATTGGCGGAAAAAAGCGGCCACAAGATCACTGCCGAGCGCAAGGTCAATCTTGGTGACGCTTCCCCGGCGGTACTGATGGGTAGCACGTTCACCCAGAACGGCGTTGCCATGAGGAGCATGCAATTATATGCGTTAAAAGGCGATTACGCGTACGTGACCACGGCGGTGGTGCTGGCATCCAACTGGGAGTCGGAAAAAGACATGCTGGGGACGTCGGTGATGTCGTTTAAATATCCCGTCCAGAATTAGTATCTGTCCATATTTTTAAAAGCCCCTTTCTCACGAAAAGGGCTTTTTATTCATTTGAGTTTTTACTATAATGTAGCTGCCGCGATCATGGCGAATAAAAACGACATTTCCGATTTGGTTGAGTTTTCTTTTTTTACCCTTATCATTCTTTGCGGTTTTTTTGTTTTATGCGGATACGGTTATCATTTGGCGGAAAAAAAGTATATTCATTTGGCCGGCGCCAAGGTTTCCGCCTGTTCGGATTATATCCGGCAATATTTTGATGTGGCTAAAAAGTAAGTTAATCATATGCAAAAGATTATTTATATCGTTGGTATCGGCGGCAGAACGGGGGCGATGTTCGCGCGCGAGATGGGCGGGTCAAGCGATATCATCGGGGTGGGTTTGAGCCGCGAAGCGAAAATGATCGCCGCCGGTGATCTGAAGCTGTCGAGGGGCGGCGCGGTTACGGAAGCGTTGAGCGTTCCGGTCGTGACGCCGGAAAATTTCAAGGACGCGATCGAAAAAAAATATCCCGATTTCATTTGGGTGGCAACCAGAAATCCGGTGACCGAAGCGGTCAAATTTTATTACCGTAATTTCGCGGGGCGGAAAGAATTGCCGGCATTGATACTTTCACAGAACGGATTATCGGCCATTGACGATGCCAAAGCGGGTCTTGAGGCGGCACTGGGGGACGATGCCGGCAAGGTGGCGATCGTCCGCGTCAGCTTGATCAACGGCGTCGATATGTCAATTGAGGACGGCGTGTCGATAATCAACTATAAAGTTCCCGTTAAATTGGGATTTGGAGCAATATCCGGGCAAACCGGTTTAAAGGATGTTTTGCGGGCCACGCAAATAAAATTCCAAGAATTTGAAGGTAGGGATGTTTTAAAAATGGAAAATTCCAAGTTGTTCACGAATTTGATCGGTATGGCCGCGGCCGCGCGCGGGATGACGGTGAGTGGCGGTTTGTTGGATAAAAAGGTATTCATGGAAGAGGTATCGATGCTTAAAGAGTATGTCGTCGCGGTGAAGGCGGGCGGAGGCGGATTTTTGGACAATTACGCGGGGTATCCGATAAAAATGCTGGCCGGGATGATGTTGTTGCCGGCCGCGTTGTTGGTGCCG
>Ga0247842_10007619_pt1 | contig 11644 bp, 10 predicted proteins | sample LaCruzMarch2015__3_FD_192411 | JGI IMG/M metagenome (GOLD analysis project Ga0247842, IMG submission 192411) | Freshwater microbial communities from meromictic Lake La Cruz, Castile-La Mancha, Spain - LaCruzMarch2015_19m | ecosystem: Environmental > Aquatic > Freshwater > Lake | place: Spain...
TAGTTAATGACTTGCTTAATTTATCGCGCATTGAAAGGGGCAAGCTCCAATTCGAATTTCAAAATGTTAACGATCTTTCTGATATTTTAGAGTCTGTTGTTAATGAGTTTAAGGTTAATGCTGAAAAAAGAGGGCTATATCTTGTCTATAAACCAGCACCGCTGCCAACAATTAGCGCAGATCCTTATAAGCTTCGTCAAATATTTGTAAATATTATCGATAATGCCATTAAATACACAGAAAAAGGCGGGTTAAATATTTCTACAGAAACTACTTCTAAGAAAATTACGATAGTTTTTAAAGATACTGGAGTTGGCATGTCTCATGAAGAAATTGATTCAATGTATGAAAAATTCAGAAGGGGTCAAGCAGGAGAAAGATTCCATGCTGGCGGCATGGGAATTGGATTATATATCTGTCATAAAATCATCGAAGCCCACAATGGCCGAATCTATGCCAAAAGCAAGGGTAAAGACCAAGGATCAGCGTTTTATGTTGAATTACCGATTAAGCCTAAAGCTCAACCTTAAATCATAGGCTATGAACTTTAAAATTTAAATAAAAAAAGACCTCATTTCTGTGAGGTCTTTTGTCTTAATCAACTAAGCTTCAGTATCGCTATTTGGAACAAGAGTAAAAACATATCCAAACGTTACAGGCATCGCTACGATTTTAATTGTCGTCATCTTTCCAGCGATGCGATTTTTCCTAAAAAGACTTTCAATAACCAACCTATCTTTGGGCTGAAAGTCTAAATGTCTAATGACTACTATTTCAGCGCTTATAGGAACAAAGGCATCGTTCTGGATCGGGTTTGCCATCAATGCTATCCATTGATTGTCAATGAGATTTATCAAGTGAAAAACCGGCGCCATCGCTTTTCCTTTGTCATTAAAATAATCATAAGGTTCAAGGATTGGAATTCCGCCCGGCGTCTTGCTGTCATAAAAAGCAACACAGGTTAGTATTAGCGGAATTAAAGTTAAAAACACTCCCAATATTAGTAAAGAATCATTGCTTCCCGGTGTTAAATTCACAACAGCAAATGTTCCAAACGCTGCTATTCCCATACAAGTTATTACCGCCAATACGATGCCGACTCTAATTCGTTCTTTGATATCCTTGCTCTCAAACATTTTTCCCTCCTGTTAGTTTCTTCTTTTTGAGTCATAGACGAAAAATAGAAAAACTCTTGTCCTGAGAGTATCGAAGGATACATCCTGAGCGAAGTTGAAGGATTACATTATATCGTTTTTGAAGAACCTTTTCTATTCTATAACTAGAGACAATGAATGTCAATATAATAAGTAATTTTATAGGATTGCACTGCTAAAAGTTAATTATTTTAATTAATCCTTTTAAAAAAAATAGAAAATAAGGAAAAAACCAAGAATCAACTTTCTATATTGAATTACCAGCTAAGCCTAAATCCTAGATTTTGATTTATAAACTACGAATAATAAAAAATATGACAAACTCGTTGGTTTGTCATATTTTAGTTCTAGGGTAAGGTTTTTTATAGTTCAATTATTGGATTTCGCGTTTTTGTATTCGTAAGCACGTCTAATGGCTCCTTCTAGTTCGTTATCAATATAGGCTTGATCTGTTTTAAATTCTTGAGACCATGTTAAGTTTCTTCTGGTGGCATGAAAAAACCACAAATCAGTCGCTTCATACTCTGTCTTTGATCTGTCATCGGGAGTTGTAATTACCCTTTTAAGTTTAACTTCTAAATCAGGATCGATTTTGTGAGCAATCTCTTTTGCGCGCTCTAACACTCTTCGTTGTTTTACTTCAGACAGTTCTCTTTCGTAAATGCGCCTAATGACTTCTTCTAATTTATTATCAAGATAATCTTGGTCTGTCTCAAACTCTTGAGACCATTCCAATCCCTCTATTGTAGAATGTAAAAATACCAAACAAATTTTTTGGTATTCTCCTTTTGATTTGTCATCAGGTACTACAGTTCTGTCTCCAAGCTGAACTCCTAGGTCGGAATCAATTATACGAGCAATTTCTTGAGCCTTTTCTAGTACTCGCTGTTCTCTTGATTCAGCTGATTCATTTAAATTTTGTTCTCTAGGTTCAAGACTTTCAGGACTTCTCAATTAATTCACCTCCTTTCGTTTTTATTATATCAGTCGACATATAGTAATGCAATTATTTTCTCTAGAACATTACATCAAAGATTATGCTTTTAAAAAATGAAAAATGTGATACAATGGTCATACTAATCTTATGTCATATATAAGAAATGTTTAATTTTGAAAATTTAACAACTAAATCCCGCGAAGCATTGATGAGGGCGCAAGAAATTGCCCAAAATTTAGGTCATCCCCAAATCGATCCTCTTCACATGTTGTCGTCTTTAATGGAGGACAAAGAGGGGATTGTTTTGACGATTTTGACTCAACTTGGGATTGACGATAGAAGATTAAAAATCATTATTGGCAATGCCTTAAGGGTTCTTCCAAGGATGGTCTCTAACATGTCGGTTGGACAGCTTTTTATGGGACAAAACATGATGCGAGTTTTGGAACGCGCTCAAGAAGAAGCCGACCAAATGAAAGATGATTATGTTAGCGTTGAGCATCTTTTTCTTGCTCTTATGGGCGAGGAAGGCATGATTACCGACGCGCTTAGAAGATCGCAAACACTTGACATGAGCGATGAATATAAAGAAATTAGCTATCAGAATGTTTTAAATATTTTAAAAGGAATTCGTGGATCTTCTCGAATCACAGACACAGAACCAGAGTCTCAATATCAAGCGCTTAAAAGTTACGGTCGTGATTTAACTCAGCTTGCCAGAGAAGAAAAATTAGATCCAATTATTGGCAGAGAAGAAGAAATCAGACGAGTGATGCAAGTTTTAACGAGACGAAAAAAGAACAATCCGGTACTTATCGGCGAAGCTGGTGTTGGTAAAACTGCTATCGTTGAAGGACTAGCCCAAAGAATTGTCTCTGGGGATGTTCCCGATATTCTCAAAAACAAAAGAGTTGTTGCTCTTGATTTGGGGGCAATGATTGCAGGAACTAAGTTTAGGGGAGAATTTGAAAAAAGACTTAAAGCATTGCTTCAGGAAGTTAAAGATGCTTCCGGAGAAGTAATTTTATTTATTGATGAAATGCACACATTGGTTGGCGCTGGTCAGGCAGAAGGAGCGATGGATGCCTCAAATATGCTCAAGCCGGCATTAGCTCGAGGCGAACTTCATGCTATTGGAGCAACCACTATAAAAGAATATCAAAAATATGTAGAAAAAGATCCGGCCCTAGAGCGCCGTTTCCAGCAAATTTATGTAAAAGAGCCAAGTGTTGAAGATACGATCGCCATTTTAAGAGGGATAAAAGAAAAATATGAAGTTCATCATGGTGTTCACATTACCGACAAAGCCCTGGTCTTTGCGACTCAGCTTTCTAATCGCTATATTTCTGACAGATTTTTACCAGACAAGGCAGTAGACCTAATGGATGAGGCTGGTTCTTCTTTGCGTATGGAAATTGACAGTATGCCTGAAGAAATTGATATTTTAAAAAGATCTCTTATAAAACTGGAGATTGAAAAAAAGGCGCTTGAAAAAGAACAGGATGATGAATCAAAAAAAAGACTCAGAAAAGTTAAGCAAGAAATCAGCGAAACGCAAGAACAAAATAATAAGCTCATGGCTAAATGGAAAGCAGAAAAAGAATTAATCAGCAAGATGAATCAAACAAAAAAAGAAATTGATGATCTTAAAACAAAAGCTGAAATAGCTGAAAGAGCTTCTAATCTTGAAATGGTTGCTGAGATTAAATATAGTCAGATTCCGCAAAAAGAAAAAGAGCTTAAAAAGACAGAAGTTGAGTTGAAACGCACCCAAAAAGGCAATTCCATTTTAAATCGAGAAATAGGTGAGGAAGAAATTGCTAAAGTTGTTTCTCGCTGGACAGGAATCCCTGTTCAGAAAATGTTACAAAACGAAAAGGAAAAACTTTTGAATATGGAAGATGTTATTTCTGGACGCATCGTAAATCAAAAAAGAGCAATTAGGGCTGTTTCAGACGCAATCAGAAGATCAAGGGCTGATGTTACTTCTCCTAATCGACCAATTGGAACATTTATTTTCGTTGGGCCAACTGGCGTAGGAAAAACTGAACTAGTAAAAGCTTTAGCAGACTTCATGTTTAATGATGAACACGCTATGGTTAGAATAGATATGTCAGAGTACATGGAGAGACATTCAACTGCTCGTCTGATTGGCGCGCCTCCGGGATATATTGGTTACGATGAGGGTGGTCAATTAACCGATAAAATTCGCCGTCGCCCATATTCAGTAGTGCTTTTTGATGAAATAGAAAAGGCTCATCCAGAAACATTTAATCTTTTCTTGCAAATTTTGGACGAAGGACGCTTAACTGACGCAAAAGGACGTACTGTTAATTTTAACAACACAATTATTATTATGACATCGAATATTGGCAACGATGTCATTAGGGACTATGCTCCTATTGGATTTGATAGCGGCAAAAAAGAAGAAAAAGCGTCTGAAGATTACGAAGTGATGAAAACCAAAGTTTTGGAAGAAATTCGTAAGAAATTTAAACCAGAATTCTTAAACAGAATTGATGAAATTATTGTGTTTGAATATCTAAGAAAGCAAGAGCTTGAAAAAATTGTTGATCTTGAAATAAAGAAAACCACGAAACAATTATCAACTAAAGGAATTAAACTTGAAATTACTAAAGACGCCAAACAATTTTTAGCCGATGAAGGTTTTGATCCAGATTACGGCGCCAGGCCTCTTAAGAGAGCAATCCAAACTCATATTCTTAATAAAATTGCTGAATTGATTATTGCTGAAAATATAAAAAAGGGAGAAATAATAAAAGTCGGAATAAAAGATAAGAAAATTGAAATCAGTAAAAACATGAATAATTAATGTCTAATTTCTAACGCCTAATTTCTAATCAAATCTTAATTCCTAAATATTAAAAATTTTGAAATTAGTCATTGGAAATTGATTAAAAATTAGAAATTAAAAATTGAAAATTTACAAACGATAAATCACAATAGTTGTAATTAAAAAATTATTATTAATTTATGCGTAAAACCCTTATTTTAGGCTCTCATGGTATGCTCGGTCAGGCCTTATTTGAAGTCTTTAATAATAAAAAATACGAGACGATTGCTTGGGATCGAGAAGATCTTGATATTACGGATAACAGAAAAGTCACGCAAGTCATAACAACTATTAAACCAAAAATTATCATTAATGCGGCTGGTTATACTGATGTAGATGGAGCCGAAACTGACCAAGAACTAGCGATGAAAGTAAATGCTCAAGCTGTTGGCTATTTGGCAAAAGTATCGCGACTTGTAGATGCTCTTTTTATTCATATCAGCACAGATTATGTTTTTGACGGTAAAAATAAAAAAGGATATAAAGAAACGGATTTTTCCGACAAATCGTTGAATGTTTACGGAGAATCAAAAAGACTTGGCGAAGAAGCTTTAATAAAGGAAGCTGAAAATAAATTAAAATATTATCTTATTCGCACTTCTTGGCTTTTTGGATCAGGAGGAAAAAATTTCGTGAAAACAATGATAGGTACTGCTTATCAAAGGAAAGACCTATCTGTCGTTGATGACCAGCAAGGAAAACCAACTTACGCTAAAGATCTTGCGAGTACCATAAAATATATAATAGAATCAGATCTTGAATCAGGGATATATCATTTTACCAATGAACCAAAACTAACGTGGCATAAATTTGCAAAAATCATTTTTGATATTAAAAAAGAAATTGATCCAAGTTTTCCGGTGCCGAAAGTTTTTCCTGTAAGTTCAGAAGAATTTCCCAGGCCAGCAAAACGACCAGAATATTCAGTTCTTTTAAATACCAAGCTTCCGAAAGGAAGAAATATAAAAACAGCGTTGAGGGATTACCTGACGGACTATAAACCTTAAACCATAAACTATAAACTGCAAAAACTTAGACAAAATCTAAGTTTTTTTGTTATTGCACAACTTTTTAAAAATATGGTAAAATTATAACATAATAAATTATTTAAAATTTACTGTCATTCTGACTCGCCTCGGGCGAAGGAAGAATCCCGTGAGCAATAAAAAGAACGAGATCCTTCACGGAATTTATCCTGAGTAAATCGAAGGATTCAGGATGACACTGAACAAATAAATGAAAAAAATAGTTTTTACTTTGAGTTTTATTGGAATCTTTTTATCAGCGATTATTGTTTTTGCGGAAATGCCTCCACCTCCGCCAAATGATGACAATGTTGTTGATACTCCATCTTCTACCGCAACCTTAATGCGTGCTACTAATCAATCAAAGGTTTACGAAATAAAGAATGGCAAACGCCATTGGATTCCAACGGCTGGAGTTTTTAATGATTACGGTTTTAAATGGAGCGATATCCAGATAGTTTCCGAAAACACGCTCAATGCTTATCCGCGCGTTAAAATATTAAGAGCCATTGGCAGTCAAACGGTTTATTATTTGACTGAATCAGGCATGACTCGTGGAATGCCTTCATCGGAAGTTTTTCTCTCTTATGGCAATAAGTGGGAAGACGTTTTTGAAATTTCCGTAAAGGAACTTAATGCGTATGAACACAATAATTTGATTCGTGCGGAAGGTGATTTTAAGGTCTATTTAATTGAAGGAGGTAAAAAACGTTGGATAGAATCTGCTAAAGACTTCAATGATAGAAAACTTAATTGGTCAAAAGTCGCACCAGTTAATCGAACAGAACTTAACGCATATCCTGATGTAAACACAAACAATATAAATACAAACGCAACAACACCAACCATAGACTGCCAAAAAGATCTTCAATGTTTAATTCAGGCCTCCGTAAACTGCAAACCATCAAAAGTTGTTTGGGCTGCAACTGTTGATGTTTTTGGAGTAAAACACACAAATACTTCATTTTTTGAAATTAAAGGTAGTGAAACTGATAAATGTAATTTTTATTTACGAACAGAAAAAATAGATTTAACATTTCCAGCAAGCGTCTCCCATGAAATTGTTAATCAGCAAAAAACACTATATCAAAAACTTGAGGGTAGAGATGGAACTTGCAAATTCAAAACAAGTGATTTAACTAACATGTTAACAAGATGGAGTAATGGAGCTTTTTCAACTGGTAATACTCATTGTACACTAGGGACTAATGGTAATGTGTGTACAACCGAAGGTGGTGATTTCGGCGTAGCAGAATGTCAGGGAACATATTTTTCCTCATCTATAACAGAAAATTCTCAGACCCCAACAACAAATTATGAAACAACAACATTGGCGGTAATACCATTAGGAACATCGACAAGTTCAACTGTTGATATGGGCAATTTCTACACACTTCGTACTGCTTATTTATTTAACGCTCAAGATAAAAATCAAAATTTCGTACCTGAGTTCTTTCCTGCGTATAAATTAATAATGGGATATACACAAACTGAAGTAGTCCAAAGCAATCTTAACTATTCAAAAAGAGCCAACTTTAAAATATGCATGTGGGTATTTCATGACAGTCAAAATAAAGGATGGGAAGAAATGGGTGGATTTAGCAATACCAATGACGACTCTGTTCAATTATACGCAACCAAATCTGGTACTTATGTAATCTGCCAAAACAAGATTCAATAGGTCAGGCTATTATTAATCTATTTTGATTATTAATTGCTATTCAATGTGGTTTTTTAGGGATTTGGTCATTTGAATTTGATTTGAAATTAGTCATTACCTGCCTATCGACAGGCAGGGAAATTAAAAATTATTTCTCGTAGCCTGCAATAATCATCTAATCAGATATTTATGAAAAAACTTCTTTTTCTGCTTTTCATTGTCGCTATTGTTATTGCTGGTTATTTTTTTTACTTTCAAAAAAATGGGTGGGGGATTAAGAATATTATTGATGGAAAAAAAGAGCCCATAAAAATGAGCGATGAAAACAAGACGATTAATATGATTTTTGTTGGTGATATTATGCTTTCTCGCGCCGTCGGAGATAAAATGACAAAGGAAAACAACTGGTCATGGCCATTCTTAAAGATGGATAAATGGCTTGCTGACGCAGATCTGACTTTTGGAAATCTTGAAGGGTCAATTTCCGATAAAGGTATGAATGTTGGCTCGATTTATTCATTCAGAGCTGATCCTCGAGTTATAGAAGGTCTTAAGCTAGCAGGATTTGATGTCTTATCGGTTGCAAATAATCACATGGGTGATTGGTCTACTCCTGCATTTGAAGATACGCTTAATCGTCTAGCGGAAGCAGGTATAGATTATATTGGTGGCGGTTTCAATCAAACAGAAGCATATAGTCCATTAAAAAAGATTATAAAAGATACGAAATTTTGTTTTTTTGCCTATACTGATTTAGGTCCTAGGTCATTTGAGGCAGGTGATGATAAATCTGGTATGGCTTTTTTGGATATTGAATCAGCGCAAAATGATATTGAAAAAAATAAAAGCTCATGTGATTTAATTATTATTTCGGTTAAATTTGGAGAAGAATACAAAGAAAAAGCTGACTCTCGTCAGAAAACAATCGCTAAAGCACTTGTTGAGTCTGGAGCAAATTTAATTATTGGACATCATTCTCATGTTATTAGTGAAGTTGAAACAATAAACAACGCTCAGATCTATTATAGTTTGGGTAATTTTGTCTTCGATCAACTATTTTCAGACAAAACAAAAGAAGGAATGATTCTTACTGCCGAAATAAAAGATAAAAAAATTATAAACTTGATTCCTCATTTATCTCGTATCAATAATGATTTTCAGCCTGAACTGGTGATCGGCGAATAAGTTATCAACAGGACTCATTTTTTACTTTGTGGTAAAATCAAAGAAAGGAAGTTTTTAAAGTCGTTTTTATTAATAACTATGAAAAGTTTCAAAGTTATAGTAAAAAAGCAATCTAGGGAGGAACAAAAAGCTAGTATTTTCTTTTGGTTTGTTTTTGTGGCAGCCACAATTATTGTTGCGGTTGTTATGTTTTTATACTACCAAAATACTATTCGTGTTATAGATGCTCAAGCTAGTTCAGGAGAGATTATTAATCATAACGTCCTTAGATAAACTTTTAAAAAAACTCGAAGATGTTAATTTTCGGGTTTTTTGTTGTTTAAATTATTATTGACTAATTCGATCAATATGATAAACTGGTAAAAGTTCTTTTAGAACAAAAAGGAGACAAATATGAAAAGATTGTTTCTGTGGAGACAAAAAGTTGGCCTTATCAGAATTCTGAGAAATGCTGATCATTCTGTTCTTATTTTCGATGCTATGTTGCCAAGAACAATTTTTGATAGTAAAAGAGTCAAAAAGGACATTGAAGATGCTATTAATCGCAGAGTTGGAATATCTGTCATAACAGGACTAAACCACGACGAATCAAGCGCTTCTCGCCTCAAAGCTCTTAATATTAATGTTTATGTGAGAAAAATTCCGAACAACTGGTCTTTTTTCACAGCAGATGGAAAAATGTTTTGTCTCGTAAAAGAGTCGCCAAAATTCAGAATTACGATTAATATGCATGCCAAGAGGACGTCTTCGTTTCTCCAAGATGTTTTTTCAAAAGCTTGTTCTTTCGAATCGACCGACCGCGCCTAGCGCGGTTTTTTTTATAATAACATTGACATAATGTTGTTTGTATAATAAGATAATTTTAGTTCTTCACAATCAGCCTAAGGAGGCGAAATGTTTCGCGAGGTGGCAAAACAGACGCTGGGAGTAATCGTCGGAGGAGTGATCGGCGGATTAATCGCATTCCTCATCGGAGAATCATTCTGGTGGATCGGCGTTCTTTCTGGAGGATTTATCGGCTATCTTGCCGGAGAACCCAGAGAGCTCCTGCAAGGACTTAGAACCGCATTTGCGCATCTCAAGCCAGTTGATCGCCCCTGGTATCGGTTAATGATTGGGTTTTTGACCAGTATTTCTTTTGGAATAGTTGTTTGCGGAGGTTTTGCGCTTTTATGTCTGTCTCCAAGAGCTGTTCATTTCTGGATTAATGTCTCAATCGTAGTTATGGGATCAATAATCGGACTTTTAAGTATTCTTCCAGCTCTATACATGGAGAACATTGAAAAAGATTATGTGCCGCTCAACGGAATATTTAAAAAAAGAAAGTGGATTAATACAATAATTGTTGGTCCCTTCGTTGTCGTGAGCTTAGTTGGGTTGTTTATTTATAGTTTTTGGAAATATTTCTTCGTTCCTTTTTTTAAAGCCTCTGGGCGTTTTTTCCGCTACATTCACTCCCGAAAGAGGGCGATTCGTCTTGTTGACGCAATGATAGTTGCTTTCATTGCTTGGAGATTTGGTGGCAATATCCCCGAAATTGCGACCATTGGAATTGTCGGTGGACTTGTGGTAGCGCCGATTCACTACTACCTTGTCTCAATTAAGCTTCTTGGACTTGTGCCAAATGGTGGAACAAGTCACTAGTAATTAAGGTTAGTTCCAAAATCAAGGGAGGTGAGCAGAAATGCTCAAAGAAGGAGTAAAAAGATCTCCTATTGTTCCCACAAGAAAACAAAAAAGAGAAATGTTTGGGCGTGGATACAAATGCACATGCGGTAATAAAAACATTCATCTATTCTCAATTCGAAGAACCACTCCTAATCAAAACTCGTGGACACTTACTTGTTTTAATTGTGGACGCAAACATCGTCACATTACTATGTATAGTAAGTAATAAACACTTCAAGGACCCCAAAAAAAACGGGTCCTTTTTTTAAAATTTAATGTATTACACATTTTATATATCGTATCTAGTATTATAAAATTCTTAATTCCTAATTCTAAATTCAATATTCTAAATTCTGGTACGAACTGATTTGCGATTAGTAAATTTTTGCGTTAAGATAAAGAGTCATGAAGAAAAATATTTTAAAAAACTTTGATTTTCTTAAAAAGCTTGGCAAAAAACCAAAATGGCTTGAGAAATTTAGCCCGATTATTGGTATTGATTTAGGTACAGTCAATAGTCTGGTTTATGTTTCGGGCAAAGGAATTGTTATTAATGAACCTTCAGTTATTGCTATCAATAAAAAAACTGGAAAAATTTTGGCTGTCGGAAAAGAAGCAAAGCAAATGCTCGGAAAAACACCACCACACATCTCTGCCGTTGAACCATTGGTTGATGGCGTGATTTCTGATTTTGAGGCAACAGAGCAGATGATTAAATATTTTATTAATTTAGTAAATGATCAGGTTTTTCGTTTTCTTTCTCGTCCTAGAGTGGTTGTCGCAATCCCAATGTCAGCCACTCCAGTTGAACAAAAATCAGCTCAAGATGCTGTCAAAAGCGCCGGCGCAAGCGAAGTTTATCTTGTTTACGAGCCAGTTGCTGCCACTATTGGCGCCAGGCTTCCGATAAAAAAAGCATCGGGTCAATTCATTGTAGATATTGGCGGTGGCACTACTGAAATTGCAGTTATTTCCTTAGGGGGAGTGATTGCGCAAAAAAGCATCCGTATTGCCGGAAACAGGCTCAATAAAGACATTATCCAATTTGCCAGGGAAAAATTAAATCTTCTTATTGGTGAACAGTCCGCAGAAAGAGTAAAAATAAGCCTTGGATCAACTATGAAACTTGATGAACATCTTGAAGGTTTTCTAAGAGGAAGA
>Ga0247842_10007621_pt1 | contig 11643 bp, 8 predicted proteins | sample LaCruzMarch2015__3_FD_192411 | JGI IMG/M metagenome (GOLD analysis project Ga0247842, IMG submission 192411) | Freshwater microbial communities from meromictic Lake La Cruz, Castile-La Mancha, Spain - LaCruzMarch2015_19m | ecosystem: Environmental > Aquatic > Freshwater > Lake | place: Spain...
CATCAACATTACAATCAATACCAACACCAGACAAATGCACACCACTAACAGAATCCTTCACATTCAAAACAACCCCAAAAGGAAGACGAGCCAAATAAACATCCACCGACTTATTAACATCAGCAACCACAACACTCATAGTCGGATAATAACCTGTTTTTGAGAAAATACAAGAATACGAACCCAAATTAAAATCAATCGACACAGGAGAACTCTGATTACTCCTATCATAAGCATCAACATTACAATCAATACCAACACCAGACAAATGCACACCACTAACAGAATCCTTCACATTCAAAACAACCCCAAAAGGAAGACGAGCCAAATAAACATCCACCGACTTATTAACATCAGCAACTATCAACCCCGTACTCGAATAATAACCAGACTTAGAAAAAACACAGGAATAAGACCCTGTAGTAAAATCAATTGACACAGGAGAACTTTGATTAGACCTATCATAAGCATTAACATTACAATCAATACCAACACCAGACAAATGCACACCACTAACCAAATCCTTCACATTCAAAACAACGCTAACCGGAATAACCGTCACTTTTCTTTTTTCAGTATTATTGCTGTTTCCGTTTGCATCCTTAGCAAATGCCTGATAATTATAATCTCCCGGAATCAAATCCGATTCAGTAGAATAAAAATTCCATTTATTAACATCGTACTTCTTTAAGTTTGAATAATAAAGCTGGGTTATTTCATTAGCATCAAGAGCACGACTATAGATACGAACTTCATCAATTGTGCCAATAAACCAGTTGCTACTATCGGTTCCCATTTTTGCATTATTATTTGGAGATAGTGCATTAGCTCCTGCATAAGAACCAACATTTACTCCATCTTTATAAAAAGTTGGACTGCCAGAACTATTTAAGATAAAAGCTACCTGATGCCATCCAGTTCCGAGAGAAGTAGAGGTGGGTATATCTCTTACACCATAAAACTCTCCTATCAATGTATTTCCATTGAATCCGACATTTCCTGAACCAACTCCAATACAATATCCATTTGATGTACTTCCTCCAATATGAACAAAGCATCCTTTTTTCGAGGTATCTGAAAGAAAAACCCAGGCAATAAGAGTTACATTTCCAATTCCTAACCCCATGTTTGTGGGTATATTTATATAATCACTCCCATCAAAAGTATATGCGCCGCCATATTTTCCTGAAGAACTCCAGGTCGCCCCATTAACAGTCCCATTATTCCCATACTTACTCAAATCTCTAACAAAATTAGCATTTTCATCCAAAGTAGAAACATTATCAAAGTTCATCATAAGAGCAAGATTAGTATCATAAAGAGAATAATTAGTATCAGCCCAATTAAACTTAAACTCATTCAAATCCACAGCCTTAGTAATACTAACATTCACATCCACAAAAGAATTCGTCACACTCACATTACTATCAAGAGTCGGAGCAACAAAACCCAACAAAGGAAGACGACTCAAATAAAGAGTCATCGACTTATTAACATCAGCAACCAACACACTCACATTCGAATCATAACCTGTTTTTAAGAAAACACAAGAATAAGACCCGACATTAAAATCAATTGACACAGGAGAACTCTGACTATTCCTATCATAAGCATTAACATTACAATCAATACCAAACCCGGACAAATTCGCATCATCAAAAGAATCCCTCACATTCAAAACAACCCCAACAGGAAGACGAGCCAAATAAACATCCACCGACTTATTAACATCAGCAACCAACACACTCACATTCGAATCATAACCCACCTTAGAAAAAACACAAGAATACGAACCCAAATTAAAATCAATTGACACAGGAGAACTCTGACTATTCCTATCATAAGCATTAACATTACAATCAATACCAAACCCGGACAAATTCGCATCATCAAAAGAATCCCTCACATTCAAAACAACCCCAACAGGAAGACGAGCCAAATAAACATCCACCGACTTATTAACATCAGCAACCACAATACTCGTATTTGAATAATAACCAGATTTAGAAAAAACACAAGAATAAGATCCGGCATTAAAATCAATTGACACAGGAGAACTCTGATTAACAAAATCATATCCTTCCCCACTACAATCAATATCAAACCCAGACAAATTCGCATCATCAAAAGAATCCTTCACATTCAAAATAATACTACTTACTCCTAAGCTAACAACAAGATTAAGGTCAGCATAAGCAGTATAACCTGAAGAATCAACTCTCAATAAACCAGAATAAGCTCCCTCAATGAGAGGAGCAATAATTCCTAAATAAAGAGTCCTGCATGAATTTGCATTAATGTCACCAGAAAAAGAAGTAAAAGCATATGAAAAAACTTGGCCGCTCACCGACGCACTTGAACCTGAAAAAAGGGTTGTTGAATTATTACAAACAAGAAAATTTTCGGTAAAAAAATCACTTGAGAAAGCATTAATTAATTTTGATGCGGGATAAATGCTGAGTTTTGTCTGGGAAGAAGAACAAACAAGGTTAACAGGAAAAGAAATATTTGAATCAGAAGAATCCAGGGGAATAAAAACGACTGTTCCAGAATAAGGCCCAAAAGAATTTCTTGAACAAGCAAAAGAAAAAGGCACTACTGTTTCTGCGCCTGCAACAAAAGTAACCTGCGAAACAGAAGAAGAAACCATCTGCTCGCCCAAATCATTCACAGCAAAATTAATCACTAAATTGTAATCCTTGTTTAAAGAAGAGCTATTTGCAACAACAACATTAACATCCATTGAAGAGTCTTGCTGTAAAGCCTCACTTATTTGCGAAGGGGAAAAACTAATCGGCTGGGCAGATACTGAAACAAAATCATCAAAGGATGTTATTACAAAAACAAAAGAACCGCTGGTATTAGGCCAAATGCCACGCGCATTAACCTTTGTGGAAGCAAACAAATCACTGCCCGCAACATTCAATACAAGGTATTTTCCTAGGATGTAAGACTTGTTATAATCAACCATGGAAGGCATTGTTATAATTACATTCTTCACTGTACCCGGTCCGAGAAAATAAGCATCATTAATCTCTTTTGCAAGAGTATTAATCGCATTAGAACCAATTTGTTGCTGCTGCTGGTAGTAATTAGAATTCAGTTGGTCATAAACTATTACTGTCAAAGCAGAGAGAATAAATAAGCCCGTGGCAAGAATAATCAGAGTTTCAATAGAAGACTGCGCCTTACTTTTTAAGCCAAACCTGTTATTAAAAAACAAAAAAACCAACCCTAAAAACCTGTTATAATAAAGGAATTCGGATTTAAAATTGTTTTTAGAACCAAAAAACCTTATAAAAAGAGTCGAAAAATGAGCAAATGATTAAGGAGTAACAATGGTTGCATAAATATAAGCCGTGAAAGTATTTCCATCATTATAAGTAGCAGTAAAATTTGAATCATATGTCTGAGGGACAGCAGAAAGGGGAACAAAAAAATTTAAGTCAAAATCCTTGCATACACCCCCGGCTACACCTGTAATCACAAATCCATTCGAATCAGCAGGATTAAATGAAAACCAGGAAAGCATATTAGCATCAGTATTTGAATCACGGGACCAGGAAATGCCTGAAATATCAGTAGAAGAAGAATTGCAAATAGAAAAACTCTTTGTTACATTACTGTCAGGAACTGTTGTGAAAGAAGTTGTTTTCGGGTAAACCAACAAATCATTCATCTCGAGGAAGGATTCTACAGAAACATCCACATATTTTGTGACATTTGAATCAGAAATACCATCACTTACCTGGCCAATAATTTCTATCGAACCCGCATAATTGCCAGAAGAAGAATCATCAAGAATGATATTAAAATCAACAATCCTTGATTCATCAGGAGTAAGGGAAAAATAGAAATCATCAGGATCAATTGAAAGCTCGGCAAAAGGATTATGTGAGAAATTATTAGAAACCGTAAAATATGCTGTATAAGACGAAAGATTTCGCACACTGAAATATTTCAGGGTTGTTGTGCCCTGCAAAGCGGAAACATAAATGCTTTCATTGCTCAATTCAAAATCATCATAATAAATATTCACTACATTTCCATCAAAAATAAGGGTTGCATAATAATCATCTATAACATACTCGCCATCGCTTGTTTTCCATGAACCAGAAAGATCAACATCAGCAGAACCAGCAATATCAGTGCCGTCTGATAAGCGGATTGAAACAGAACGCCCAATAATATTTGAATCATCCATATCAAAGGAAGAATCAATATTAATCCAAACCCTTGCTTTTGAACCAGCCCCTGAAATATAAACAGAATTAGCCGCATTAATCATTCTTTCAATAGTGCCCTTGGCTGTAGCCAGCTCCCTCGCTTCCACTGAAAAATACACTTGTTCAGAATAAAGGTAATAAATTATCCCTAAAGCAACAAGCGAAGCCGCTAAAATAATTAGCAATTCAATAGTCGTCTGCCCTTTTGCACGCATAGAGAAGTTAATGTTTATTGATATTTATTAATTGCTGTGCCCCTAATTTTCAATAATTTTGACTGATTTTCTTTATTTTTTTGTTTTTGCCATAACTAAAAATATTAATATTACAATCACTATAATGGAGAACAACAATATTAGTTGAGTTAAAGGATTATTTAAATTAAAAAAATTATTTTTTTTGTCATCAAGCATTTCTTGAACCACAATAGCTAACTCATCAACCTGCCCATAATCCTTATTCGTTAAAGCAAGATTCACCTTCCCATATGCCTCCTGTAACTCAACCGGATCCCCTGCCAAAACAATCTGCGCCCTTAACCCGGCAACCCTGGCCTCCGCCTTCCCCTGAACAATATTCCCGCTCTGAATAGAACTAATCGCCCTATTCATTAAACCAACAGCCTCAGAATCATTAGACTCATTAACTATATCCAAAACCTCATCAAAATTATAATTACAATCACTAGCCCCAACATTCCACTCACCATCACAACAAATCCCCTCGCCCTTAAAGCATTCATTCCCACAAATACCACCAGTACAAACACAATCATGATTAACAATAGAATAACCTTTATCACAAACCAACAAAACACATTCTCCACTAGTACATCTTTCTGAACTTAAACAATCCAAATCACTAACACAACCAGGAGAAACAGGGGGAACATAAATACAAGACTGAGTTATAACAGGACTCCCACCAACACAACCACTAGGATAACTCGCAATCACACTCCTAGACTGAACACCACCAACAGGACAAACACTCGGAGACCAATCAGAATAAGAAAAATCTGTACATGTCAATGAGCTAGTTCCGCAAGAAAATAAATCTGATGCATTATGATCAACTCCCCCTGAACAATTACCAACCTTATACCATTTCTTCGTTTGAACTCCACTTTCCGGGCAATACATAGGAATCAAATCAAAAACCCAATCATCATTAACACAAAGCAAACCATAATTACAATCAACCAACTCACTCAAAGAATGAACAACACCACCACTACAACTCCCAACCCTACTCCAAACCCTAGTCAACTTATTACTATCCTGGCAATTCCCATCAACAAAAGACCAATCACCCTCAACACACTCAGGAGCATAATTGCATGAAACAACCTCAGAATCCGAATGCATAACACCACCACTACAATTATCAACCCTACTCCAAATTTTCGTCTGCTGACCAGAAACAGGGCAAACCAAAGGAATCAAAAAAGAAGACCAATCATTCTCAACACACTCAGGAACATAAGTGCAAGATTGACTTAAAACAGAACTCCCACCAACACAACCACCAGGATAACTCACCAACACCTCCCTGGTCTGAATCCCACTAGAAGGGCAAACAGCCGGCAACCAACTAGAATAAAAAAAAGAAGAACAAGTAGAAACAGGAGGAACAAAAGTACAAGACTGACTCAAAACAGAACTCCCACCAACACAACCACTAGGATAACTAGCAATCACACTCCTAGACTGAACACCACTAACAGGACAAACACTCGGAGACCAATCAGAATAAGAAAAAGAAGAACAAGTAGAAACAGGAGGAACATAAGTACATGAAATAGATTCTGGAGAAGTGTGTGTTATTCCGCCACTGCAAACGCCGCTTTTTGTCCAAGTTCTGGCTAATGTATTGTTAGATTGACAGGCTCCATCGCTGTATGTCCAATTAGAAGCAGTGCAAAGAGGAGTGCAATCATTTGGACAACTTGAAATATCTTCATAAGACTGGCAAACTCCATTATTATTACAGCCCCATTTATCCCTGCTCCCAGATGCGGCGCTTCCATCCCTACAGCAAAGTTCAGTCCCATTTCCTGAGCAATTTTTTCCTTGTTTATAAAGACTAATACACGATTTCATTAAATTGTAATAATAATAACCTATATCATTATTAGCAGGCTCCGCATCCTTGCTGTACTCAAAATTATACTGGTCCACGAAACAATCCGGTTTAGATCCATTCAATCCTCCCACTCCTATGGCAGAAGAGTCACTCCTTCCAACAATCCATTCATTCCACGTTGCAATAGTAACCACAGGAACCTCAGAATAATTAAAAACTGTTTCGAATTGTTTTCTAAAAGTTCTTCCATAAAACTTTGGAGTTGAAACAGAATCCCAGTTCATGCAAGGGCTCTGATAAGCAAAAGTTACTGGAATCTGTTCAAGTGCCCCACTATTATCTCTTACTATTCGTTGATTACAACTAGCATAGCCACCCGTACTCCTGAACGCCCCATTCAAACACGGCTCAAAAAAACTCCACATCGAGCCTGTAAATGGCCCCCTCATTTTCCTTACAACAAAAGCATTTCCAAACATATCGCCTTCTATATCCTTAATTCTTGAGTCATCTGCATGCTGCCAGCCACCTTCGGTATCAACTGCGAGAATTAGCTTTCTTCCATTGAAATTAGTCCACAAATTTGCATAATTACTATTTGTCATATACCCTATGACTTTTCGAATCATATCCTTTTGTCCAGTATAATCTCCATCATTATTCCAATTAGAACGCGGAATAGGCACCCATGGAACAATTTTGGGGGCATTTGGAACATTTTTCCATACTTCTAACATTCTTTCAAGCGGTTTAAGTATCATTTCGTTGGTTTGAACCACCCCGTCTTCAATTGATGGATGATTGGTAATATCTAAATAAACAAAATCAATTCCTGCATCCCGAAGCATTTCTGCATGAAGACGCAAAATAGTATCATTGTTTGATAAACAATAATACCCAAGTTTCGGTTCGTCCCACCAATGGTAATCAGACGGAATAGGGCCAAGTCTTCCCTCGGATATGTCATACACTGCAGTGCCTTGGGCCGTCAAAGTCGGACAGTGCCACAACGAGTACATAATTCCAAACTTTGCACTGGAAGACACGGAAAAAACAAAACTGCAAACAAGCAATAATAAAAACAAAGACCCAATAACTCTTAGACCCATAAAAACACTAAAACCAATTACATAATATAATTAGTTCTTTTTATTCCTTTCTAATAGAAAATCCAGGAAGACTTTTTGCCAAGAACAATACCAAGTTTATGACAAACAATCAAGTTTTTATTAGGGAAAACACTAATTTTTGCATGCAAAACGTTTTCTTCATGAAAGAGCCATTAATTTATGCGGATAAAAATATTTCATTCGTTGCACTGAACCAAAGGCAATTAAGGTCAGCTATAGATTTCAGCATAAATACTATTCTTGCTAAACAAAAAAACGGGGTAATACTCGTTTCATTCTCCGAAAACGGAGAAGAAATAATGGGCAATATTAGCAGTGATTATGCTGAAAGATTAATAATAATAGATGCATTTTCAAAAGAAAATGAAATTCCTTCAATAAAAAACATTATCCGCGTAAGCAATCCCTCCGACCTCACAAGTGTGCAAATATCAATAGAGAGAGCACAAAAAATCCTGGGAGGGGAAAAAACAATACTTATTGATGCCCTAAATGTCCTGGCAGTATATAACAAAAAAGAAATTTTAGGAAAATTTTTACACTTATTCAGCAACAAAACAAGATTCCAGGGAAACTCCTCAATAATATTCACTGTAAAAGAATCCACTGACCAGGAAATAATTGACATGGTAAAAGAATTCTCTGACAGGTCATATGATTACTCAGATTTATTTGTTTCAGCAATCGCACTAGCCGAAAGCTAAAAAAAAGAAAAACTATTAAACACCTTAAAAATCAGAATACTTCAACATCAGGATAAACTGTAATGCCTTCTTTTTCAAAATTCATTGCACAAACCTTATTAGTGTGCTTCGTGCCCCTCATCTTCAGCACTTCAAGGGAATGAATCCTAATCCCTTTTTCCTTATCATGCTCATAATACAAAGAAATAATTGCATCACTGATAAATCCGATGCTTCCTTCCTGTTCCTCAATATCCTTCGGAGAATCCTCGCAAACAATCATTGAGGTAACGCCCCATTTCCTTAACAAATTAAAAAACTCAAGTACTTTTTCTCTCCGCTTGTATTCATCGCGGAAAAGCAAACCATAAGCAGTAATAGAATCAACAACAACTCTTTTTGCGGAAACCTCGGCCAAAGCATCCCTTATCTGGCCGCCCCCTTCCTCAAGAATTTTCGTTACCTGATGAGGCTTAAACACAAGCAACCTGAATTTGTTTTCATTTTCAAGTTTCTCAAAATCCCAGCCAAACTGCAAAGCATGCTTGTATAGTGATTCCTCTTCTTCCTCAAAAGAAATAAACACACCCGGCTCATTATACTCAGTAATCCCTTTGTACAAAAACTGCATACTCAAAATAGTTTTTCCTGTGCCTGAAGAACCAACAGTCAGAACAATTGATTCCCTCTCAAAGCCACCCTCAATTAATTCATCAAAACCAGTTATCCCTGTTCGGACACGCGACCTGTCAGAACCATCATTAACCCTCTCAATAACCAAAGTTTTTTCATTAGAATCATACTCGGAAAAATCATCCTTTCCAATGGAATCATTTTCAGGCTTTGACTGAATAGAGCCAGAATCATTAACTTTAATAGAAAACCCTGCTTCAGGAGAGCTTTGATTAGAAGGAACAAAAACATTTTTCTCTTCCATAACACCACAAAAACCTAAACAAAAAATACTCAAATAAAGATGATTTAAAAGTATTTAAAACTACCATTAAATCAATCAAACAAATATATTATCCTTCAAAAAAACCTAAAAACAAAATCAATTAAACCAAAATATATTGCCTCAGCTCGCCCATCTGCGCCGAAAGATGAGAGTTTAGTTACATAGTTACTTTAGAAAATAAACCTCTTCAATACAATTAGATTATACAAAGGTTTTATTTAAAGCTACTATTAAGAGCCCTGAGTTTTAATGGATAGGTTTAAAAAGAGTTATGAATAATTATTCATTATGTTATGGATAAGTATTCATAACTAAATAATTTGAAAAGGAGGCGAAAATATGCCAAGAGGAGATAAAACAGGCCCAGTAGGGCAAGGATCAATGACTGGAAGAGCAACGGGTTATTGCGCAGGATACAACACCCCCGGATACTTAAACACATGTTGTGGAAAAGGATTTGGTGGAGGCTTTGGTAGAGGAAGAGAATTCGGACAAAGATTTGGAAGAAGATTCTGGACAACACCACAAGAAATAATCCAAGCAAACAAAGAACCTACCGAAAAAGAACTTTTAAGCGAATTAAAAGCTGAAAAAGCAGAAATAGATAAAGCTATTAAGGAGCTCGAACAAAAGAAGAAATAAACAGGTGAAACAAATTGGTTAGACCAAGATTACCAAGAATAATTGATTTTGAACCAGGAACAACTTACTTCAAACCCGCAGGAATACCCTTGCGTACGCTTGAAGAAGTTGTTCTAACTTTTGAAGAAGTGGAAGCACTCCGATTAAAAGAAGTTGAAGGACTTGGTCAAACCGAATCAGCAAAAAGAATGAAAATTTCTCAACCCACTTTTTTTAGAATCCTCTCCATTGCAAGAAAAAAAGTTGCAGACGCAATAATTAATGGAAAAGCAATAAAAATTCAAAAAGTGATAAAACAATGAAAAAAATAATGGTTCTATTCACATTAATTTTATTTTCAAGTTTAGTATTTGCACAAGAACCAACCTGCATTTATTTTTTTTTACGGAGATGGCTGCCAGCATTGTGCAAGCACAGAACCCACAATAAACAAACTAGAAACACAATCAGAATACCCAATAAAAGTTGAGCGCTTTGAAATCTACAACAACCGAGAAAACTTACTATTACTAAATAATTACTTTGATTTATACAAAATAAAAAATGATGAAAGAGGAATCCCAACAGTATTTATTTCAAACCAATACTTAATAGGAAAAGACGCAATCGAAAAAAATCTTGAAAGAATAATCCAAGAAAACAGAGGCGCAAAATGCCCAACTTTGCAAGACATTAACGCAAGTGGTGTAACAAGTGGATCAAACTCAACAAATAAACTAAATGAACTTTCATTACTCACTATTATTGGAGCTGCTTTTGTTGACTCAATAAACCCTTGCGCAATAGCAGTACTCTTAATCCTCCTTGGAGCCTTACTTGCCTCAGGCGACAAAAAAAGAGCACTAAAAGCAGGAATAGCATTCACAATCTCAATCTACATTGCATACTTCTTATTTGGAATAGGATTATTCTCAGCACTCCAAATAACAGGACTATCCTTTTGGTTTTTCAAAATAATAGGGATAGTTGCAATAATTGTCGGACTCGCAAACATAAAAGATTATTTCTGGTACGGAGGAGGAGGATTCGTAATGGAAGTCCCACGCTCATGGAGACCCACACTCAAAAAAATGCTCTCAAGCGTAACCTCCCCACTAGGAGCATTCCTAATGGGGTTCATAGTATGCCTATTCGAATTACCTTGCACTGGAGGACCCTACATAGTAATACTCGGATTACTTGCCGAAAGAATGACTGCTCTATCAGCACTACCTCTTTTAGCATTATACAATTTAGTCTTCATACTCCCATTACTAATAATTACTTTAGCAATTTACTTAGGATTCGCAAACACTGAAAAAACAAACGAATGGAAAGAAAAAAATATTAGAAAACTACACCTAATCGCAGGAATAATAATGCTAACCCTCGGAATAGCAATAACCACAGGGTTTGTATAAACGCTAAATCTAGAAAATGAATTAATTTAACCAATTATGTAAAAACAAAAAAATACTACTTAAGCAAAATACAAGTTCCAGTAGACTAAGATATCCACAATTAGGGATATATCTCGATTTATGGACATATTATGGAATTTGCACTTTTAGCGGGTCGTCACTAACTTTTGTTAGTTTCTTTTTCTTTATTAGTTTAACTATTTGATTTCTAATTGTTGCATCTGGAAAATCTATTTTTTGCCGTATTTCTTCAATGCTTACTGGGTTTTTTGCCAAGTAAAGTATTCCTTTTTCCAAACACAAAGCAGTAACTTTTTTTGTTAGAGGTATTTTGATGTTCATTCTTTTTTCCAATGCCTCTAAGTGGTCAAGAATTATGAGTTCTTGGGTTTGCTTGAGGTTCTTTGCTTGAGAAACTATTTCATCATAAATAATGTCCCAGTTTAATGTGGTTTTTTGCAAAATATTTTCACAATCTATTAAATCTGAGTCTCTTGATGAAACGCTTTTTAGCAAGAA
>Ga0247842_10007630_pt1 | contig 11634 bp, 12 predicted proteins | sample LaCruzMarch2015__3_FD_192411 | JGI IMG/M metagenome (GOLD analysis project Ga0247842, IMG submission 192411) | Freshwater microbial communities from meromictic Lake La Cruz, Castile-La Mancha, Spain - LaCruzMarch2015_19m | ecosystem: Environmental > Aquatic > Freshwater > Lake | place: Spain...
ATACGACGCAAAGATCAATATCACTTTTATCCAGCGCTGTTCCTTTCGCATGTGAACCAAATACTATGATACGGCTATATGTAATATTCTGTTCACGCAATACAGATACGTATTCATGTACTGCACTCATAACTTTCGATGACATTATTGTTTTTCCAGCCATAGAATAAATTCTTTCACTTTATGAAAATATCTACCGGTAAACTCTTCATTTGCTTTTTTGTACAACATTCGCTTGTACACATCATACCTGGCTTCAATATTAAATGAGGATATTTCATCAAGTTCATTTTTCGTCAGCTTTGTATACGATATTCCTGCTTCATGGGTCAGTTGTACAATATTATGAGTAATCGGAGGAGTCGCGTCAGTACGTTTAATAATGAGTGCCTTCAAAAATTTCTCAAGAGCTAAATGACAAAAAAACAGGCAATGGGAATATTTTTTATCACGGAACAAACTTTCAGCTACCACCCAATCCTCACGAGCACTTTCTTTCCATCTTAAAACAGCATCATCCTGAGTCATATAGATAAAGTATATCTGATAGTAACAAATTTCGCAAAAAAAATAATTAAGCCGCACATGCACCCGAAGTGGGGGATTAGATTTGTTGTCTCATACAGATCATTTACCGATCCAAATATCCTAGAAGGCCCGCAGTATACTAATCCTCAAGTATATAATGGTATGGAAGTACCTCCAATTCTTCTCTCAGGACATCACAAAAATATTGATCGGTGGAAAAAAGATGAAGCACAAAAATCGACCACACTCCACCGCAATGACCTGAAATAAATCTCTACAATTCCCTGATAATCAATCGAAATATATACGGGATCATCTTTACACAAAGCTCAATATCATACCAAATAGATTTCTTTTGTATATACAGAATATCACTTTTCATCCACGCACTAAATGACTTACTATGGTACCCATCCAGTATCCAAGGGGAAATGATGCCGGGTTTGATACTGTGACGCTTCTTCTGCCATCTCGTGAGCTTATTTGCCTCATCTATGGGAAGGGGACGGGGACCTATGAGCGCCATTTCGCCACGAAGAATATTCCACAATTGTGGCAATTCATCCAGTCCCGTATGACTAAGAAACCGTCCAATAGAAGTAAACCGCGGATCATTATGGATTTTAAATACCGGTCCATCTGCTTCATTTCTTTTTTCCAGAGCTTTTTGTTTCTTTTCTGCACCCACTTCCATCGTACGAAATTTATACATGATAAACGACTTTCCATTCTTCCCAATACGTTTCTGTAAATAAAATATTGGTAATCCAGACATTATAACTACAAATAGACTAATAATAATTAGTAAAGGAAATAATGCTAATAACAAAATAAGGACTGCCAAAAAATACATAGGTCGATTTTTCTCGAATACAATTATATAATGCGAACACAATGAAATATGATATACGACATTTTTGGGAACTCCTCCTCGCCATGACCGAAAAAGAGCTCCGCGCATGGTACAAATATACCATATTTGGTTCTTAATTTTCTTAAACGATTATTTAGCTTAACATAGACAATTCTCATATGCACAATTTTATCAAAAAAATTTCTTCTGTAATTAAATTATTTCTAAACAGGGAAAGATCAACAGTTATAAATAAACTAACAGCAAATAAAATTATTACCTATTTTGACGGCGATGACGGTCATCAAACAAATCCAGAAACAGGCGATTTGGGATTCGGATATATTCATTATGCATTGATCCGAAATAATAAACCCAATCGAATTCTCTGTGTGGGATCTCGAAAAGGGTATATTCCGGCTATTTGTGCACTAGCGTGTAAGGATAATAATACTGGCCACGTAGACTTCGTAGATGCAGGATATGATGGAGACGATAAAAATCATTGGTCAGGAATCGGCTGGTGGAGGAAAGTGGATCCAGATAGACATTTTTCATATTTACAATTAAATAAATGGATTACTACTCATGTCATGACAACAATGCAGTATACGAAAATATATCCAAAAAAAATATATGATTATATCTATATTGACGGAAACCATTCATATAAGGGAGTAAAATTGGATTACTCTTTATTCTGGCCAAGACTAACCAAATATGGCTTTATGATATTTCATGACGTGTATGTAAGATACACTGACGATTTAGGGCATTTCGGCGTCTGGAAGCTCTGGAAAGAGTTAAAAAATCATAATAAAATATTGTTCCCATTTCCTAAAGATTCCGGTTTGGGAATTCTACAAAAATGATACTATCAAAATCCATAAAACATGGTATCGCCCAAAAAGTTAATCGAATAACTAATGCTATTAGCTATCTTCTACAAGATACGCTTGGTCCTTACACTATAAGATTATATCCAATCGGCTATCTATGTAATCACAGGTGTCCAATGTGCTGGAGAAAAAATCTTGTTTCAAAGATCAAATATAAGTCATTTCCACTATTAGAAAAGGGACATCTAACCATAGACGAATATAAAAAACTTTTATCAAAACTTCCACCTGTTACAAAAAATGCTGAAATAGTCGGGGGAGGAGAACCGCTTCTATATGAAAATATATATGAACTCACCGCTTTGATTAAAAAACAATCTTTATCCGGAAGTCTTATAACAAACGGTGTTCTTTTAACAAAAAAACTTGCTCTACATCTTAATACTATCAACTGGGATAAAATTCGAGTATCCGTTCATGCAAGCAACAAATTAATATATAAAAAAATTAACGGATCCGACACATTTGAAATTGTATGGAAAAATATCAGATACTACCTCTCAATAAAGAATAAGAAACTAAATACAAAAAATACTATCGGAGTCTTGTTTGTCATCCAAAAAGATAATTATCAGGATATCTTTAATTTCGCAAAAAAAGCACAGCATGCAGGCTGTGATTATGTGGAATTTGATTCATTGTACCCATATCACAAAAAAATGATTCTTTCTTCCGCACAAGGGGAAATAGCGCTAGAACAACTTCAAAAAGTAAAGAAACTTCTTACTATAGACAATAATGTTGAATATACAATCAATATCTTCAATACGCAACCAAAAACTATTCTTAACAAGAATAAAAAAAATGATGACTATTACAGAAATAAATCTTGTATGATTCCGTCAGAATCTCTCATTATCAATCAATTCGGACAAATTCACCCTTGTTGTTTTCTCGATTTCTCTGAAAGAGAAACAATTATCTGCGGTGACTTAAGAAAAAATGAATATGATGTTTGGAAATTTTGGAAACAAAATAAATATAAACAAATAAGAAACAATCTCAAAAACGGTCACTTTTATAAAACATGTATTAATTATTGTTATTATATATTACCACAACGTTCTTTTTAAGAATTATTTTATGTTTGGAATAAAAACAAGAATTATCCGAAAAGTCAGATCATTTATATCAACAACTATTCCTTCTGATACATTTCCTATATCCGGTGTATCTAAACTACTCATATATTGCAATCTCTTTTTCATAAAAAAGGAATATGACAAAAAAGGCCAATATAATAATCTTGGGTGGCTCACAACGCCAGCTCGTCCACTAGCGGTGTGGGCATATAAATTCTTTCTTGATGTCAATCCTAACCATCTTGGAAACTGGACTATAAAACGGAGTACTCCTTTTGGAACTCAAATATTAGAACGCGATGTTATAAAAAAAATGATTAATTTATACCATGGAAATCACAACGCTTTAGAAGGGTATATCACATCAGGCGGAACTGAAGGAAATCTCTTTTCCATGTGGATGGGGAGAAATTATTTAAAATCAAAAATTCAACAAAAATATTCCATCTGCGTCATACAAACGGATCTAACCCATTATTCCATAACTAAATGTGCAGATATTACAGGTATTAACCTTTTTACTACTCCACTTAACAGTAAAACATGGAATATGGATCCTGAAGGATTATTTATTCTCATCCAAAAGTTATATACAATAGGGTATAGAGGATTTTTAATTCCACTTACACTGGGATATACTCAAACCGGCACATCTGATGATAAAAAAGCGATAGCGACAATCATAAAAAAAATTAAAAACAAATACAAAGATATTTATTTTTTCCTTTGGATGGACGCTGCCCTAAATGGTCTTATTGAGCCGTTTCTTAATAACACATTCAGACCTTTTACAAATCCCTATATCCAAACCCTCCTTGTTGATTTCCACAAATTTGCTGGAGTTCCGCATCCTGCTGGTGTGATACTTTACAAAAAAAAATTTCGCCCTTATATTGAACGTACAATAAATTATCTCCCAGAAACAGATGCTACTGTTTTGGGATCTAGACCGGGAGCATCGGCTGTGTCTATATGGGCAACGATATGCTCCTTAGGAAAATACGGGTTTAAAAAAATCATCCAGGATCAGCTGACAAATAAACAATTATTTTTAAAGAATCTTAATGCAATATATCCAAATATTAAAATTATTACTGAAAGAAACAGTCTCACATGTGGTCTCGTTATACCAAATAGTATTTATACTAATATTCTTAAACAAATTTTAAAAAAATATGGTTTTTTTGCAAAGACGCACAAATATACTTTTGAAAAAAGTAACAAACAGAAAGTGAAGTTGTATAAAATATACTTTTTACCACATATGACTACACATATTATCTATAATATATTTAGACAAATTGAGTCTTATCACTCATGATTCTAAGATCTGTTAACTATGACTCTAGCTACGATATTATTTTTTTCAAACTTATGATTTATAATAAATTCTGAATAAATAATATAAGATACATAAGTGACAGTAAATAATTGAATTATTATGCCAAAAAATATCTCATCTTCATATGAATATCGATAAATTATTGAACCAAATAAAAAAGGAGGAACAAAGAAATACAAATTTTCTGCATTTAACTGCAAATGAAAATCAAATGTCCAATACTGCTCGAATGTTTCTTGGTTCAAAAATAAATGAACGCTACTATATGGGTGGTGGCACTCGCGATGCGATTATGGATAATGGCCATTTTACCGCGTTGGGTTTTCCAGGCGTAGAACATCTTGTGTACGAAGCTATGGAAGCAGCAAAACAGATGCTTTCAGCGGTTGAAGTAAATCTCAATGTTCTTTCTGGAGTACATGCAATGATATGCGCTATCCTCTCTACAACTGAACCAAACGATACAATCATGACCGTACCACTTGAGGCTGGTGGTCATTTTGCAACAAAAGGTATTGTCGAACGCGCAGGCAGAAAACACGTTTTTGCAGATTATAATTTTGCGACTCTCACATTTGATACTAACAAAATCGCTAGCAAATTTTCAAAATTGCGGATTCGCGCACTCTATCTTGATATTTCTTATTACCTTAATCCCGTCAACCTGAAAGGTATTCGGGATGCAATCGGAAAAAATCCTATTATTATTTTTGATGCTAGCCACACCATGGGACTTATTATGGGACAACAATTTCAATCGCCACTCCTTGAAGGAGCAAACGTAATCTGTGCCAATACACATAAAACCCTCCCAGGACCTCACAAAGGAATGATAGCGTTTCGCGATATGGACCTCGCAGAGAAAGCAAATATGATTATGAATCATGGTCTATATTCCTCAACGCATGTTTCTCATATAATAGCGCTCGCAATCACAATATTGGAAATGAAAAAATACGGAAAAAAATTTGCCAAACAGATCATTCTCAACTCTAATGCTATAGGTACAGCATTTGACAATCTGGGATACGAAGTCAAACGTGCCAATACGGGCCGATATTCCGAAAATCACCAATGTCATGTTTTTATTGATACAAAGGGAAACTATATGAAACTCTATAAATACCTAAAAGACAATAATATTGCAACAAATTTTGAGGGGATGGAATTCAATAATAATCGATGGTTTATGCGGATTGGTACGGCTGAGGTAACACGACGAGGTATGAACGAACCTGAAATGACACAAATTGCCAGGCTTATGGATCAAGCTCTTCAGGGGAAAAATGTGTTGCATGAAGTAATTGCACTCAATTCTATGTATACAAAAATACACTACTCATTTGATCAACGGGGGTTTATTCAAAAATGTACCGACCTCTTATTGTAATTGTTTTTTTAAATCTTTCATCTCAAGTCAACCCATAAAAAAAATTACTCGTGATGATCTGGAATAAATACTTTTTGATTCGCTATTCGAGCTAACCAATTAATGTCATACGAAAACTCACAATTTCTACACAATATATCAATGTGTTCATCTTTTAATCCTAATTCTACCTTTTGAATTTCATCCCCATGAACTATTTCATTAAACGTTTGGATTTTAAAATTACCCAAAATATGCTTCATTGAATAATCCTGACAACAAAGAATCATTGTTCCGTCCGGTAACAATATCGGTCCATAAGAACCATATAATTTCATTTTTAAACAACCAATCACACCTTTCCTCCGCTTCAACTGACCCACAATACGATTGCTAGCACGCGAATGCGCAGGAAATCGTTCGACTGTTGCAATTTTATTCGTAAAAAAATTTTTCAACTGAGATATCAGCGCATCACCATGATAATGAAAAACTACAGGAATGGTGCTTTCATATATTTCACTCAAAACCAAAAAATAAGTCTTATCGATCTTGATATGCTCAATATTGCCAACCGATGGCAAATGAACAACAAAGGCATGTGGATCATTCTGAGGAAACTTAATTTTTCTTAATCTTTTGACATCCTTAATGGTCATCCCCATCAAGGTCGTATAGACACTTACCGGTAAACCTTTTTCATAGGCATAGAAAATCATATCTGTGCATCTAGGATTCAAGAAAGCCTCGCACATTCCAGAAAAAACAACGCAGGTTTCCAGTGGCAGTTTATCAATGCATGATTTATAAAAGGAAAAATTCATGGGCAACAAAGGTATACCGCCATTCTTCTTGTATTGTGAAATAATTGCCTTTTGGGGACAAAAGCTACAGTTATTCCGACAGCCAATCATAGTGCTTATTTCGATATTCATTATATTGAGTGTATAATCTTCTTCAATAACATTGAAATCCTATTCTTTCTATAGTATCAGAAATATGAATATATTGTTTATAAAATCATCTATCGGAAGTTCTTTGCTGCCAAGTTTTGACATGGGTATAGCTTCAATGTCAGCAATCCTCAAACGAAATGGTCATCGGGTAAATTATTTTTCATATGATAGCTGGGAAGCATCAAAGGCATTATTTACAAGAATAAATTTATTTAATCCTTTGGTTGTCGGTCTCTCTGTTACAGCTTCAACGTTTAATTCTGCAGTTAAAGTTGCAAAACAAATTAAAATGAAATTCCCTAAAATTACAATAATTATGGGTGGAGTTCACCCTACTATATTTCCAGAATGTATTTATGTCTCACAATCAATAGATGCAATATGCCTTGGTGAAGGAGAATATGTTTTATTAGATTTTATTAGAAATTTAAAAAAAAATGATGGCAGTCATGTTAAAACCATTGGTTTTTGGGTACGAAATAAACGCAACAAAATCATTAAAAATCCTACACCTACAACACTGATCGATGTTAACACTCTGCCTATCCCAGATAGATCAATTTTCTTAGATGAAAGCATATTAAAATTCCCAAGAGAATATTATCACAATAGGTTTGGTCTGGAATTTATTTTTTCCCGTGGTTGTCCTTTTGAATGTACTTATTGTTCAAATCATGCCTTAAAAAAATTTTATGGACCTCGATTCGTAAGATTTAAAAGCCCCCGTCAAGCAATTAAAGAAATAAGATATGTTATGAAACACTACCGCTATGATTACTTTAGATTTCATGATGATACTTTCACAGTAAACAGCAGATGGTTGAGTGCTTTTTTAAATGAATATTCAAAAATTAAGGTTCCTTTCCAATGTAATATACGAGCGGATCTGTGTAATAAAGAATTGTTCAAAAAAATGAAAAACGTTGGCTGCGAAGAAGTGTTAATTGGTGTTGAATCTGGCGATGATGAAATACGCATGAAGATGCTGAATAAAAGAATCAGCACTTCTGTATTTAAACAGGCTTTTTCCTGGGCCAAAGAAGTTGGCTTAAAAACAACGGCATTTGTGCTTATCGGATTACCTGATGAAACACCTAAAAAGTTTATTAATACCATTAAATTTCTAAGTGAAGTAGAAGCCGATGAATTGTTTCTGTATGTTTACTATCCTTATCCGGGAACGAAACTTTATTCTTATTGTCTATCAAAGGGCTACTTAAATACAAATTCCAATCAAATAAATGTGCTTGAAAGAAAAGACACTATTCTGACTATGCCGGAATTTTCAAGACAAGATATCTTATATTATTATAATAATTTTTCCTACTTGGTCGATCTTGCTAAAAACATAAAAAACAGAAAGAAAAAATTGGGAAAAGTATACAACAGATTGATATTCTTTCTTGCAACACAGCCTCCATCTTCAAAATCTTATTTATTATCTAAAGCGGTATTAAAATTTATTGATTTAGTCATATCGACCGCAATTTTCTCAATCTCTCTTGTTCTAAAAGTCTGATGAAATTGTTGAATATGTGTTACTGCCAAGTGACGAACTTGATTTTTTTGTATTTCTTTAATGACTCCTTTTTGCATTAAATAAAATTTACTGGCTAAAGACCAGAGTGTTTCAGGAACATACGAACAAATGACTGTGGTCAGTTGTTTATTTTTTAAGGTCTTAGTTAACATTTTAAATATCTTTTGTTGAAAACCCCAATCACTACTACTTAGAATTTCATCGAACAGTAAAACATCAGCTTGACTGTTAATAGCTAAAGCACAAGCTAATCGAAATTTCATTCCGGCTGAATATGTATAAAATGGTTCGTAGATATATGGTCCAATGTCGGCAAAATTTATGATAGATTGTATATTCTTTTTTATTTCTTGCTTTTTCATACCGATAATCAATCCATTAACGATAATATTTTCAATACCGGATAATTCTGGCTCAAAACCGGCTTCGAGGTCAATAAGAGAAACTATCTTTGCGTAAGTTGTTACTTTCCCTTGAGAAGGTTTAGTTATCCCACCGATGATTTTCAAAAGAGTTGTTTTTCCGGCACCATTATTACCAACAATACCAATTCTCTCGCCGCGGGTTATTTCTAAATTAATATTATTTAACGCTATATAAGTATTACAGTTAGCCGTTGAATATTTTTTAGTTACACCCTGAAGCGAAACGAGAACATCATTCTTTTTGTTAAACATAGCTTAAATATAATCATCAAAATAATCTTCAAATCGCCTAAATATAAATAAACCTGATATCATTGTACCGATGATTATTAATGAATTAAGTAATATAAACGAAAAAAATATGGGTGTCCTGAAAAAGGAGTATTGAAAAAACATGACAATTTCTGTTAATGGATTCAGGCTCCAAAGATAGTTAATATTTGCAGGAATATTGAATATATTATAAATAATCGGTGTTGCATAAAACCATACCATTAATGATGCCCGTATTAAAAAACCGACATCACGCCACTTAACGTTTAAAGCGGAGGTTATCAACGATAGGCTTCCGGTAAAAAATAATAAAATAAGACAGGAAATAAATATCATTAATACATTAATACCGCTCGTTATATGAAAGACGCTTACAAAAACACAAAACAGCATTAAGGGAAGCAACAGATGAATACCATTACAAAGAACAATTGATAATGGAATAACAATGTAGGGAAATTTTGCCTTCTTAACAATAGTTCTATTTTGCACAATTGACGATGTGGCGTTTTCCAAAGAACTGGAAAAAAAATTCCAGATTAATAAATTCAGAAATAATGAATATTTATAATTACTATCTGCGGTTTTATTTATGAAACTAAATACATAACCTATAATTATTACTTGAATAACTGGATAAATAATTACCCATAAAAAACCTAACGTAGTATTTTTATAGCGAAGTTTCACTTCTTTTATTGTCATCTCCCAAAGGAGATCTAATCCCCAAACGAAATTGAAAAAGTGAATATTATGTTTATCCATAGGTCATTTTCCTCCAAATAACTTTTTAAACGATAAAATGACTTCATCAATCGTTTTCTTAGTGATATGTGGTAAAAAATAAAATTTATATATTCTAATATCGCGTGATTCACCATTACTAAAAGTAATTAATTCTTTTTTTGCATAAATCCAGTATTTTTCCTCTATTTGTCTAGATAATACCTGATCATATTTTTTGCTAAGGATAATCCCACTACTTAGACTGTGTGGGTCATTGATTATCTCAACATCTGGAAAAATATTTATAATTTCATTAAGAAAATAATTTTTTATTTTGATTTGATTATTAATTATTTTATTATATCCACTAATGCCATTGCGATGAATTATTCCCCACACGGATGCCACCGGAGCACCGGAACGAGACCCTAATAATGTATTGTCCGAAATAGGAGCTACAGACACGCTACGCTCGATTATCTCTCTTAATTGCTTTCTATATAATACTGCTCCGGAAGGATATGGTATTGCTGTAAATTTAGAAAAGTCAACACAGAACGCATGAACGTCCTGGGTAAAAAATGGTCGAAAATTATGGGTAATGAAGGGCTCAATGAGACCATTAAAGGCGGCGTCAATGATGATAGATATAACAATTTTTCTATACTGTTTCTTTAATTTTTGAATAATAGAATCTATCGCTTGAAGATCGTCGCTGGTCCCTGTTTGTGGATATCCAAATGTTAAGGATATGATAAAACCATATATACCATTACGTATTTGTTTTTTAATTTCAGTTTCCATTGCTTGAGGATCCATCCCCCATGTTTTAGGGTTTACAGGAATATCTATACGCTCTACTGAACTTATTAAACATGCCTTATCAATTGAGTGATGAGTTAGCTGTGTTTTGAGTAGACGTATTTGATGAAGATCATATTTGTTTGTGACCCACGATTTTGCAAGCCAGATACTATAGAGGTTCCCTTCCTGTCCTCCTGATGTAAAATATCCTTCAAGGTTTTGATTTTGACCATGATATAAATCAATAAGTTTTTGAATAACTTCATATTCCAATAATTTTGTACCTCCATACGGAACTTTAGTTGACCAACTTCCTATATTATTAGGATTGGCAGAAATAAACTTTTGATAAATTTTTATTGCGTACTGATCTGCTTTAGCAATTAGCGTACCTACACGCTGATTATAATCACTCCTTTGTTCATCTCTAAATGAGTCCAATAAACGTAAATTAATTTGAAATTTTGAATATGGATATTTTGGGTATGAATTATTGGTTAATTCACCATAAATTAACTTTGGGTGCCATATTCGACACGCTAACTCCTTAACTTTTTTTTTGATACCAAATCCCATACGTATTTTTTAATAAATCAAGCTCATGAATATTTTAACTGTGATTCGATCAAAAACATTTTAGAGCAGGTTATAAATATCTAAACTATCAGTTATAATACGTACAGAAGAAATAACTGATATGAAGAATTATAATTATTTATAATAACACTGTCAACGTGACGCTCAGTTCTCCGTAGAAATCCGACAGTCATTCATTTCTTGATAACGGTGGTTTCATGCCATAGCCCATGTGTGGTCGATGGTAATGATACCGGTCTA
>Ga0247842_10007638_pt1 | contig 11620 bp, 10 predicted proteins | sample LaCruzMarch2015__3_FD_192411 | JGI IMG/M metagenome (GOLD analysis project Ga0247842, IMG submission 192411) | Freshwater microbial communities from meromictic Lake La Cruz, Castile-La Mancha, Spain - LaCruzMarch2015_19m | ecosystem: Environmental > Aquatic > Freshwater > Lake | place: Spain...
CAAAAGTAGGAGCGGTTACCGGATTATTGTGCATAAATAATTCTAGGCAATCGCATATAAGTAGAGGCGAAGATATTTATAAGAAATATGAAACTTTACTTAGAGAGTCTAATTCCCGCATGGGAAGAGTACTAAATTCAGATGGCGCTTTATTCGCTATAAGAAAAAACCTTTATAACCCAATAGCACCTGAAAGAGGGGATGATTTCGAATTGATTACGCGTATCCTTATTAACAAGCATTATACTGTTTTTGAACCTGAAGCAATAGCCTTTGAGGAAGCGTCCATAACCAGTTCTCAAGAGATAACTAGAAAAATACGCATGGTTTCTTGGCTTAGCCAAAGCGCTGCACTGCTATTAAAAGAAATGCTCTCTTCCTTAAGAATTGACCTGGCTTTTCAGTTAATTTCTCATAAATTCATGCGCTGGTTAACTCCATTTTTCCTTATAGCTTTATTCATTACAAGCGCTATGGCTGTAGATAATAATCTGTTTTTCAAACTAATCTTCTTTTTACAACTATCATTTTATTCTTTTGGAATCTTGGCAATGATAATGCTCAAGTTTACCAAAAGAAAACTTCCCCTACCCTTAGGGCTAGCTCATTATTTTATTATATACAATTACGCTTTTACGGTTGGTTTAGTTAAAGCTATATTTCCATCAAGAAAATATCATATCTGGGAAAAAAGTAGGATTTAAGAGAAAAGCAGGCTTGGGATTTTAGCTAGAAAAAGAATATTTCTATGTTCAGGATGATGCATGGCGTGCCCGTGTTTTATGGGTTTAGCAAATAAAGTTAGAATAAGTATTTTAAAGTACAGGATTAAAGAACAATTGGATACATAAAAATTATCGTAGAGCGAACGCTCCTTTACACAGCTCTCTCCGCGTAGGCCATTCACTTGTGCCCATCCAGTTATTCCAGGCTTAACCATATGCCGTCGTTCATAATCTGGTATTACTGATTTAAATTTCTCTGCAAAAAATGGCCTTTCTGGACGAGGCCCCACTAAGCTCATTTCTCCTTTTATAACATTAAAAAGCTGAGGAAATTCATCCAAATGAGTCACCCTTAAGAAGTTACCAATCTTACTTGAGCGCGAATCAAATTCCTTCCCCCAGATTGGCCTATCCATTTCTGCCAACTTATGCATAGTCCTAAATTTATAAATCTTATATATTTTCTTATCCTTACCGTACCTATCTTGCAAGAATATTATTGAACCTGTCTGATCTAACAATACGAGAAAAACAGAAATAATTAAAAGCGGCAAAGAAATAAAAACAAACATGTATGCTAAAGATATCTCCAAAATTAAGAAAATATTTTCCTTCAGTTTAGGCATTTTTAAAATCATGCTTTGTCAGGTTACGCCCTATCTTTCATCAACGCACCAATTACTCCAGCCATAAAACCTATAATAATACCAAGCAATAAATTTAAAGCAAAATTAGGACTTACAGGTTTAAGCGGAATTTTGGCATATTCAAGAATCCTAATATTTGGCACGCCAGCGCTACGCGCTTCTTCTCTTAAGAATTTTAACTCATTCTGTTTACGAAGGAATATCGAATAAATCTCCTGCATTGATTCATAATATTTAAGTAATGCATAAAATTCAATCTGCTTTGCTGAGGCCTCATTCATCTTTGTAGCTAACTTATCTAATTCAGACTTATAGCGCTTATCTTCACTAAGATTATCTTTCTTCTGTTGCTCTAAATATTTTACATAATTGAGATAATATTCGTTATAATTTGACAATACTTTCTTAATCTCATCGTTTAAGCTGCCCTGGAGTAAACTAATTTTACTGCGCACATCACGAATTTGAGGATGCTCTTCAGTATACACTGAAAGGAGATTAGAAAGTTCGGTTTGTGAATCTGCAACTTTTTGCTTCATTTCCTGAAGCCAAGGAATATTAGCTAAATATGACGTGGGAAGCTGAGTGTTGCTTTCAGGTAATGCGTAAGGCGTAACCGTAATACTCGACATTATTGGATAATTAGAACCGGAAATATTCTCTTTGTTTGCGAGTTTTAACTCCTCTTTAATTCGCTCTATCCCAGAATCAACTGACATATTGCGGCGCTCAACTTCTTGAATATTATTCATAAAAAATGGAATCTGTGCCTGATAAAAACTTAACTTTTCTTTATCACTTAGCTCTTTCAATTGTGATTCAATCTTATCTATGCTTTCCTTTAAGGCATTTGTCTCTTTCTTGGCAGCTAAGAATATCTTATCAATAAGCTCAATCTTGGCATTAGATTGATAATCCAAGAACGTCTTAGCAATAGAATTTGCCAAATCAGCTGCATCCTTGGCAGAATTTAAATAAACGCTAACCTCTAAAACATTTGATTCATTTAGATAATCGATATTAACTTTCTTTTTAATCTTATCGTAATCAAAACCCTTTAAAATGCCTTCGCTTTTTTGCACTTCATCCAAAGCATTCTGCAAAATTATAGAACTTAATATTATTTCTTTTTGCATATTCAAGAATACTCTCTCTTCAAAAGTATTAGGTAAGAGCCCTGGAGAATGAAGATTCTGCTCGCTTTGAATAATTATTTTTGCGCTGGCTTTATAAATCGAAGGGATAATGAAACTGGCAACAACCGAAGCAATAACTACTCCAGAAAAGATTAGAAAAAATATGCTCTTATGGAATTTGACCACCGAAACAATTTCTTCAATATTTAAATCTGCTCTTTCCATAGTTAATATAAAGTATTCCCGTATGCTATTGATCCGTATGATTCAGCAGCTGGCTGAATGCGTGAAAGATAGTAATCCATAAAATCTGCGATGTTGCCGATAACATTTTTCGGCACATAAACAATATCTCCGGGAATAAGCCCAATATTACCAATAGTATTACCGTCATGAATTACCTTATGGATATTCACAATAAAGAAGTCTGGTTTTTCAGGTTTATAGCTGGCATTTCTAACCACTAAAACATTCTTAAGCTCAGCATGCTTATTGTATCCTCCTGCTAAGCCAATAGCATTAAAAACAGTCATTTGGCCTTCATATTGATAAAGTCCAGGTTTCTTTATTTCTCCAAGCACTAATATCTTCTTGCTTTGATATTTTAAAACATTTACAGTAACAACTGGGTTATTAAGATACTTAGTAAGTTTAAATGTTATTGCCTCAGCTAATTGCCCAGGATTAAGGCCTGAAGCATAAATTTCCCCTATTAATGGATAACTTATCCAGCCATCAGGCCTAACTGTTACTTCAGAACTAAGATCATCATGAGCCCACACAGTTATCTTAATTAAGTCTGATGGACCTAAGGGATATTTAGAGAAATCGCCTTTGGAGTCTGCATATGCATTAAAAACAAACATAAATATAAGAATTAATGGTAAAAAAATCTTCTTCATGTTTTTTGCTCCATTTCAATTAATGATCATCACTATAATCAATGTATTAGAAGCTTAACACATCAACTAAGTCGGTTCAAGGGAAAACAAGCTTAACTAGAAAGCGCTTTCTTAAGAAACCAACTCTTTTTTATTTTAATTTAAAAGAAAAAAGAGAGGCTACGAAACCCTCTCTTAATATTTCAATGCCATATTCCCGCTTCCGCTCGGAATCGGCACCGACTTGCAAAAATAAAGTGCCGAGGAGAAGAATCGAACTTCCCACGCCGGCCTTTTCAGGGCCGCGCTCTACCACTGAGCTACCTCGGCGAGTATTTTTAGAAGAATATCTATTTTTACCACAAAAAAACAAAAATTCAAGGATTACTTAATCTCTTTCTTGGAGAAAACCCTACTAAAACAAAACGCTAAAAAACCAAAAATCAAACCCCAAGAAATAATTAAGAGTAACCATCCAGAAGTTTTCATTTTCTTCTTTTGCTCCAGGAAATTTTTACTAAAACTGCTAAAATTAAGAAAACTAAAACTAATCCTAATCTAGTAAAGAGTATGTACGGACGATTTTCTTCAGATATACCCTTCATAAAGATTATAGGAATCCATTCCTGCACAAACCACATGCCTAATATGAAAAACAAAAATAGTGGAGTAATATACTTAATTATAAACTTATAGATTTTTGGCACGCGCATATCTGCTCCCTTATGCACTTCATCCCAGGCCCGCTCCATTCCGAAAACCCAAGCAAATAAAATTACTTCTATTGTAGCAAAGATCACTAAAAAGAATGTCCCTCCCCAAAAATCAAGTTCATCTACTACGCCGCGACTTAAAAAGAATATTGCCGGCTGGCAGAGAATAAAGGAAACTATACCGAAAATTGTTACAGCTCTTTTACGATTGATATTAAATTCATCCTCTAAGAATGCCACAGCTGGCTGGGCAAGAGAAACTGAAGAAGTTACGCCTGCTAGAAATAATAAGAAAAACCAGAAAAAGCCAAAAATTGCCGCTAAAGGAAGCTTATTTAAAACCAAAGGCATAGTTACAAAACCTAAATTAAACACTCCTGACTGAGCAATCGATTTAATATCAACAGGTCCAAAAAAAACAAAAGCTGCAGGGATTATTATGCTTCCCCCTATTATTACTTCAGCAAACTCATTAGTCGCAGATGCAGTTAATCCGGAAAGTACAACATCATCACCTTTTTTAAGATAGCTAGCATAAGTCAAAATGACGCCAATGCCTACGCTTAAAGTAAAAAATATTTGACCTGCAGCTTCAAGCCATACCTTAGCGCTCTTTAACGCCGAAAAATCAGCATTCCACAAGAAACCAAAACCATTAGAAATATTCCATGTCGGCTTTGTTATGTCCGGGGTGCCTAAGGTGAAAACTCTTATTATAAGCAATATACCAAATACAAGCAGCACCGGCATTGCCCATTTGCATAATTTCTCAATACCACCCTTGATGCCGCAATAAATAATCCAAATATTTAAAATAAACGTTATCAAAAAGAATGAATATGCCCAACCTAAACTGTTAAAATATTGATTTCTTTCTAATCCTTGAAAACCTGACAAAAAGCTTTTCATTGTTACCTGATCCGCAAGATGAGAATATTTCCCGGTTAACGCAAAAAAACTATAAGCCAAAGTCCAGGATTCAATATAAGTATAATAAATAAAAATAACTAAAGGACCGAATATGCCGATAACCCCGAAATATTTAATAAAGCGGTTTTTCTGCCAGAGACTATGGAATATCCCGGGAGCTGTTCCATGCTCAAATCCGCCGCCGTAACGGCCTAAAGTCCACTCAATCCACATAAGCGGTATGCCTAATAATAATAACGAAATAAAGTAGGGGATCATAAAAGCGCCGCCACCATTTGCAGCTGCTTTAGCCGGAAATCTTAAGAAATTCCCTAAGCCTACCGCTGAACCGGCAACAGCCATAATAATCCCTAAGCGCGATCCCCAGCTGTCCCTAATTTTCCCCATCAAGAAACCACCTTTCTAACTTCCTTAAGGTATTTTCGATTTCTGGACTTAATTTATCACCAAACGCAAGATCACCAGGCTGAATAGCTAAGATTATTATATCCACATTTATATTCTTTTTTAAATAATCTATCGATAGGGATATTGATGCATCGTGTGTAGAAAAGAAATTCACAGTCTCAACATTCTCTCCTTCTAACATAGTAAATTCTCCGGGCCTACCGCCAAAATCAACTGCATCAACGATTAAGATCACATCCGGTTTATCTTTAATTAATTTACCCAGATAATTTTCAGGACTTGAGCTGGCATCATAAACTATATAGGGCACTTTTCCCTGGATACGATTGGCCAAGATTGAACCTATTCCATCATCGCTACGCAGGGTATTACCAATGCCTAAAATAATTACTTTGCCAGTTAGATGAATTTTTACATGTTCTAAGGTATTGAGATTAGAACTTTTTTCCATGTCTATAAGGGCGGGTTTTATTGTAAGCTATCTTCTTAAGGAGTGCTTTTTCTAAGTTTATTTTCCTGGCTCCGCAATAATCAAATATACGGATACAGCAATCAGCCAATTCTTCAGCTACTGCATCTTTACCTTGATGATTACGCATCGCTTCCAAAGCCTCAGACAGCTCTGAATGCATGAGAGCAATAAGCTCTCCTTCATTTCGCTCTGATTCCCACCAACCTTTATTTCTTGCAACACCATAACACTCTTTAATGAAATTATTTATCCCCGGGCTACTTTTAGGCTTCTTTTGTTTCATTAAAATAATCCTTTCTCTTTCTCCTTATCTTTATCTTTCTTGGTCTTTACGACACCTAGGAGTTCATCAAAAACGATCTTGGCAATAGTTTCTTTCCCGTATGACGATGGACTAACAACTTCAACTTCAGTATTATTGACATCTATCTTAGTTAAAAATATACCGACGGGCGTAGTATCTTCTGTAGATATATATACCGCAATCATGCCTTTCTTAGGATCCTGGCTGTAGATATAAGCCCCTGATTCTTTTAGGGCTTTAATAACCTTTTCTGAGCAATTATTATAGCCAAAATTAAATTTCTTTTTTAATCCGCTCTCACGGTTATCCTCTAAAGCTTTAGTTGAAACCCCTAAGAAGCCTTTTGTCCCTTCTTTCATTACCGAGCATCCTGCTAAAAACCCAAGCACCAAAATCCAAATTACAAATAATCTCAAATTACCAAAAGCCAAATTTCCTAAATTTAACCTCCACAATTTTGGTAATTTAAATTTAGAATTTATTTGCGATTTGTTATTTATTATTTGTGATTTAATCATAAGTTCCTCCTATTCATTTATAAGCTGCCAGATTTTATTTAAATTCTTACGCGCTTCTTCTTCCCCTCTACGGGCAAACTCTTCAGACCTATGCAATTCCATCCAATATAGACCAGAGGTATCTGGATGTAAAACCACATCTGCTAATTGCGCTTCTTTTTGCGCTACCTCTGATTGAAGTATCTCAATGCTGCTGAATATTATATCAAGAATATTAGTTTTAAATATATTAACTTTCATATCCTGCTTAATCTTTTCGTATTGACGTAAGATATCCTGTCGCGAAGGCGTAACATTAACTGCTATGATTTTCTTAACCCCCATTTTAAAAAGCGGCTCCGTTGGTAAAGGATTAATTACGCCGCCGTCAAAAAGCAGATCGTCTTTAAACTTAAAAGGCGCAAATACCCCGGGCATGCTGCAGCTAGCCATAATTGCATCCACTAATAAACCCTGGTCCAAAACACGCGGCTCTTTGCGCTTTACGTCACTGGCAATTATTTTTAAAGGCAGCTTCACATCATAAAAAGTTTTATCTCCTAGGTGACGGGTTAGAAACTTCCTAAGTTTATTTCCTTTAATAAAACCTAAAAAAGGAATAGTCAAGTCAATAAGCCCCCAAAGATGTTTTGGCTCTTTAAACTCTTTTGTGATCTCTAGAATTTCGCTGCTTGATTTACCGACTGCCCAAAGGCTTGCCATAAGCGCGCCAATGCTTGAGCCGGCAATAATATCAATCGGGATTTTTTCTTCTTCAATCACCTTTAACACGCCGATATGGCAGAATCCATAGCCCACTCCTACACCCAATACTAACCCCACCATACAATCCCCTATATAACGAGAGATCCTTCTTATGGCTTTGGCGTATTCACTATCAGGATTTTCAAGAACTATCCTATCAACAGAACTGATTTCTATCTTTGGTAAAGTAGCAAAAATATTCCTATCTAGAATCTGGGCCTGTTCAACCGGGGTGATTTTAACATGTTTATATTCATTTATTATAATTTTAATCTTATCTTCCTGAAAATCAAATTCTTGCCTAAGCTTACGCATTAAATCGTGAGTTTTTCCTAAGTCCGATTCTTCCGGGCCGCTTAAAAGATGAATTATGTCAGATTGATTTAAAATACTAAAGATATTCCGGTCCATTATTGATGGCAGATCTAAAATAATATAATTATAATCATTAACTAAAGCACTTAATATCCCTACCAGCTTCTTAACGCATACCTCGTCTTCGGCAAGATAGTAAAAACATGCTAAATCCACATTAAACTTACTTTTTGAGATAAAATTGTTAACATTATGGATATCAATATCTTCTTTAGATAAATCAAATATTTTATCTTCTTTGAGCTCAAGCCTTTTAGGAAGACTGTGCAATTTGTCCGGTGTTAAAAGATCCAATATTATTACGGATTTATGCGTTTCTTTATTTAAGCTCAAGGCCAGATTAAGGGCATAAATAGTTTTCCCTGCCTGAGAATGAGAACTAAACACCGAAACAACCGTACTCTCAAATATTACTTTCTGGTGGACATCTTTTCTTTTAAGCCTGCGGGATAAAGTTAAGCTTAAGTCAATAGCTAAGCGGGGAATACGATTAAGTATAAAATCAAAATCCGCCCTGTTAATAACTAAAATAGCGCAATCATTAGTAGTCTGGGCGGTTACCGAATGAGGCTCGTTGGTTAATAAAGAAATAATCCCAAAATATTTACCGCGATGCAGATATTCAAGGATCTTCTTATTGCCTTCACTGTCCTGAGTATAAATTACTACTCTTCCAGAAGCAAGACAGTAGAAATTATCTGGATTAGAATGCTCCTGATATATAACTTCTCCCTTTTTATATGAAATTATCCGGGAGCGTTCACTGATAAGCTTGCGTTCCTTCTTGGATATATCCGCAAACAGAGGAAATTCTTCGATAATTAAATCTTTATTTAGTAATTCCATGAATTATAACCTTCCGGTAGAACAGACTTCTGCGAATTTTCTAGCACTGGGCCTAATTGTACGCAAATACGTATCGTAATCAACGCTTATTAAACCAAAGCGAGGGGCAAAACCTTTGTCCCATTCAAAATTATCTATTAAAGACCAATAGATATAGCCTATCACATTAGCACCTTCGCTCATTGCCCGCTTTACGCTTAAAAGGTGCTCTTTAATAAAATCCCATCTTAAGTTATCGTCATCAGTACAAATTCCATTTTCCAAAATAAAGGCGGGGAGATTATACTTCTTTAACCCTGCTAAAATTCTATACAAGCCCTCTGGATAAATATCCCAACCTAGTGAATTCTTTTTACGCGGATCGTGATTCTTATTACAGGTATCCTTTATAAAATTCCCAATTCCCCAACCAGATAAATCTACCTGCTGCCGGCTATAATAATTAATCCCGATATAATCTAAGGCATGAAATTTAATTGATTTCTCAATAAAATCCAGATTATAAGATTTATTCCTTAAATAAACAGCGATTCTGTTTCTAGCGCTTTGCGTGCAGGGAACAAAAGCCTGCATATTCTGGGCAATGCTGACCATGGGCTGGGTTTTAAGTCTTTTATAAATGCTATGAATCAAATTATACGCTCCTATATGGGCTAATAAAAGGTTATCTGTTACTTTTCTTGTTTTTAAAATTGATTTTGTCATTGGAGGCCAAACGCCAAGAAAATAGGCATGATAAACATAAACCATAGGCTCATTTATGGTTACCCAGAAGCGTACATCAGCTGCCAAAGCCTCGACTATTTTCTCAGTAAAACGCAAAAAATACCCAACAGCCTTTCTATTATACCAGCCTCCCTTTTTAGCCAGCCAGGTAGGAATGGTAAAATGATGCAATGTTATTACCGGTTCTAAATTTCTTTCCTTTAATGCACGGATGACCTGCTTGTAATGCTCGATCTCTGAAAGAGAAAATTTACCTTCTTCCGGTTCAATACGGCCCCATTCAACAGAAAGACGGTGGCAATTGTGATTTAACTCACGAGCCAAGTTAAAATCTTCAATAAATAAATCGTAATGCCGGCAGGCCTCTGCGGAATGGTATTTTAATTTTCCGGATAACTCAAAGTCCCACCAATCACTAAACTTATTGTTGCCTTCGACTTGGTAAGCAGAAGTAGATGCACCCCAGAAGAAATTAGACGGAAAATTATTCATATTAATGTTATTATAGCATTAAAAAAATAAAAAATCCCAACTAAAATTTGTCGGGATTTCTTATTTTAAATCTTAAATTTTAAAAAAATATTTTATCTTGTTGTTTGAGCTACCGTTTCAGAAACTAAGTGCTTACTTAATGCCGCCCAAGTTTTAGGCCCTACCTTACCATCTGCTGGTAAATTATTTGCTTTTTGGAATTCAGCAATTGCCTTCTTACTCATAGGCCCAATCTTACCATCGATCTTTCCTTCATAAAATCCTGCATGTTTAAGCGCTGTCTGTATGTCTATATCTGAAGGCTTAAAAGGTCCTGTCGGAGGTAAAGTTCCTAATTTTGCAGCTTGAGTAGCGGAAGCTACAGGTGTAGTAGCTTTTACTTCTACTGGCTTGGTATCGTTGGTTACTGGAACAAAAGTCCCGGATGCATTCATAGTAGTTATAGTTTCCATAGACATCGGCTGCTGCATTTCTTCTAAAGACTGCTGCTTTTTACCGCAACCTAAGATATAAACAGTTAAAGCAAATACTAAGATTATAAAACCGAACTTCTTCATTCTCTTCACCTCCTTAAGGGTATGTTTAACTTAATTTTAACAAAATATTATGAAAAATCAAATAGAATTAGCTATATTTGCCTTATCTTTGGATAAACTAAATTTACGATTACAAAAAACAAAGCACAAATATATCCACCAATCATCACAGCAAAAGAGGCCCCGAATCTAGAAGCTAATAAACCTGCAATAAGATTCCCAAAAGGCATCATCCCGGCAAAAGTAATCATAAACAAACTCATCACCCGACCGCGGAATCTATCTTCAATATTTGTCTGTAAGATTGTATTGATCAGCGCCACTGCTGCAACGCTTGATGCACCTACAAAGAATAAACTTACCAAAGAAAATAAATAATTCTTAGATATCGCAAAGAATATCAAAGCTATAGCAAAAATAAAAGATGAGACCACTAAAAACTTTCCCTTATAATTAAAGTCCCCTAATCGCGCAAGTACCAAAGCACCTATTAATGCACCCAAACCTACGCTAGACATTAAAAGCCCTAGGCCTTTAACTCCTACCTTTAATATATCATTTGCAAAAACAGGCATAAGAATAATATGCGCAACACCAAACAAGCTTACAACCGCAACTATGGAAATTAAACCCAGGATTAAGCGGTTATCTTTTACAAATTTAAGCCCCTCAATTAAATCATTTAAAGGCCCTTGATTTCCGGGCTTAACCGGATTACGGTTTATATTAATAAATACAAGGGCTAAAATAACTGCCAAGAAACTTATCCCATTAATATAAAAACAGCCACTCATTCCTATTGTAGATACAAATATGGCGGCTATTGCCGGACCGATAACCCGCGAAGAATTAAAAGCAACAGAATTTAAAGCGATGGCGTTTGGCAGGTGAGTCTTTCCGACTAACTCTACTACCACTGCCTGGCGCGCAGGTGCATCAAAAGCCATAACAATGCCGTTTAAAACAGCAATAATCATGATCTGATTTGCAGTAATTAATTTCATCTGGGTGAATATCGCCAAAATAAAAGCCAAAATCATAAATGCAACTTGAGTAAAAATAAGAATATTCTTTTTATTTAAGCGATCGGCCAATACCCCGCCGAATAGAGAAAGGACAAAAACCGGAATAGTACTTAAAAAACCGACCACGCCCAGTAGAAATGAA
>Ga0247842_10007640_pt1 | contig 11619 bp, 18 predicted proteins | sample LaCruzMarch2015__3_FD_192411 | JGI IMG/M metagenome (GOLD analysis project Ga0247842, IMG submission 192411) | Freshwater microbial communities from meromictic Lake La Cruz, Castile-La Mancha, Spain - LaCruzMarch2015_19m | ecosystem: Environmental > Aquatic > Freshwater > Lake | place: Spain...
GACTAAAACTGTTAGCCTACCCACTGATATAATTGGCTGGTAGGGAGGGACTCAAACCCCCGACTAATCGGTTAACAGCCGATTGTTCTGTCAACTGAACTACCTACCAGTAATTTTATTTTTGCGTCTGCAATAAGTATCTGTTTGACTGTGACAATTAGGACACAAAAATCTTAAATTTTCTATTCTATTATCTTTAGAGTTTCCATTTTTATGGTCAATCTGTAGCGTTAAATGCTTATCATTCCAAACTCCATTAAGACTACATATTTCACATTTATATTCAAGTAACTTATCTTTCAAAACTTTACGTCTAATAGTACTTGGATAAAAAGTTGAATTTTCAACAAATATTTCATCACTGCTGTGTCTACTTGGACATTTATTTTTACCATAATTTTTTTTCGAGCCAAAATGACTAATATCAATATTCCATTTTTCGATCAATTTTTTCGCTGTTTTATAATATGATGTGTGAGATCGGAATCCAATTTTATTTAATAATTCATGTATCGAATCACACTCTAAAACAAGCGAAGGAATAAGTTTCCATTTATCCACATTTGATATATTTTCTTCAATATTGTTACTTTTATTAAAATGGTATATGTCGACATTATTTTCTTTTATAAAAAGATTTAATTTTTTGCGACTAAATGTAGTTTGTCCACTATAACCTAATTTTTTTAACACTTCAACTCGAGTTCTGCTGTTTTTAATAATTAATAATATCTTTTCTTTATCGTCCCAGATAGTATTGATCTTTTGTGACATAAATACCTCCTCTTCTAATTTTATAGTATTTATGTTTTCACCTACTCAGCGACTCACCCTGATGTTAGCTCTAACAGATATTAATGGGATTGATAGGATTCGAACCTACTCAGCCGAAGCAATGCTTTTACAGAGCACCTCAACTCTCCAACGTTGACGCAATCCCTTAATTTGGCTGGCAGAGAGGAATTTGCATCCCCAGTCACTTAATTAACAGTTAAGCCGCGTGCTAATTTGCGTATCTGCCAGTAATTTAGTACCCCCAGAAGGTAACGCTCCTTCTTCCTCAGATTAAAAGTCTGATGCATCACTTTAATGCTTCGGGGGCATTATATTTTTCTATTTCAAAGAACTCTTTTTTCTTATGTATAAAATATACTTTATTTTCTTATCTAAGACAACGATTATTTTTTATTTCTCAGTCGGTCTCTTTCTGACTTATTTTTTCAACTATATTAATATACTCTGTATAAACAAAAAAAGCAACGATTATTTTGTAACCGCTGCCTTTTTCATCTATATGAAAACTCTTATATTAGAAGAGATAGGTCAACGGTTTAGCCTCTCATGTTTATAGGGGCTATTATTAATTGGCTGATTATAATTAATTTGGTGTTGCATATCTCTTTTTCTTTCTCTTAACATTATAATTGGTATTTATATTCTAACGATTTACATTTTCAAAATTATTCCAAGAACTGACAAAGCGATGACGATAATAGCACTTACAGAACCTATAATTTTTAAATTATCGTCAGCATGTTTAGACATAAATGACACAACAGCTTGTTGTATCTTATCACTTGATGATACTACAGTGGCTACACTTGTTCTTATACTGGATATCTCTTTTTCTAAATAATTAATTCTTTCACTATTCTGAAAAGAATCATTTTTAATTTTAATCAAATCATCTTTCATAGTGCAAAGATCATCTTTTATAGTGTCAACTAATATTTGCAGAATTCTAATTTTACCAGTATCATCTATACTTTTAAAAGATGATTTATCCCCATAAACTAACTCAAATATCTTTTTTGAGAATATCTCGATTGAAAATGGCTTTTCTTCAAACATATCATAATATATACCACTTAAATCTAATTTCTTTGCCAGTTCAATATGAGCTGTTATAATAACGATTTTAGATTTTTTCTCTTTATGAGTCTCTATATACTGCTTAATAAAATTAATACCAGTATCTTTATCACTTGACGATAGAAACACATCTACAATTATAACGTCATACCAAGTGTTTATTGCATCTACAGCCTTATTATAATTATGAACTTTAACAACATCAAAGTTCATAGGTTGTAACATGCTGGACAGTAAGTCACACAGAATAACATTGTCATCGAGAATTAAAACTTTGGCCTGATTTATCATTGGTACTCCTATTGAGGAGAGAGTTTAAATTGTCAAGTACCCATGATAATATTTATAATTACAAATTAGACCTTTTAAACAAAAAGATGACAAAAGGAATTGTATCTCAATTTTTGGTGTGGGTAGTCAGAATTGAACTGACAGCTCAACGTTGGCAACGTTGCATATTACCACTATACTATACCCACATATTTTATGGTGCCCGTTAATGGAGTTGAACCACTGCCCTCTGGATGTAAGCCAGATATTCTTCCGTTAAACTAAACAGGCTTTAATTCTAATTCGCTGCGTTTTCTTCGTCAAAATCTGCAAGATCATAAATGTCTACATCATGTTCGTCTGGAACAATTTCAAGATGTGTTCTTGCGTCAAAAACGTATCCACACCCTCTTAGAAACTGTTCAAAAACATCAAGCATATCTTGAACATTTACATCATCATTAACAGTCATCGTTAAATCTTTAATTTTATCAGATGATTCTTTACTTCGTTCATAAATAAACGTATACATGTTTGTTCAACTTCCGAAAAAAAGTGTTTGATAATTAATTTTATATACTCTTAGATTATGTTTCTTTTCTTCAAATCGTTGTTTAAGATCAAACAACTCTTTATCGATTCCAAACCGACCCTCATATTCTTTTATGAGGTAGCTAATTTCTTGAACAGATTGTTCATAATCATTTATATAAAATCCAAATTTTTCTCTAAGAATAGTAAGCTCTAATTCCATTATTGCGCCTCTATTATGTCTTTTCTGAAAAGTACCCAAGCATTATCGATCAACTGATTTCCGCCAGTCCTCTGAGACACTTGGCGTGATCTACACTTGTGGTTAGAACACTCTTCATAAATGAGATAGCCATTATCTTTTTTAGTGCTCCATCTATGATTAGAACACTTAGTAAAGCAACAGTGTGCTACTACTTTACACATAATATTTATATTTAAACCTTAATTAGATGCTTTCTGTTTACTCTGCTCTAACTCGTTTATTTTATATTCTAAGTACCACTTAGCTTTTTTCAGATCTTGAATTGGATCTTCTTTATGTTTATATCTAAATATATATTTTGCTGTTTGCCAAATCAACGGGTCATCTTTAAAAAATTCTTGAAGAATTTCAATAACTTCCCACTTATGCTCATTGTAATGCTTAGGATGATTGACCATCTCTTTAGGAGTTGTGTCGGACATTTTAATTGTGACATTGCCAGAACTTCGTGATGTATCTTGCGCATAAATTTTCAAAGAACCGTCAGGATAAAGACAATTTTCATCTACCTGCAAAAAATTTAATTTTGGATCACCTGTCGTCATCAACATCTCCTTTGTCTATAGGATCTAAAAGTGCAAGCTCAAACTGAATAAACTCAATGATTGTGTGACCTGAGAGATATTGGTGTCGAGAATTTTTAGAACTGTAATATTTACTTAAACCTCTTTCAATAGCATCATTGAGCTTTTCAGATTCATAATATTTTTTCAACATAATTTACCTTTTAAAGAAATGGTGGCTGCTGAAGGTATTGCACCTTCCTCTCGAACTTTTCAGGATCGCGCTAATCTGTCTCAGCTAAACAGCCATATTGGTTGCAGGATATATAACACTATGATTGTTATCTGGTACCAGTCGAGAACGATTTCATCGTCGTACCCTGCGATTTGGTTGCGGGAGCTGGATTTGAACCAGCGATCGAAAGCTTATGGGGCTTCCCAGTTAGCCAACTACTTGCACCCCGCAATAATTCTTAAAGCTGGAAGTGAGATTTGAACTCACGTGGGGAATCATCCCTCCGGATTACGAAGCCGGTGCAATCGACCAGACTATGCGATTCCAGCAATTTTATGGAGCTGATGAGAGGAATTGAACCCCCATATCCTGAGTACAAAACAGGTGTTCTACCGTTAAACTACACCAGCATAATTTGGTCTTGGCTACAGGGATCGAAACTGTTTAAAAATGGATATGAGCCATTCAAAGAATCCAACCTACCAACCAAGATAATTTAGTAGCCCATGAGAGAGTTGAACTCTGCATTTACAGGTTGAAGGCCTGTCGTCATAGCCGTTAGACTAATGGGCCAAATATTGTGAATAATTTGGCGGACTATCCGAGAATTGAACTCGGGACGAGAGTGTGACAAACTCTAATGTTTCCACTACACCAATAGTCCGTATTTCAAAGAATTTTTAAGTGCTGCTGAGAGGAGTCGAACCTCCAAAATATACATTCTAAGTGTAGCACCTATACCAGATCGGTTACAGCAGCATAATTTGGCGGAGAGTAAACGAGTCGAAAGCTTATCATTTTATTGATAGTGACTGCTTTCAAGGCAGTTTGCCACCGTTGGCACTACTCTCCATAACTTAAAAGTGGACTCAGTCGGGATTGAACCGACCACAGACACATTGCAAGTGTATCTCGCCCCCAAGGAACATGTGAGCCCATAATTTGGTGCTGCTGGTGGAATTCGAATCCACACTTGCTGGATTTTGAGTCCAGTGACTCTACCTAATTGGCCTACAGCAGCATAATTTGGAGCGGTAGGTGGGATTCCAACCCACGTAATTCTGTTTGGAAAACAGACACATCAAGCACTATGTTACTACCGCATAATTTCTTTATTTCAATGAACTTTCTTATCTCGTTTTCTTATGTATAAAATATACTTTATTTTCTTAACTAAGACAACGATTATTTTTATTTATTATTCTAATTTTTTTTCTTCATGTTCTAAAATCAATTTAACTTTGTAACCATGTTCTCTATACGCTTCAAATTTATCTTTCATGTTCTGTTCATCATACGTATAGTTACTTTTTATTTCAATAATTTCATTGCTTTCAAGTAAAAAGAAGTCTGGAATAGCAACTCTTTGTCTTAGTAGTTGTGAATCCCAGTAAAGAATTCTAAGCTTTTCCATTTCATAATCAATTTTTTTATCGTCTAATTCTTTACAGTAATCGAGCTCATAAGAGCTTCTATAAAATACTTGTTTATTATTCCAAGTTGTGTGGTAGCCGTGTTTGTATTTTATAGCAACGTTTAATTCTTTTCTATTATTCAAACACGCTATAGTGTTTGCTTCTGACAATGAACGAGCTTGTATACCTAAACTATTTAAAACCTTTAATAAATCACTTGGTCTTTTAAAACCGTATTTTTTAGCTAAAATAAGTGTGCTTAATTGATGATCGAAATACTCTTCACATACTTTACTTTTAATTCTTTCAAACTCTTTATATACACTTATAGTTCCAAATTTTGTTTTATCAAAACCAAAGTATTTTATAAGAGTTTCAAACACTGGATATTTTTTACATATGTCTTTTCTTCTGCAATGTTTATTTTTATCTCCACAAACTTTGCAAATTCTATTTTTACTATTAACTTTACACTCATCACACTTACACTTAGACAAGTCAGTTCTAATATTTACTTGGATTTCTTCACCACATTTAACACACTTGCCAAGTTTTGTTCTATTATCTTCGGCTGGTTTAAAAGACAGTAGCCTTTTTTCGGTATTATGTAATGCAGAGCATGAATGACTGCAAAATTTAGTGATATTTGTTTTACAGGTAAATTCTTTTCCACAATGCGCACAAAATTTAGTGATCATATTCTAACCTCCTTTTCTATTATTTATATTTTAAGGAGGTTTAATTAATGGTTCTGGAAAGAGTCGAACTTTCACCGATGATTTCGTAGACCATCAAACTATCCGTTATTATACAGAACCTTAATATTTCTTATGTATATAATATATATAATTTAACGATCTTAGACAACAGTTATTTCAATTGGTCAGTTATTTTTAAAGAAGTCCGAAAGACCTTCAGAAATATTCTTTGTTACAACTGTAACATTATCAACTCTCGAAATAACCGATTTTCTAAGACATGGTTCTTGAAAAGATGTCAAGTGAACAGCAATAGAGTTTCCAACCCACTTATCATATCTAATACCAGTAGACACATCTTTATAATACGATCTTGCTGTGTGAACACTTACCCAAAGCACAGGATGTTCCTGATGAATAGCAGTGGGCGCTCTACCATATAACCGCTTTTCAATTACAACTTGATTGACACGAGCAACATGCATTTCCATGCACGAGCTGTGTCGGACAGGGTAGGAGATAATATCTCCTACCTTAATTCTTTGACCTAAAAAATCTACAACAAAATCAGTTTCATTTGCTATACGGTTTTCAACAACTTGCATATCTTATTCATCTCCTTCAAGAGCTCGTCCTAAGCATTTTGCATAGAAAAAATTGCACTTGTGTTTTTTGTTATAAATCTTTTCAGCTTGTTTGGCAGTCTCTGCCTCAACAGTTTCAATGTTTTCATATCTAATTCCAGGATCTTCCATTAATCCACCACACTGTAGTCCAACAATAAAATGAGACATTATTTACCCCTTAATAACAGCCAAAGGTGAAAGCTCTACAAAAATATCAACCAGATCTTTCTGATTATCCATAACAACACTAATGTCCTTGTAAGCTCCTGATGCTTCATCAAGATCCGACACGTTCCGAATCGAGTGAATAATACCCTGTTCATCAAGCTTCTTCTGCTCATCTTCAAGATTCAGCTCTCTCTGAGCTGCCTTACGTCCAAGCTTTCTACCTGCACCATGAGAACATGACATAAATGATTCAGGGTTACCCTTACCAATAGTTATGTAGCTCTTAGTACCCTGAGAACCTGGAATAATGCCCATTTCACCTTTTTTAGCTGATGTTGCACCTTTACGATGAACAATAACATTCTCTCCGTAATGATGCTCATATGCAGCGTAATTATGGTGAATGTTAATAGTGTTACCAAACTCAACATTCGGTACGTAATTAGTAACAGCTTCTTTCACTCTCTCAATCATTCTGAAACGGTTTTCTTTTGCGAAATCAAGAGCGAAGTTCATAGCTGCAAGATACTCTTTGGCCTCAACAGTTTCAATTGGCAAGAAGGCTAAATCAGGATCAGGAATGTTTGAATACCATCTGTTACACAGAGCTTGTGCCTTTTCGTGATAGTCTTTCGCAACCTTTAAACCAAAGTTTCTTGAACCAGAGTGAATCATGATCCAAACAAACCCATTTGAGCCTTTCTGAATTTCAATAAAGTGGTTTCCGCCACCAAGAGTACCAAGCTGCTTTTTTGACGCTGTCAACTCTCTCTGCACAACTTGAACATCTGGAGCACGAACAAAACCTTCCCACTTCTGATTTTCTTTCTGATGATCAAAACCAACAGGAACGGTTGCACGTACCTTCCCTATAATCAATTTGATGGTTGATTTGTCATCAACCAAGTCCTCAACTTGGATATTGGTACGAACAGCACACATTCCACAGCCGATATCAACTCCGACTGCATTTGGAATTACAACTCCTCTTGTGGCCAGTACTCCACCAATAGGCATACCGTATCCAGAGTGAGAGTCTGGCATAATAGCAACCCATTTGAAAGTAAAAGGCAAGTTGGCAAGATTCTTAGCTTGTGTTAAAGCTGACTCTTCAATATCATCTAACCAAAGTTTAATCGGGACTTTTTCAGTTGAAATAACTCTCATCACTCATTCTCCTGTGTTTTTTGCGGCTTCTAAGCGTTTTCTGTTTTTGTGTGTTCTATCACTTTTGCACCACGAACAAGCTCCATGATTTCGACAACTACAGTCAAAGTTCTTTGAACCATAGTATCTCTTTCGATGGTCTTTTCTGTTCGGATAATCCTTATTATCGAAACTCACTTAGTCACAACCTTTCCAGTAGGAATTGCTGGTGATTTGCATTTTTTGCAGGTCACGTGCGTGTAACCAGTAGAAACTTTTGCAGCAAGTTTCTTAGTCACGAGATGAGTAGTGCAGTTGCACTTCAGTTCAGCGTACGTCATAGTCTTGTGACGCTTCACAGTTGACACATCGTAGCTGTGACAACGTCTTGGAGCAACTCCAAGCTCTTTCATAACATTTTTCCAGGCCAGACCATGTCCTCTTCCAGCCGAAATCCCCCAAACATTGACAGCATTGAAATGGGCTACTTCATGAGGAACAGTTGTGTTGATAAAATCTTCTTTGTTCTGCTCCAAAAGCCCATAGTTGAAATTCACATACTTGCTGTTTGCAACTCCAGCAGTGCAGCCAGTTTTATCAAATTTGATGATTGGGACAGAGAGCTCAGTTCGGTACGTTCTTTTCGCAAGAGCAATACAATCCTGCACCTTTTGTTCGACCTCTTTGCAAATAGAAGCGTTTCTGACTTTTCCAACACTCTTACTGTTATACATTTGCATTCTCCTTTTGATTGCTGTCTCAACTCTCTATATAAAATATACAACATTTCATCTGGTTGGTGCAACTATTTGATCGTTTAATTTCGTTTAATTTCATTTAAGCTGTTAAATAAATATCAAGGAGTTACACAACACCATTTAACTGAATTAAATGTAGCTTTAAACCTGTTTAGGTAGTATATTAATATAGAAGGAGAAAACGATGCTAACAAATCACGAAATTGCAGACCAATTCTACGAGTTGTCAAAACTGCTTAGTAAATATGGCGAAGACTTCAATGATAGATTTAGAGTTGGAGCTTATGAAAAAGCAGCTGATATTATTAAGACTTGCAATCTTAATCTTCATAAGATGTCAGCTAAAGAACTTGCTACAATTAAGGGAATTGGCAAAAACACAGCAGAAAAGATTTTTGTGATATGTCAGACTAATAAACCGCTTCCTAAGCTGATTGAGCTTAGATCACATGAAGTGGCCAACCCCAAAGATGAGTTGAAGACCCTGAATCCAATTTTGACTGTTTTGAGTATTAACTCGTCAAAAGTTCAGTTCATCAAAATTAAGGATGAGTATGTCTTCATATGCAAGCAAGACGATCATCTGATTGGAAATACTATTGGTATGATAAATGGAGTTTCCAAGGAAATTAGTAACGGCGTGAACACAATCAAAAAAATTCACAGATCGTGTGTTAATATTCAGTTCTGGATTTACTTCAATTAATTGTAATTAGTTTTACTGGTTTCTCTTGGGACTCAGCAAGTTTAATAGCATGCTGAGTCCCTCTGCTTTTTCCATCCCAAAAAGCGAACACACCATCACACTCATCTATTATCTGTTTATTTCTAATAAACGGTGCGCTTCTTCCATATTGTTCATAATCTGGAAGAAATTCAACAAGCTTAAAATCATATATCTTTGCAAATTTTGCTGCAAGTGTGTCTACACCCTTTGCACCACCACTAACAATGGTGTCAATCATTAGGAATAATTGTAGTGAAATATTTTTGTTAAATGCTTCGTTGAAGATTTTAAAATCTGTGATGGTTCGACTGCCAATAATAGCTACTTTCATTCATCAATAACTCCACTCATAGCTTTTTCGAAGGATATGTGAATAACTTTATCAAACCCTTCTTCCCACTGTTGAACTGGCTCAAACTTATCTTTCATTCCTTGAATGACAGTATCCCACTGTTCTTTACTGATACCTCTATCATTATTCATTCTATTTGAAAGATTGTTTCGCATTTCAGTAAAAACAACAGCTACCAAATTAACACGAGTGTGATCTTTCTCATACTCTTTCACTGCATCTATCCACTCTTTTCTTACTCGCTTGAGAAAATTAGTTTCATCAATTACAATATCATAATTTTCATTCAGACATTCAATAAACGTCTGCTTAGCTGCACCTTTGACAAGATGTTCAAGAGTTATATCATACACATATTCACCTTTAAACATGTGTCTAAACGCGTCTCTATTAACAACTACAGTATTTGAATTTTTGTTTGAAAAAGCTTTGGACCAAGTAGATTTTCCGCTACCAGGAAGACCTACAGTCATATAAACAGTAATCATTGTTTTTTTCCTATCTTTTTAAACAACTCTCTTTTATATTGGTTTCTGTGAGACAAACAATATTGAGGATACACAAATGTGTGAGGAATAACTACGACTTCAAATTTTTGACCACACCCCTCTAAAGCACATTCACACTCTATATGTTGTACAGTGTTATTTTTATGTTTTATAGTCTGATTAGCATTTTCAATTTTAGGTTGTCTACGCTGTTTCTTTTCTTGAAGCATTTTATTAATAGATTTTCTGTACTTCAGCAAGCGATGTTCATCGCAATACTTAGTAGGACCAATGCCGTGAAAAATAGTATTGCAGCCAGGAAAGCTGCAACACTTTTCAATTTTTCTTTTTGGTGCTACTTTTTTTGAAATCGTGATAGGCAAACAAACTCCTTGTTTAGGGATTCAATATTTCAATAAGAGGTTTCTTAGATGCAGTTTTTCCACAATCTTTATAGAAATGTAAGTATTTTATCTTATCCATTCCATCAAATTTCTCAGGAATACAATAATCCCAATATCTAAAACTAACATTTTTATTAACTGTAGCCAGCTTCTGAATCTTTCTTATTTGGTCAGTTCTGCTTTGAATACGAGCCATTCCTCCCTCTGATGGAGCTATGAAATCGAACACTTGTCTTATAGGTCTGTCATTTGACGCATCTTTATATGAAGTAGTGTCATCAATGAATAATGCACCAACAGCATCAATGAATATTTTACGACCTTGTTCATAAAAGCCAGGAGGTAAATACCAACCTTCTAATTCAGCTTCAAATCTTACAGCCTCTAATGGGAGGTTAGATGCTCCACAACCACCATCTGTGTAAACTCGCTGCTCAGAAGGCACATTAATTTGTCCAAAAAACAAAGGAGCTGCAAAACTTCTCATTACAACATCAATTAATTTTAGATTAGCGTCTTTATCTTCCCAGCTTTTAAAAAATACTGTTCTGTTAGTACACTTTTCAACACTTGAAATCATTACTCGAGTTTTCATATCACCGAATTTCAAATCAGATCCAATAAGACTATTCCAGATATCAATAAAGACATCAGTTTTATAAAAGTTGGGAAACAAACGCTTGTGACTAAATATTTTAGTCAACATTTCTTCTTCAATTATGGAGAGTCTCTCCATAGACATTCTTCCAGATCCTATAATACCAGCATGAATAGCACCAACAGATGATCCAGCAATAAGATTATATTGCTGCCAAAGAGGTTTTTTAGCCTCAAGTTCAAGCGTATATAAAACCTGAGCTTGAGATTCTCCCATAGCTCCTCCACCAGATAATGCAAGCAATCTACTTGTAGTCATGTTTATACCTCCAACGGTTTATATCGTTCACAAAATATTTTAACTTCTTTACCACAAAGCTTCCAATATAAACATGAACTACACTTAGACTTTTCCCAGGCATCTCTATAATCTTTAGCGTGATGAGAAACCCAATCACTTATAAATCTCTCACCAGGATCTGTCTTAATACGTTCACCTTCAAAATACTTCTCATCATTAATATGCTGGATTTCAATGTCAATAAACTTTAAATGTTTTGGTTT
>Ga0247842_10007641_pt1 | contig 11618 bp, 9 predicted proteins | sample LaCruzMarch2015__3_FD_192411 | JGI IMG/M metagenome (GOLD analysis project Ga0247842, IMG submission 192411) | Freshwater microbial communities from meromictic Lake La Cruz, Castile-La Mancha, Spain - LaCruzMarch2015_19m | ecosystem: Environmental > Aquatic > Freshwater > Lake | place: Spain...
TCCGGTTGCAGATCCCAAGACCCCAAGCTATACTGCGCCATTGTATCGCCGGCGTAGCTCAGCCGGTAGAGCTACAGTTTCGTAAACTGTGGGTCACAGGTTCGATTCCTGTCGCCGGCTCCACGAAAGACTAGGGCGCCCTCGAGGAGGGCGCTCTGACTTTTGGGCGTTTCTGCGGCGAAACCGCCCGCTTATCACGAAGACCCCCGGAGTGCCCCCCAGAGCGGTTGGGGGCTAGAGACTCGTCCATCGGGCGTCCATTCCGCCGGAACGCATGGCCTGGTCCCTGCCCGAACACGGGCAGCCGACTCGACGCTGGGATCAGCGGTCGCTTGCTGTTCCGGCGATAGGCGGCATCGGTCGGCGTGCGTCTGGCCAGCTCCCGAAGTGGGCCGCACCGTCCGGGTAGGGCGGGGTATGCTGGGTGCTGAGGCGTGAAGGAGGACGAAGTGACGAAGGCGATCGCGGTGGTAGCGCACTATGACGATGCGGTCATCTGGGCCGGCGGCACGATCAAACGGACGCTCTCCCTGGGATGGGACTGGAGTATCGTCACTACCTGCGCGGAGGAGGAGCATCGCAGGAAGTACTTCACGGAGTGGTGTGAGTCGGTCCGCGCACGTCCTGTAGCTCTCCTCTTCAAGGACCACCCGGACGGCGGCCCGTTCTCCCAAAACGGTCGCCGGGTCCTGTGCACCGCCATTCGTGATGCCGTCAGGAGCGCCGCGCCCGACTGGGTCTTCACGCACAGTCTCGATGCGGACGGTGAGTACGGCCCTCACCCGAATCACACCGAGGCCGCGGAGGCAGTTGCCTCTCTGGCAGACGAAGGGACTCTAGGAGTCAGCCAAGTCGCTCACTTCGCCTACCGGAGGATCTACGGACTCTCGGACGTCGCCACGGCCGCGAGACTCGAGGCTTCGCACTATCTCCAGCTTGACTACGAGGAGTTGCGATGGAAGGCAGAGTGGTGCGAAACGGCGAACGGCGTCGAGTTTCGCGACCCGGCGCTCGGCGCGAATACATGGCTCAAGAAGCTGGCGTGGCCTTGCCCCAACCCCGAGGCATTCGTTGGAAACGGCCTCAGACTGCCGTCACCCTTTGTGAGGCGCTGACTCGGCCTCGGTGAATGGCCACTTCTCGGGTTCCTTCGGTATCTTTCGAGGAATCGGGAGAGATATGCCCCGATTCCGCCGCCCATTCGCAGGAATGGGCCATGATGCGGAGGCGTGCAGAAACTCGGTCGCGCCATCCTCTACGCGAACCTGCGCCGCCAGGCGAGTCTCGGCGCCCGCCGTGTGCTCGTCGACACGGACACGTATTGAAGCCCGGCCCTTGACCTGTACGAGAGCGCAGGGTTCGAGCCGATCCGCGACGTCCACGTCTATCGCAAGAACTACGCGACCGAGTCGTCAAGCTGTGGCACTCGGCCGCAGGGCTCCTCAGCCCTCGTCGTCTTTCAGCGGTGCGTCGACGAGGTCGATGACGATGGATCGGATCTGCACGTCGAACCAACTCTGGAATGTCAACAGATCGCGCACCGCCGGCCACGTCTTCTCGTCCGTCCGCCAGCCGATCAGTTCTTCCTCGAAGATCAGATCGAAGCATTGGGGGAGAATCGTCTCGAGATCGTCATCGTCCTCCAGCTCGGGGAACAGGTACGCAATGCCGTCCTCGTTCAGCTCGTCGAGCGTCATGCCGGCGGTCTCTGGAAGGTTCTTGAGCCACTCGAAGAACGGCTGCTTCGCTCTCACGGTGATCACGCATCGGTTCAACATGATTCCCATTCCTCCTCGATAACGTCAGTGCTCACGCCCCCCCGGGCACCTTGGCTCTGCCATCGCGGCAGCGCTTCGCGCGTGCGAGAATCGTACACCAAGGCCCATCGATCCTCCCAGCGTCGCTGGGGCACAGGCCGGGACCCGATTGCGCGGCTGGAGGTCGTTCTCAGCCCTGTTCGTTCACAGGGCTATCGTGTCATCGAGGGCGAGTGCCTCCGCGGGCAGCGCAAAGACGCGAGCGCTCTAGCCGCCCAGCGTGCCCATGAACTGATGCGCTCCCTGACCGGCTTGGGGCGGAGAACCCGCAGCCGAGCTTGGCCTGATGGACTTTGAGGCATTGCGCTCCGTGCCGCCAAAGTGGCTTCTCGGATACTCGGACCTTAGCACCCCGCAGCTGCCGCTCACGATCATCTCTGGCTGAGCAACTACATTCGGGCATGTCGGGCGTCTGCCGGTAGGCCGCAGTCACCCGCCCGTAGTACGACGGGTGGCCGAGGACGACCTCACCGAGGAGGGAAGGCGCCAGATCTATGCCCGTCCGTGATATCGTGGATCCAGGGCGTCGCGAAGGCCATCGCCCACGAAGTTCACGCACAAGACGGTGAGCAGGATGAACAAACCCGGGAAGAGTGCCGTGTAGACCCCGTTGGGGTAGTAGAGAAATCCTTGCGCACGCGAAAGCATGTTACCCCAGGAGACGGCCGGGGGCTGGATGCCAAGGCCGAGGAACGAGAGCCCGGACTCGATGAGGATGGCCTCCCCCGTCATCAGTGTCGCCTGGACAATGATGACCGACGTCACGTTGGGGAGAAGGTGGCGAAAGACGATCCGCATGCGCGAGGCACCGATTGCTCGAGCCGCCTCGACAAAATCACGTTCTCTCAGCGCGATGATCTGACCTCTGACCAGCCGCGCTGTGCTCATCCATGACAGCAGGATGATGACGACAATGATGATGACAATGTTCTTCGAATCCCCCAGAGCTCCGGTGAGCATGGCTCCGAAACGCACTCCCGGATTGGCGAGCAGGGCGACGAGAATGAGCAGGAGGGGAAGCTGGGGGATGGACAGCATGATCTCGATGAGACGACTGGCGAAAGCGTCCACGGCTCTGCCCCAATAGCCAGCAATCGCACCGATGAGACTGCCCAGGAGGGTCGAGATGAACGCCGCGCTGAAGCCGACGAGGAGCGAGACGCGCCCCCCGTGCAGCACCCGAGTCAGGATATCTCGGCCCAGGTCATCGGTCCCAAATGGGTGTGCTCCACAGCGCCACCAGAGAACCTGCGGACGAGCGCACTTGTCGATCGTCTGAGCGTTTGCCGCAACCCGCAAGCTCGGCGAGCCAAACATGTTGCTTCGATTCTGTCGTGCGAAATCGTAGGGGGTCAACCAGGGCGCGAAGATGGCTCCCAGAATCAGGATAACGAGCACAACACCCGCAGCCATGGCCAGGCGATGGCGTCGGAAGGACCGCCAAGCGTACCGCCACTGAGACTCTCCCGGGCGGGTCTGGAGGTCATTCTCGACTTCGGCCTGCTTCGAACGTGTGCGCGTCGTGTCTGTCATCGCCTATCCGTAGCGTATCCGCGGATCGACCAAAGCGTAGGCGATGTCGGTCAGGAGGTTGAACAAGAGGACCAGCAGGGAAATGAACATGAGAGACACCATGGCGACATTGAAGTCGTTCACCAGGATGGCATCGTAGATGGCACGGCCCATTCCCGGCCAGTTGAAGACCGTCTCGGTCAGGATCGCTCCAGAGAAGAGAGCCGGCACATTCAGCCCCATCAGCGTGATTAGCGGCAAGATGGCGTTCCGCAACGCGTGCTTGAAGATGACCCGCCTTTCGGAGAGCCCCTTGGATCGAGCGGTCACGACGAAATCCAGCTGAATCGTTTCGAGCATGGAACTTCGCATGAAGCGCGTCCACTGAGCGACCTGCAGCGACGAAAGCGCGAGGACGGGAAGCAGCAAGTGCCTTAGGCGGTCACCGAGTATGGGCCACGTTCCGGTTACCCCGGGTGTCGCTAGACCTCCTGCCGGCAGGAATCCACGGAACTGAACAGCAAAAATATAAATCAGCATGATCCCCATCCAGAAGATTGGAATCGAGACCCCAACGAAGCTTACGACGGTGATCGTGTAATCCACGAACCCGCGCTGCCGCAACGCCGACAAGACCCCAGCGGGAACCGCAACGCTGAACGAGAGAAGGAGAGATAGTCCCGACAGGAGCACCGTGTTCGGGAAACGATACTTGAAGACGTAGTCCGCCGCCGGCCTGCCGAACTGGCGCGACGTGCCAAAGTCGCCGTGTACGACACGGCCTAACCAGCGCCAGTATTGAACGTACCAAGGTCTATCCAGACCGTAGAACTCCCGCAGCCGGTCATAGTCCGCTTGAGTAAATCCGGGGTTGCCGCGGCGCATCTCGTCAATGGGATCACCTGGCTTCATAGCAAGCAAGCCAAACAGCAGCAGAGATATCACAAACAGAGTCGGGATCAGCTGCAGGACCCGGCGAACCAGATACGTAGCCATTCCGACACCAGCTTTCTCTGAACCCAAACCGGGGCGGGAGGGGAAACCTCCCACCCCCCAGTCACTGTCTGCCGCTAGAGAGCTCGGGCTTATCGCACGGCCGCGGCACCGTTCTGCGCCCAGCCCCACTCCCACGCATTCCAGAACTGCGTTCGAGCGGCCGCTGTTCCCTTGGTGTAGTTGACCAATCCCGCCATCTTGACGACGATCTCGGAACGGTCGTAGAGAGGAACGGTTGGCAGCTCCTCGTTGTAGAGCTGCTGCATCAGCTTGACGATCGCCGATCTCTTGTCAGGGTCGAACTCACGTAGCGCGTCGGCTCGAAGTTGGTCGAACTCTACACTGACCCATCCCATGATGTTGGTTCCGCCAAAACTGTTCTCAGGAAGCGGCGTGTTCTCCAACTCGGCGTCGACCGGCACCTCGAGCAGATCGTTCGCCCACAGTTCGTTCGACAACGGATCTGCAGGCGCCTGGCCGACCCCCCCGGCCTCGGCGTACTCGACAATTCCGCGCCATGTGCATTCCGAGCCGTGGTTCAGGTACTCACTACTGAAGACGACGCTGCCGGGCAGGTTCTCCACCTCAAGCTTGATTCCTACGTCAGCAAGCATCTCTTGGAGGATCTCGCCCGTGCGGATCCGGAAGTCGGCCGTTGTCGCCACCCAGTGCAGACGGAACTCGATCACGCGCCCGTCCACAGTTCGCTCGAGGGTGCCGTCGCCGTCGCTGTCGGCCCATCCAAGATCGGCGAGCAGTGTGCGCGCGGCGGTCAGATTGTATGGCCAGGGGTTCAGCGCCGCATCGAAGCCGATGTCACCGTCTACGAGGAAGGAATTGGAGACGGTTGCCCCGGGGTAGACCGTTCGAGCCAGATCTTCTCGGTCGATCGCCTGGATGATCGCCTGACGAGTCCGCTTGTCTCCAAGCAACAGGTCGGCTGCAACCTGGCAACTCGGGAACAGGTTGAAGTTCAACTTCTCGATGAACCCGGAAGCGGTGACTTCGACCACCGCTTGACTCCCGAGCTGAGCTCTCAGGATGGCCGGATCCATGCCGGCCAAGCTGATGTCATCGCACGCCTCGATCTCGCCGGCCATGATCCCGGAGAGAAGCGTCGGTTGAGCGACGATGTACCTGACCGTGATTTCCTGGAGGTAGTTCGAGGCCGGACCCGGGGGGACAAGGAAGAAGTCGGCTCGGCGGGCAAACCGGATGAACTGGTTAATCTGCCATTCGACGAACTCGAACGCTCCGCTGCCGACGACAGCCCCCGTCCCAGTCGACGATGGGGCCCCGAGGAACTGACCCTCAATGATGGTGGACGCGTTCTCCGGCTTGGCAGCGATCTGTGCCATGACCTGATCGTAGATCGGCCCCCATATGTGCTTCGGCGCGATGTCATAGAAGCGCGCCAGGCCGATCGAGCCGCCGACGGAGGAATAGAAGAGGTTGGGCGTTCCGTAGGTGATCCGGAAGGTCTTGTCATCGACCTTCACGATCTCCTCAACAAGATTGGAGAAGGCGCGGGTCGTCACCATCATCTCCTGCGTGTTCTGCACCTGGAAGGTGAAGATGGCATCATCGCTGGTGATGGGGACGCCATCACTCCAATACGCATCCTCACGGATTGTCCAGACGACCTGCTGACGGATGACCTGTCCAGTCGCGTCGCTGATGACCACGAGGCGGCCGTTTGACTCCGTCGGAATCTCCGTGGCCAACCCCGGCTGCAGAACACCGCTCGAGTCGATGTACGTGAGCCCGATGTTGAAGATCCCCATCAGGTTCTCTTTCGTATCCGCGGCCCCTTCCCAAGGGCAAAGGTTCGAGGGTTCTTGGCTTGCGCCGATTACCAGACTGTTCGACCCCGAACTACCCAAAACTGCGAGGCCCGCGGCCAGAACGATGCCAAGCACAACCACCGACATTCGATACCTCATGCGTCGTTCCTCCTTTCTCAGTTGCCCCAACGATGTTGATTCACCTCACGCCTTCCTGCTTTGTGCCTCACGCTCCTCTCTGCCACCCACCGTAGGGCGACGGAGGAGGGAAGTCAAATCGTCGCATTGCCTCACCAAGAAAGTACTCGAAACGCGAGGTGAGGCTACGGTGTCTCTTTCCGCAGGGACGGAGGGAGACGCCGATGGGGCTGACGATGAATGAGAGGCAGGCAGTAACCAAACAACTGGCACTCGAGTACAAGCGGGCGACGAAGAAGAACAAGTGTAGGATTCTCGACTCGCTGGTGCGGCTGGCGGGCGGCACGCCGGTTCACCCGGACTGGCCGGGCTTCGACGTGCAGGGCTCTATGCACGGTGACACCATCAGCCGCACGTCATGACACCCTTCGCACGTGTTCTTCGAAGAATTGCCAGACCTCCGTTGCGGCGTCGATGTCGCGGTTCTTCTGCGTCGCCGGGAACGGATCCGGTCCGGGCGGGCAGTGGCCGCCGCCGTCGACGCGATAGAGGACGACGTCGTTTCCGCTGGCGCCGCCGTCGAACCGGAAGACGCGGACTGTCGAATCGTCCGAGGCCACGATGTCGGGGAGATCGGTCACCACGGGAGTGACCGACGCCCCATTCGTCAACACCCAGAAAGCCACCGTGGCCGCCGTCGAACGCACACTGCCGCGCTCGCAGCTCGATCCGGCCACGCAGCCGCCGTTGTACGGAATGACCGCGTCCTCCGTCCCGTTCATGATGAGGATGGGAAGGGGACTCGCGACGAACGTGCACTCCGAAGGATCGGGCAGGTTGGCGATGATGGCTGCCGCGGCGGCGAACCGTTCGCCCGACTTCATCGCGAGGCGATACGTCATCATCCCGCCGTTCGAGGCGCCGGTGACGTAGATCCGCGACGGGTCGACGTCGACGCGCGTCTCGATGAGATCGATGAGAGCGGCGATGTAGCCGACGTCGTCCTCGGTCGACACGGAGTCGGCGTTGCCGATGTCGACGCGGCAGTCGTTCCAGTGGTGGCCCGCGGGATTGCCTGGATCCGGTCGCCCCTCGGGCAGCACGAGAAGGAAGCCGTTCGCGTCGGCGAGCGCCTTCCATGAGCGGCCCAGTTCGCTGTTCCAGATCGAGGTCGCGTTGCTGAACCCTCCGTGAAGCAGGAACACGACTGCGGCGGGCTCCGTCAGACTTGTCGGCGAATACGTCGCGAACGCGCGCTCAACGCCGTCCCACGTGAGACTCCCGAAGCGTAGGGCGGGGACATCGGGGTCAGGAAGCTGCTCGAACGCGCAGGATACAAGGAGCGCTGCCCCTCCGGCGCAAGCGATACCCACCAAGATCGTGCAGAGGACCCGAACGCAACTCCGTCTCATGGGATCTCCTTCTCGCGACAGTGTAGTGTCGGCGCCCGTCTCCGCGAAGTCCGGCGACCAGCCTACGAGACTTCGCGGTCCAGCGCGCGTCCGAAGAGCCAGAACGCGACAGAGAGAAGCACGCACAAGCCTGCGCTTGCCCACACCCACCAAGGGAAGCCGAGGAACGAGAGCCGACCGTCACCCCATGCCCAGACGTCGTTCGCCGCGGCGAACAGAGCGAGAAAGACGCCAACCCAGGCGACCCTCGAGCGACGGCTCAGGGAGCGCCCCAGCTTCAGCGGGACGATGCCTCGCCCTCGGCCGACGAGAAGGCTTCCGAGCACGAGCACGAGCGTCGTTCCTGTGACAACCGGCACAACGGGCAGCGTGCCCAGCGTCGGCAGTACCTTCAGGTGGTAGGCCACGACGAGACCTTCGCCGACGACGATCGACGCGATCGCCGCCCGAGCGTCAAGCCGCCGCCAGTAGATGGCCGCAATGACTGTGGGAAAGAGGACGGCGAGTCCCGTGAACGCTTCGGTCGTGATGTCGAGGAACGTGGCCGGCGGACGGTAGGCAAGGGCCAGACCCGCTAGGCCGAGGAAGACAACGAACGCCCTGCCAACCCAGGCCGGCGGCTCGGCGGCATGCCCTTGGCCGCCGCTTCGACTCCGAAGCCGCGACGCGACTGGCCCCCAGACGTCGTGCGTGAACATCGACGACAGCGTGAGGAGCTGCGAGTCAAGGGTCGAGATGATCGCGGCCAGGCCGGCGGAGAGCACGAGGGTTTCCACGAGCGGCGAGGCGAAGGAGTGAAGCACGAGCGGCAAGATCTGGTCGGACGTTGCGCCTTCCGGCAGGACGGGGTAGGCGAGACGTCCGATGACGCCGATGGACACAGGCAGGAGGAAGAGGAACCCCGTCACGAGCGGGTACAAGGTCGCCGTGACGGAGATCGCTCGCGACCCGCGAGCGGCGTAGAACCGCTGAAATAGCTGGGGAAACATCGGGTCACAGAGAAACCAGAGGATCATGTAGCCGAACCAAACGCCCGGCGTGAGGATACCGCCCAATCCCGGCCTGGCGAAGAGCGCGGGCCACTCTGCGGCAACCGCGCGGTTGGCGGCGGCGATACCGCCGAAGTGCCCGGCCACGGTCACGAGGCCGAGAGTCATGAAGACGATCATCATCCCGCCCTGGAAGATGTCGGCCCAGACCTCGCCACGCAGACCGCCAATGAGGACGTAGAGCACGATGACGGCCGTCACGATTGCCGCCCCGACGTAGTACGGAATGCCGAACATCGACTCGAGCGCGTACCCGGCAGCCCGCGGCTGAAGTGCGAGGTACGGCAGGGTGAACGTCGCCATGACGAGGAAGAACGCGAGCCGCAGACCGGCGCTCTTCGTGCGGTGGAAGACGAACTGCGGCGGAGTAACGAGGCCGTGCTCCATCCCAAGTTGTCCGATCGGGCGCCCGATGAGCAGGAACGCGAGAGCCATGAACCCCGTTCCGAAGCCCATCACGGGGTAGAACGCGTAGCCCATCCGCCAGCCTGCCCCCGAGAAGCCAAACACGGTGAAGGCGCTGAAGTTCGTCGCGGCCATCGTCAGGAAGAGAACCCATCCTGGCAGGGACCGCGAGGCGAGGAAGAAGTCGTCAGGGTGCTTGCGAGCGCGCGAGCGCGCCGCGAGGCCAATGCCGAGAAGAACGACGAGGTAGACGACGACGACCGCCACACGCACCGCCACGCGCACCTCCAAGAGAGAAACGCCACCCAACCTGAGGTTGGATGGCGCATCACTCGAACGAGATGCCATCGCCCGTTGGACTGCGATGGTTCGGCACCTGACATTCCTCGGCGGGAGTATAGAGCGCGAGGCGCGAGGCGACAACGGCTTGCCTAGTCTTCCTCTCGTAGGTTACGATCACCTCTCCTAGAAGGGGCGGGCTGTGTTCGCCCTGCGGGGAGGTTCCGATGGAGAGACAGTGCGTACGAAGGGCGATCCCTTGGATCGCTCTCCTGCTCATTGCATCCTCTGTCTCGGTATCCGCCGAGACCGAGGGTACAAGCTGGGCGGTCCAAACGTCCTCAGCCCTTTGCGTCTTTCTCCCCAACGATGCCGAGGGAGCCATCCCTCTTGCCACGGTCCAGCGGACCCTATCCGAGATCACGACGTACTGGGGCTCCGAACTGGGTCCTCTCGTCGGACCCGACGATCCCGGCACTCCAGCGCCCTTCCTCTGCTCTCTCTTCGTCTATCCGGATCGGGAAACCATGTGGCGGGATCTCGACCGCTTCGATGTAGGCGGGATGACGGTCTCGCACGCCGCCTGGGAGGACAGATGGATGCCGCGGATCCCCATGCGCGACCGGCTCCCCGAGCCCGTGGCGGCCATGTGTGGGGCGGCTTGGGCCGTGGCGTTCGTGGATGGCTACCCCGACGGTGGATGGGTTCGGACCACTGCCCACGAGCTCACCCACGCCCTCCAATCGGGGCCCTGGCCTTTCGGTTCGGGGCTCACGACCGCCGAATCTCATCTGCTCTGGGAGGGCGTCGCGGAGTGGACTACGTATGCTCTTGGCTATGCCGGCGATGACTTCAACCACGATGTGCAGGGGCTCGTGGCCTTCTGGCTGCAGAGTGGAGGTGACGTTGGTTCCATTCCCTTCTACCTTCGCACCGCGGTGGGGACGAGCCTCGTGGAGCGATGCTGCCGACTGCGAGACGGCCCAACCTTCTGGGCGACGTGCACCGCGGCCCAGACTACAAGCCTCCATGTCGCAGACACCGTCGATGTCACGGTCTATTGGCCGTTCGACTTCCACGGCACGTTCCGGACTGGGTACGGCGCGGAGTGGGATGACCTCACCGCCTCCTGGGCGACCGAGGTGCGCTCGATGTCGGTCTGCGCCGACACCGAGCACCGGATACGTTGGCTTCGGGACGCGTTCGCGCTGCGGCTAGCCCTCCTGAGGCCGCTCTTGTCCGAGACGACGTGCGCCGAACTGGAGTCGCTTTCAGCTCTCGCCGGGAAGGGAGCGGCCTCATCGGTCGACCTTGATCGTGCCGAGGGACTCCTTCGACGGGCGCCGGAGGAAGGTCTCGCGATCGACGTGGACGCGCTGACCGCCCGCGAGAGCACCCTGAAACGCTATGCCCTGCTCGTCGACGGCGCCCGAAGCGACGTAGTGAACGTTCTCCGGCTGGGTATGCTGGCCCGGAGGGGCGAGTCCAATCCGCGCGAGTACGCGTCCGCTTTCGCGAGTGCCGTCAACGCATACGTCCCCGCGGCCGTTCGACTTCCTTGGTAGCGATTCTCGACTCTGGACATCACCGTGCGAACCGGGTCGAGCGGAGGACGGCGTGTGGGCTGCCCACAACTTCACTGGCAGCTGGGCGGATGTGCCCGGCCCACGCGACAGATCCTGCCGAACGGGGCAACCCAGGCAGACCTCACGACGGCCGCGCGCCGCGGCGCCCACGGCGGGCGCCACAGCACAAAAGGTCATCCAGTCTGAGACGGCAACGGCGTCCCAGAGGCATGTTCCGAGTGAAATCCGAGGCACGCCAGGCAACGCCTGCGGCGGTACGATGAGGGCATGTCGCGCCATGACGACCTCGAGTTGCTCCAGATGAACATGCGGAGCTGTACGCGATGCCTTGACGCCGGACACTCGGTGACCGCCGGCGCGGTCTTCTCCGGAACCGTCGGAGCGCGCGTGATGCTCGTCGGCCAAGCGCCCGGGCCTACGGAGGCCGTTTCCGGGATCCCATTCTGCGGGCCTTCGGGCCGCCGCCTGTTCCGCTGGTTAGCGGAGGCGGAATGGCAGGAGGACGAGTTCCGGAGGACGCAGTACATCACGGCGATCACGAAGTGCTTCCCCGGGAAGGGCAAGACAGGTCGCGGCGATCGCGTTCCGACCGCGGAAGAACGCAGGCTGTGTGCCCCGTTCCTCGATCGGGAGCTCGACC
>Ga0247842_10007642_pt1 | contig 11618 bp, 14 predicted proteins | sample LaCruzMarch2015__3_FD_192411 | JGI IMG/M metagenome (GOLD analysis project Ga0247842, IMG submission 192411) | Freshwater microbial communities from meromictic Lake La Cruz, Castile-La Mancha, Spain - LaCruzMarch2015_19m | ecosystem: Environmental > Aquatic > Freshwater > Lake | place: Spain...
CTTCGCTGCGAAATGGTTGCGGCCGCTATCGCCGGCGAGCCCCGGTTCTCGATGGATGCCTGCGAGGCGGAGCGAGAGGGGCCATCCTTCGCCGTCGATACTGTCAGGCTCATGCGGCAGCGTTTTCCCAAGGCCGAATTTTTTTATTTCATCGGAGAGGACAATGTCCCGGGCCTTCACACATGGAGGGAAATCGACGCGCTCCGGAAAATGGCAACCTTTGTCGTCATCGCCCGGGGCGATTTGCGGCCTGTCGAGGGATTTCCGGTCATCAGCCGCCAAATTGATATTTCCTCCACAGACATCCGAAATCGCATTGCCCACGGCCTCTCGGTTCGCTACTTGCTGCCGGACGCCGTTTCCGCGATTCTCGCACGGCACCAACTTTACCTGAATGACTGATACCGAAAAACTCGCCCGCATCTGCGCGGTTGCCGCCGCTGATAAAAAAGCCGAAGACATCGTCCTGCTCGATATGCGCGGGGTCTCGGACTTCACCGACTTCTTCCTCATTTGCTCTGCGAACTCTGAGCCCCAGCTCAAAGCCATCGCCTCATCGATCCGCGAAAAAGCCCGCGAAGAATGTGCCTCGCGCCCCATTTCCGCCGATGGCTTCCCGGTGAGCCAATGGATCGTCACGGATTTCGGTGGGCTCATCTGCCATCTCTTCCTGGATTCCAAACGCGCCTTCTACGACCTCGAGGGCCTCTGGAGCGATGCCAAGAGAACGCCCTTGGAGGTTTGATCAGCGATGGACGGCGTCGAAGATATTGAAGTCGAATGCCCCTACTGCGGGGAATTATTTGGGATTTTAGCCGACACCTCTCATTCCTCTGTCGTGATGATTGAAGACTGCTCGGTGTGCTGCCACCCCATCCAATTGACTCTCCGTTTCTCCTCGGGAGAATTGATTTCCGTAGAGGCCACCACATCCTGAGCGGATATGAAGGCTGGTTTTTTTCTCGACCGCCCAGCGAGTCCGGCGCGACCTGCCGCAAAGATTCTCACCGTATGTCTATTGCTTCTGGTTTACTCTGGTCTGTGCTGGATGGCGTTCTCACACTCCCTCAAAAATTGGGAGCAGGTGTGGGGCTACCGGGTCACTTTCCTGAATGGCTGGGCGGCTACGATTGGCATCTCAGCGGCCGCCCTTCTGCTCAGCACGGCCATCGGCGCGCTCACCGCACTGGCGCGGCGTTCGGCATTTCTTCCACTGCGCTACACCGCTGTGGCCTATGTCGAGACGGTGAGGGGACTTCCGCTTGTGGTCTTGGTGCTTTTCGGATTCTACGGCATCGCCAATGCCATCGGATGGAATGACCGTGTCTCGGTGGGAATTGTGCTTCTCTCGCTTTTCAGCGGGGCCTACATCGCGGAAATCATACGCGGCGGTATTGAAAGCGTGGGCCGCTCCCAATGGGACAGCGCCCGTGCCATCGGTCTTACCACCACGCAGACCTACCGCTTTGTAATTTTTCCCCAGGTTTTGCGTCAGATTTTGCCTCCCGTGGCTGGCCAGTTTTCCTCGCTCATCAAGGACTCCTCGTTGCTCTACATTATCGGAATTCCCGAGCTCACCTTTGCGGCGAACCAGATCAATTCGGCCACCTACAGCACCTTTGAGAGTTTTGTTCCGCTTGGCATTTGCTATCTTGTGCTCACATTGCCTGTCTCGCTCTGGACGAAATATCTGGAATCCAAAGTGCGTTATGAAACGTGAATTTCTCTGCCTCATCGCCTGCCTGCTTCTTGTGGGATGCTCGACTGTGGAGCATTTCGACAGGGACGCGCCTCCCGAGTATCTTACAAACCGACGTGCCGAGTTTTTTCGAAGTGGTCCCGCTCAGGCCTTCCCGCCGGAAAAGCTGGACAAGAACACAACTCTCAATGTGCTCAAAAAGGATTCGGGTTATGCCTTTGTGCGGCTTCTCGACAACCGCACGGGCTATGTCGTTTTTAGCGACTTGCGAGCCGCTCCGCCTGTGGCACCCGGTGTGCCGTTTGACCCTGTCATCGTGGAAGAAATCATCGAAGTCCCCCTGCCAGACTTCGGAGTGATACCTGACGAAATCCCCGAGGAGCTCCGGAAAAAATGAAAATCCAACTGTGTGGGGTTACGAAAAAGTTTGGTTCCCAGACCGTCCTTGATGCTGTGGATTTCGAAGTCGAATTCGCTCACACCCTTGCGCTCATTGGCCCGTCTGGTGGCGGCAAGTCCACTCTGCTGCGGCTCCTGGCTGGGCTCGATTCCCCCGACGCCGGCGAGGTTCTTGTCAATGGAGAGGCGTTGCCGCAGGACGAAGAAAGCCTGCGACTTCACCGCAGCCGCACGGGCATTGTTTTTCAGGCCTACAATCTTTTTCCGCATCTCAGCGCCCTTGGAAACGTTATGCTGCCACTCACCGCAGTGCACGGCCTCGATGCCGCCACCGCCCGTGAGCGAGCGATGGATGTCTTGAAACGCTTCCACCTCGCCGAGCATACCGCCAAGCAACCGGGGCAACTCAGTGGCGGTCAGCGCCAACGCGTCGCCATCGCCCGTGCGCTGGCGGTAGACCCCGCTTTTCTCCTCTTGGACGAACCCACATCCGCCCTCGATCCCGAGATGACCGCCGAAGTGCTTGATGTGATTACCGAGCTTCGCGAATCTGGAAAGCCCACTATTCTCGTAACTCATGAAATGGGCTTCGCACGGCGCTCGGCCGACCGTGTCGCCTTCATCGCCCAAGGCGGCGTGCCCGAGTGCGCCTCAGCCGCAGAGTTTTTCGGCAACCCAAGCAAGCCAGTCGTCAAGCAATTTCTCGAGCGCATTTTGAAATACTGATTCCCACGGCACCTCATTCCATTGCCACCACCTTTTTCCTGTTCATCCATTCAATCCCGTCTAAAAATCGCTTCCCGACTTTCATGCCAAAAGAACGCATTCTTCTCAACGATCTCGACCAACAAAAATCCCTCACGCAGGAGGAATACAAGAGTCAGGTGAAGCAATATCAGCTCGAGCTTTTGAACATGCAGCTCGAGCTCCACGAGAAGCAGATTCCGATCGTCATCGTCATCGAGGGGCCTGACGCCGCCGGCAAAGGGGGCACCATCAAGCGCCTCACCGAGCGCCTCGATCCCCGCTTGCTGCGCGTTTATTCAATCAACAAGCCCACCGCTGAGGAATTCGCCCGCCACTACATGTGGCGCTTCTGGTCCAAGCTGCCCCCGCGCGGCAACATGGCGATCTACGACCGCTCCTGGTATGGTCGTGTGCTCGTCGAGCGCGTGGAGGGGTTTTGTAGCCAACCCGCTTGGCAGCGCGCCTACGAAGAGATCAACGATTTTGAAAAAATGCTCGTCGATGACGGCACCGTGCTCGTGAAGCTCTGGCTTCATATCACCAAGGACGAGCAACTCATCCGTTTCAAATCCCGCACGGCGGATCCCTACAAACACTGGAAAATCGGCGATGAGGACTGGCGCAACCGCAAGCGCTGGAACGAACACATCGAAGCCGCCGAGGATATGTTTGAAAAAACCAGCACCGACATCGCGCCTTGGACTGTTATCCCCGCCAACTTCAAGTGGTATGCTCGCGTCAAGTCCCTCAAAGTGCTCAGCCGTGTCGTTGCGAAAGCACTCGGCCGCTGAAATCCTGATCCAAAGACCATCTGCAGCTCTCTCGTCGGGCGCATCTCGCTCCCGTTCTTCGAAACCTATACCGCAACCATTCCACCCGCGATAGGAGCACACTTTGCCCAAATGCTGCAGAGCAAAGGCGCACCTGACCCGCAATGGGTATTCGATGCCTATGTAAGCCTCGCCGAAATGCCCGCAGGCCAGCGCCCCGCGCAAGCTGTCGTCGACATCGCCCGGGGCGTCGTCGAAACCTGCCGCCTCACACAGCTCCAGATGAAGAGCAAACACGCAGCCCCACTTGTGAGCGTCAAAATTTCCAAAGACCAGATGTGGCGATGTGCCCGTGCCTCGCAGTTCGAATAAATCAAAGAACCATTTTGATTTTCTTACAAAAAATCACCTTTTGACATTGGCTGTTCATCGAAAAAAACCGACAGGAAGCCTGAAAGCGAGGAATGTTGTCAGTTCGGGTTCGCATCGTTTATTTCCAGTCTGGCTTAACCCGAAAACAGCTTTTTAGACAGGAGGACAGGATTAACAAGAGCGGTTTCCGAAAGCGGCGAACCCCACAAAACGATCCCATTGGATTCGCTCTCATTCATTCGCCCTCTGTGCTCACCGTTTCCCCTGTGGTTAATTTCGCCGGATTCTGGCTTAACCAAATCTCGCTTGAACTTCGACACAGAGTTGCTCTTTTTCAGCCTCCCGGTAGGTGGTTTTTCACTCTCGTGGCAGCGCTTTGTGGGAGCCGTCACAAAGCACACCGTTTGCGCTCTGCTTACAGGCGCAAAAGTAAACCGGGCCATCTTTTGTTGCAGCGTAGGCGACTGGCGCAAACCCGGTGCCTTTGTGAGATCCATCGCAAAATGGCTGCGCCTTGCTCTCTCCGCAAGAACACCAGTAATAGGTTTTGCCATTTTCAACGGTGACAGCGATAGGAGTGGATTGGGCTATTTTTGCTTTGTTCATGGTAGTGGTGTCTTTGATCCTTGCGGCTGAGATGAGCAACGGATCTACAGCTTATAATTTTTCCAAAAAAAAACCAACAATCTCCATCTGACGACGCTGGAGTTCACACTTGGTCATACCTCTTTTGAGTGACCAACAGACGCAGTAATTTTAACGCCCACACCCCTCCTGCTATCCGCACTGTCCATGAGGCCTGACTCAAGACATCCATCTTCAGAGACATCCTCAAGTTGGACCGAAGAAAACCCTGCAGAGCATTTCCCAGAGCGGCTTGGAAGAGTAAGCGGGTGAAGGGAATCGAACCCTCGTATGCAGCTTGGGAAGCTGCCGTTCTGCCATTGAACTACACCCGCAATTTCAATCAGCATGGAACAGGTGGGCTCTGCTTCCAAGGCAAATCAACGCCCCAGCACATTGACCGAAATCTGGCGGGAGTGGGGAGCGCGACGGTGTTCGAAGAGAAATATACCCTGCCAAGTCCCCAAGACCATCTTCCCGCTGCTTACTGGCAGCGACTCACTCGTGCGAGTGAGGGCCATCCGAATGTGTGATGTCATGTCGTCCGTCCCCTCGTGGGTGTGCACATATCCATCGGCATCCTCTGGCACCAAACGCTCAAAGAAGGCCTCCAAATCTTGTGCAGCGGATGAATCCGCATTTTCGAAAATGACAAGGCTTGCACTTGTGTGGCGGACAAAAACTGTCACGACGCCTTCGAGTATAGGTGTTTCCTCGAGAGATTTCTGCACTTGGGCAGTTATCTCGTAAAGACCCTTTCCTTTGGTTGAGACACTGAAAAATGAGGTGTTTGAAATCATCGCGCTCTGCATAGTCATGGCTTCGCGGGTAGAAAAAAACAGAAAAAATATTGCGGCATGCATGGTCGCCCGATAATCATTTCCCCTTGCTCCGCGCGGTTAGCTCAGTGGTAGAGCATTACCTTGACACGGTAGGGGTCGGGAGTTCGAACCTCCCATCGCGCACCATCCCGTCAGCCTTTGCTGGAGCGGTTCTACAGACTTTTGGGGTATCAATAATTCAGAGTCTCTTGGGAAAACAGAACTCGCGTTTAGAGCCATTTGGCCCTCTACAGAAAAAAAAAGGTCAACCGAAAGTGTCAACCAAAGGAGACCTCAGACCAGGCGGATTGCCCATCCCCAGTGCCAATATACAGTGCGTCGCCCCCCCCAAGTGCCGCCTAGGCCCAGCAGAGGGTATTTTTACAGTTAGGCTCTGCGAATAAAACTCGTCTCATTGCGACGAGTTCAAAAAACCCAATCCATTTTTGATGCCCTGATTTTCCCAACCCTCCAAAAATCCAAGCACTCAAAATCCTCGCAGAGTTAGAATCTATGAGATTCTATAGGCAGATGACTGGCTTTAATTTCGAATCGAAAGAGCTTCAAAAAGGTCTCACTCGCCCTCAAATTCACACCAATACTTCTTCTAGAGGCGATTGGCATTTCTTACCGTGAAACCATGGGAATTGGGTTCAACCTCTAAAGCCCATTTCAAGAGCCTCGCAGGACAGTCTGGATTCGACAAACATGCCTCAAGGAGTATGTTTTTTTTATGAGTTCTCTCCTTGAGATCGAGCAAGCCGCCGAAGTTCTGCCTGTCGAGCAGAAGAGGGAGTTGGTTGCTTTTCTCCTGACTCGACTCCATACATCCGATGATGACTTGCCTCCTGTCCGTGACATTCCAAAGGAAACGATTGAGGGGTGGGTTGCTGACGACGAGGAAGGCTACAAGCGGTTCCTCGCGGGATCGTGAGGATTTTTCTCGATACCAGCGTTCTTCTTGCTGCTTGCCGTTCCAAAACGGGAGCATCACGGGCGATCGTTGAAATGGCATCCGATCAAGGCTGGGAATTGATCGCCAGCCCATGGGTCAGAAATGAAGTCGAGAAGAACCTCTCCAAATTTCCTTTCGATGCAACCTCTGCATGGATTGGCATTCGATCCAAAATCTGGCTCGTTGATGATGTCGTTTCGATTGATCGAGCCTTGGTTTTTCCTGCCTCCAAGGACCGACCTGTTTTGATCACAGCATTGGCTTGGGCTGATGTCCTCTTGACCCTCGACCGAGTCGATTTCATCAAGGTTCTTGGATCGTCCTGTTATGGACTTCCTATTTTACTTCCATCGGAGTTTTTGATCAGGGAGCGAAATCACGGTCGTTTGAGTTGATTCAATCCAGCCCCAAAAACGGTAAAGAAAGGAGAGTTCCAATAAGCGGTTCGGCGTTGGAGTGGCTGAAGTCCTATGTCTCCACAAAGGATCAATACTGTTTGGCTCCAGATAGTCGAACGGGCAAGAGTCGCTACCGATATGACTTTCGGAAAAAATTCGATTCTTTGGTAACAAAAGTATTCTCAACAAAATCTGTTGGAACTTATGCCTCTGTAGGCGGTGGCGTGAAAAATCAGCACTTTTCTTGAAAGTGGGATGTCTCGGTTTATGGCTTGAGTGACTCTCAAGATGCCGTGGAAATGCTGGGAATGTGTTCTAAAAATTTGAGGAAGACCGAACTGAAATCGGCGGGGTTAGAGGCGGCCCAATGCCGGATTTTATTCATTGAGAAGAACGCTCCGGTTTCGACTTCCATGGTGGCGGGTTGGAATGGGCCCTCGTGGCGGGCGTGGTAGGCTTGGATGAATTCCCAGCCGTTTGATTCAGTGGGCGTGAGGCGGGCGAGGGGCAGGAGCGGGGGGGCCTCGATGCCGAGCTCCTCTTGAAGTTCGCGGCGGGCGGCGGTGGGGTAGTCCTCCCCCGAGTCGACATGTCCGGCGGCCGAGGAGTCCCAGAGACCGGGATTGCGGTCTTTCCAAATCGAGCGTTTCTGGAGGTAAAGGTCGCCGGCGGCATTGAAAAGCAGCATGTGGACGGCGCGGTGCCTCAAGTTATTCACATGAATGACATCGCGGAACTCGGAGCGGAGCACACGGTCATTTTCATCGACGACATCGAAGCGTTCGGCGCCATGTTGTGCTGTGGCGGGGGAGGCGGTGAATGCGAGGGATTCCCATTGTGCGGGGCTGAGTTGCTCGGCGCGGATCGTGGGTGGAACACCAAGTGCGGCGGTGATTTTTTCCCAGTCGTTTCTGAACTCGGGAAGCATGTTTCGCAGTTGCTTGCGTCGCTCGGAAAAGCCGCGTCTGACGAGGGACTCAAAAATCGAATCATCAATGGCACGGACCCGGGCTCTCGGCTTGCGCCGGAGGGTGATGACGGCGGAGTCCACCTTGGGCCGTGGAAAGAACACCGAGGCGGGGAGTTTGCGTTCGAGGCGGATATCCCAGCGGCGTCCGGTGCAGAGGGTCATCGCCCCGTAATCGCTCGTATCGTGGGCGGCGCCGAGGCGTTGTGCCAGCTCGAGCTGTAGCGTGAGAACGAGGGCTGATGCGGGTGAGAGGGCGGATGCGTATTTGGCGATGAGTGGAGTGGAGATGTAGTAGGGGAGGTTTCCGATGACCTTCACCGGGCCGTGACCCCAGAGTTCACGCAGGTCGAAATCCAATGCATTGGCGTGGAACACAGAGTTTGTTCCATGCTCGAATTTTGACCGCAGATGCGGGATGAGGCGGCTGTCTTTTTCGATAAGGGTGAGGCGCGTCTCTGGTATGTCCAGAAACTCGGTGAGCGCGCCGAGGCCGGGGCCGATTTCCACGATGTGATCTCCGGGTTGGATGTCAAGCAACGCGACGATGGAACGGGCCAGATTTTGGTCATGGAGAAAGTTCTGCCCGAGGCTGCGAGTGGGGTGGGTGTCCAACTCCCCGAGCAATCGCTGGATGTCGCTCAATGTCATGCGGTCTTCATAGCCTTTTTCACGGCGATTCACAAAGGGGATGTGAATAACCCAGTGGGAAAGCATTTGTTTTTCCCAAGTTATTCACATTTTTTCCCGCTTGAGCAAATGCCCCTGTGGGTGTGAGGTATGCAGCAGCGAGCAGGTTGCCCGCACTTCATGGCCAGCGGACAAAACAACACACCGTATCCCCCGTTTCGATCGGCTCTCGTGCAGGTCATTTTAGTGCTTGGCGCGATGGCGGCTGTTTTTTTGGCGGGTGGTGCAAGGCAGGGAGCGACTGGCCTCTTTTTTGTATCTGCTGGCTTGGCGATGATTCTCTTTGCCCCGAACCGGATCGTGCCGCTGAGGTATTGGCTCTTGTGCGCTGGAATACTCGGGGCATCCGCCTTGAGCCTCTTGCCGCAGACTTGGTTTCCCACGCCGGAATGGCGGCTGGGGTTGCTAAGGTATCAGGCTTTCCCATCCCTCCCATGGATCAGCCTCGCTCCGAGGGAAACGATTTATTGGATCGCGCTTTTGGCTGGCGCATTGGCAGCCGGACTCTTCTCGCTCGGGCACCCTGTGAGGTCGGCTGCGAAGGTGTATATCGCCCTGCTGGGTTTACTGGCGTGCGCGGCATATGCCTCCGTGGCCATCTATGCCAAGACGACGGGCTGGGAGTATCCGTTTTTCGACAGGCGGGGGTGGTCACCGCCTGATTTCGGATTTTTTCCGAATCGAAACCACACGGCCGCGTTGCTTGTAAGTGGAAGTATTCTGGCGTTGGGTATCATTCGTGAGGCGTGGTCCGGGCGCCGGCCACTTGTCTTCCTGCTTGCAGTGCCTTCCTTCGGCGTGTGTGTCTATTCACTGCTTTTTTATTCGATCTCGCGGGGCGGGGTTATTTTTTTAGGTGTTGGCGTAGGTCTGTGGCTGATTGCGCTGGGGAAGAGTCACCGAACATTGCCTTTGTTGGTTTCCTCGGTCGTCCTCGCCGCCTCGGTGGCTTGGATTTTCCTCGTTTCCGAAGGCCAGGCGAAGAGCCGCATTTTTGAATTTCTTGGCTTGGGTGAGTCCTCCACTTCCGGGCTTTTTCAGGGTGATCTGCGGTCGAAAATTTTTCTCGATACGCTGCACATCATTCGCGACTACGCACTCACGGGAACCGGTCTGGGAACTTTCGGCTATGTATTTCCCTTCTACATGAAGGCCAGCATCGACGAGGCGGTGCCGATTCATCCCGAAAGCGATTGGCTCATGCTCGCGGCAGAGGCTGGAATCCCAGCTTTGTTGTTAGGCTTTGCGCTCTTAGGGTTCCTTGTCCGGGATGTATTCTGCCTTCGTGACACGGGCTCTTGGCCTTTACGCTGGGGTGTGGTTGCGGCGGCCCTCACAGTGATGCTGCACGGTTTTGTGGATGTGCCGGTGCACCGCATCGAGCTTGGGTGGTGGATTCTTGTGCTTGCGGGGCTTGCATTGGGAAACCCCGCAATCACTCAAACGGAAAAGAGTTCCGCTTGGCTCGTCCAGCGTTTGGTTTTTGGAGTCTGCGGGGCGGTTCTTCTCGCGGGTGGGGTAGTTTTGATACGCTCTCAGTGGTTCAAGGAACATCCGTTTCCTCCCTATCGTGGAAAATTGATCGTTGAACAAATCAGACAATTGAACGCTGAGGGTCGGTCGTGCGAGGCGATCGATCTCGGACACTCCGAACTCTCTCTCAGCCCAATGGAGCGAGGGCTCTACCGCGAACTCGGCTACAGCGAAATCTCGGGAAATGGAAGCCTGGGTGTGGCTGACGCCGCATTTGCCGCCGAGAGGGCGCTGAATCCCACGAGTGCCAAGATTCCCTACGACCAAGGTATCTTATGGATGAACCGGGATATCTCCCGCACGGCGCCGCTGTGGGGCGAGGCACTGCGCAACCACGCGCGGATTCAGCAGGGTGGGGGATATGCGAATCTTGTGGAATACTACGGACGCCTTCTCTCGCAGGCGAAACCGCATCCGCTGCTGTTTCAAGCGCTCGGGGAATTTTCGACGCTGTCGCCGGACTTGCAGATCGTCTGGATGGCAAGCTCACCGAATGTGCGGATGGAGGATGTTGCTAACGACCCCACATTTTTAGAGCGGCTCACCACAGCCCAAAGGCGTGAATTTTTAATCTCTTGGTTCAATCGGGGGGGGCGGCCCGCGCTGGAGAATTTCCTTCTCGCCAACCCGGATTGGGAGGATGCCGCCTGGCCAGTGCGTATGCGGCAAATGCTTGAAAAAAAGAATTACGCGGAAGCCATCGAAGCGGTGAAGAGGCGTTACGAACTCGACCTTTCACTTCCCGTCCTTGATTCCCATGTGCTCGAGGGCAGCGATCCGCCTGTGGATTTATCGGCTCGTGTTGCTTATTTCGTGGCACGGGGCAATTCCGTAACCGCGCGGCGCGAGGTGGCGGAGTCGGCTCAAGCCAAGCAACCGGAGGGGCTGCGCCTGCGGTGCATTCTGGCTTTGAAGGCAGGAGATGCCCAAGCAGCTTGGTCCGCACTCCAAGCCTATCTGAACGAAACCAAGCGAGGGAACTTCCCTTAGAGTCCGTTCAGAAAAAAATGCCACAGAATGATTGCCCTCACGCGGCTATGGTTTGCAACTGCGGAGTGATTTTTAGGCAGTTGGCGTCTCCGAATCGTCGCCCGCGTCTTCTTCAATCTCCCGGCGGATGGCCTTTGAAATAAACGGACGCACAAAGCCGTAGATAAGAAATGACACAAAGAGAACGGCCGGCATCCATTGATAGTTCATGGCTGTGAAAGCCAGGAGGAAAATCAGCCCCAAGAAGGCTGGGATCGAGCGCTGGGTGCGCCAGTTTACGCTTTTGAAGCTCGGATACTTCACATGGCTGAACATCATGAAGGATAAAAAAATCAGGAGCGGAGGTAGGGCGTTCCTCCATGGCCCAATCGTTCGGTCATCCACCTGGAACCAAAGCATGAAAAGTGTGAGCGAGGCGATCAGGCCGGCCGCTGCAGGGATCGGGAAGCCGCTGAAGTCCTTTTCCGGCTTGTCGGAATTGGCGGCCGCTATGCAATTGAAGCGCGCCAGGCGGAGGGTGCCGCAGAGGAGAAAGAAAAAAGCAATCAGCCATCCCGTCCGCTGGAAATCGCGCAACACGATTTGATAGACAAGTAGGGCGGGTGCAATGCCGAAGGAAATCGTATCGGCGAGTGAGTCAAACTCCCTTCCAA
>Ga0247842_10007645_pt1 | contig 11616 bp, 11 predicted proteins | sample LaCruzMarch2015__3_FD_192411 | JGI IMG/M metagenome (GOLD analysis project Ga0247842, IMG submission 192411) | Freshwater microbial communities from meromictic Lake La Cruz, Castile-La Mancha, Spain - LaCruzMarch2015_19m | ecosystem: Environmental > Aquatic > Freshwater > Lake | place: Spain...
GACCACTTCATCCGGGGAGGGGATTATTCCACCAAAGCGGCCAAAATGTTCGATTTTAATTTTGCAGCCAACCGACAGTTTCACATCTTCGATCATTTGTCCGGCATTCATTTCAACCACCAGAATTCCTTTTACCCTGTTGCCAACATTCGATACTTCGATGGATGGGAAGGGGAAAAGTGTGATGGGGCGGAAAAGGCCAACTTTAATGCCCTTTGCACGGGCCAGGTCGGTTGCTTTCTGACATATGCGTGCCGAGAGACCAAAGGCGACGAAGAGGTATTCGGCATCTTCGCACTGGATCTCTTCATAAAGCACCTCATTTTGCTCCATCAACCTGTATTTGGCCTGGAGTTTCAGGTTCACACGCTCCTGACCGGCCGGATCAAGGTCAAGCGAGGTGATGATATTGTGTTCCCGGGTTTTTGGGCGGCCATTGGAGGCCCATGGGCACTGTTTGATGACCTCTTCATCTGTGCGGCGGGGTACCTGGTCGAAGAGAACCACCTTTTCCATCATCTGGCCAATAGCGCCATCGGAAAGGATCATCACGGGGGTGCGGTATTCAAAGGCTTTTTCAAAACCAAGTTTTACATGGTCGCACATCTCCTGCACTGAAGCAGGCGCAAGCACCAGCAATTTGTAGTCGCCATGTCCGCCACCCTTGACAGCCTGGAAATAGTCGGCTTGCGAAGGCTGGATGGTTCCGAGTCCCGGACCACCCCTGACGACATTTACGATTACGGCAGGCAGTTCCGCCCCGGCCATGTAACTGATACCTTCCTGCATCAGGCTGATGCCTGGACTGGAAGAGGAGGTCATGGTCATTTTTCCCGTTCCGGCGCCGCCGTAGAGCATATTGATGGCTGCCACTTCGCTTTCGGCTTGAAGAACCACCATGCCTGTCCGTTCGAATGGCTTTTCGGCCATCAGGTATTCCATCACCTCGGATTGTGGTGTGATCGGGTATCCGAAATAACCGTCGCAACCGGCGCGAATTGCGGCTTCGGCCACGGCTTCGTTACCCTTCATTAATCTAAGTTCACCCATGGAGTATAATTTTATAATTTTTATTCAGTTGCAACTTTGGCGCGGTATACGGTGATCACGCCATCGGGACAAACCAGGGCGCAGTTGGTACAGCCCGTGCATTCGTCATTTACCTTCATCGCGAAATGATAGCCCTTACTGTTCACTTCCTTCGACATTGCGATCACCGTGAACGGACAAGCGGCAAGACAAACTTCACAGCCCTTGCAGCGCTCAATGTTGATCACGATGTCACCTTTGATTTTAGCCATATGACAGATGTTATATTGTTAACAGTTTACCATTTGCGAAAATAAGGAAAATAGTTTGAATCGTTAACTGACTTAGCTGTGGAATTTAGCTCAAGCGGGCTAATTTAGAACTGTTATAAGTTCAAACGGCTATCTTTTTGCGACTCTGCTGTTAAGGCGGCGAAAATAGTCTTCGTTCATTTTGGGATCTATTTTCTGATAGAAGCCGATCAGCAGAAAGGCTTTTTTTCGGATCCGGTAATTGTTATCAACGATTTCCCAGAATTCCTGGTTGCCGGTGAACAGATTTTGCGCAAAAACGTTGATGTCCTCTTCAACCGAGGCCTGCGAGTATTTTGTAAGTAAACCTTTGTCATAGTATTCGGGATCAAGCAACATCGATGCTTCACCATTCATAATGGCATGAACTCCCCCATTGCCGTAAATGAAGGCAGGAGAGTTTGCCGCCTCCCATGCCCCGGCGTTAAAATACCTGGGATAGGAACGTTTCAGTACGCTTGAAAATTCATGGTGAAACACACCTTCAATATATTCGTCGGTGAAGCTGGGATTTGTTTCATCGTCGCAAATAAATACTGTATTACGAATATTTGTACCTCCGAAGGCAACACCATAAAATTTCATTTTTTTCAGGCCATAAATACGGTCAAGGTTTTCACGAAGGACTTTATCAGGGTATTTGGCAAAGGTGCGGTTTAGAATGGCGATGAACCGCTGGCGCTCGCTTCGGGCTAAAGGTTCCGCCTCGGCGTTGATTACAGGGTTGTACCAGTGTTTCGGAAACATTTGGTCCTGAACCATGAAGCAGATCTCGGTGCTGGTGCGTTCATTCACATAAATATCAAGGGGATAGGAACTTCCCATCAATAAAACAACCACCATCAGCAACGGCCAAAACTTCCTCATCTGAATAATACCCAATTTTGCGGGTACAAAGATTGGCACTACGATCATCCGTGAGGATGGCTGTGCAGTCTTTTTGCTAACGGAGGAATGTTAACAGGAAATAGGATTAATTATCAGAAAATGAGATAATTATAATATTCCTTATCGTAAAGATGCCAGTAATGGCTGAAATGGGCTTCCGGCGTTGTTAATAACTCCGATTTTAGGAATGTTGTTCCCTGAATTTTACCAGGCGGGCTTCCAGGATTGGGAGCTGATCGCGTTTCACCAGTGAAACACAGGCCCGGATACCTTCGAGTCTGTCGCTTCCGGTGATGCTCAGGGCGATGGCGCTGACGCCGTAATAAATAAGCTCTTCGAGTAACTCTTCTCCCGTGAATCCCGGGTAGGAAAAGGTAAAGTAAAAACCATCTGCAATGGGTTCATCTTCGTCCTTATCGTAAACGATGTTAAATCCATTGTCAGTAAACATCTTTTTCATGATCCTGGCCTTTGCACCGTACTCTTTTACCACCTCGACAAAATCGAAGGTGCCGTCGTTTACGGCTTTCAGCATTGCAGCCAGACCATATTGGCTTGAATGAGAGGTGCCGGCGCTCAAGGCATACACGGTGCCGTAAATGAGGGCACGCCCGAGAATGTCAGTAGAATAACACCAGAGCAGGTTGGCCGACTGTGTGTTGAATAGTTTGTTTGATACGATCATCAGGCCGATCCGCTGACCTGCGTAACTGAAAATCTTGGAACTGGAGATCAGGAGAACATAATTGTCGGTATATTTTGCTACAGTGGGCTGGTAAGGGGGTTGACCTGGTTTTGAATAATCTTTCCGGAAATCCATGGCGAAATATGCCAGGTCTTCAATGATGATTACATTGTATTTATTCGCCAGTTCACCAATAATACTTAGTTCTTTATGGGTAAAGCAGATCCATGATGGATTATTTGGATTTGAATAAAGCACAGAATGAATATTCCCTTTTGACAGGTATGATTCAAGTTTATCGCGCAGTTTGTCTCCGCGATAATTATAAACATCGAATGATTCAAAATTGAGTCCAAGCACCCTGTGTTGCTGATGGTGAACAGGGAAGCCAGGATCGATGAACAGCGTTGTATCTTTTTGCTTGTCGATTTTAGAAAAGGTCAGGAACGCTGCAAACCCGCCCTGCATGCTGCCAACTGTCGGAACGCAATTTGCTTCATCCACGTCGATATCAAGGAAAAGTTTAACAAACCGTGAAGCCTCCTTTTTTAGGACTGGTGATCCTTCAATATCGGGATAAATAGAAGCAACCCCCCGTTGCAACGCTTCAATTTCAGCCTCAACGCCAATGGAGGCTGCAGCCAGGCCCGGAACACCCATCTCCATCCGTACAAATTTTTCGCCGGTCTCCTTTTCTATACCGTTAATTAGCCGCTTGATTTCACGGATGGATGCTTTTCCAATGCTTCGGATTTTACTTTCATGAAAATGTCGCTGAACAACTTCATAGTTGATGGGGGTATCTTTCATAACTGACGTGTGAATGGCGTATTAGTGAACAGAATAACAGGCAACAAAATTGAATAAATATTTGCAATTATCCAACTGTTTTATAGAGGATAACATAAATTTTCCAGGAATTGCCATTTTGTAAAAATCAATAATGAGTCTACTCCGAAAAGTCAATTTAACGGAAATCCGGACACTGAGCGAAGTCGAAGTGTCTGAATTATCAGGTGTTTGCATCCTTCGACTCCGCTCAGGATCCAGTTGATCGGACTTTTCGGAGCAAACTCAATAATGAAAAGGCAGAACCAATAATGGAGTTGAACACATGCTCATGTATGATTACAGGGTAGGATTGTCAGGAGTATTATACGAAAATACCTGGTGCGATCAGAATGGTGTTTCGCTTCCGTTGTAACAGGTAATTCCGAGCGAGGCGAATTGATCTGCAATTTTTTGAAGCTCAGTTTTCCCGGGGATTACAAAATCAGTCGTATAATATTTTTTATCAAGGAGGCCATATTTTTCCCGGCCAAGGTGATGAAGGGGAAGTATATTGATCTCATTTCGCCCGATGGAATGAATAAACCGGGCAGTCTCTTGAATGTTTTCAGCATGATCATTAAACCCGGGAATGACCGGTAGGCGGAAAACCAGGCGTCCGGAAAATTTACCTGCAATACGGCGGGCATTTTCGAGGATGTGGGAAATGGGGAAACTGGCAAACTGGTAAGTTGGTAAGTTGGTAAGTTGGTAAGGTGGCAAGTTGGCAAGTTGGTAAGTTGGTAAGTTGGCAAGTTGGTAAGTTTGTGGGTTTGCAGGGTGATTAAGAGGTGAAGGTGTTTTTTGATCGTTGGCAGATCCATTTATTATTTTCAGGTCGAAAAAAATCCAGTCAAGGTAAGGCAATGATTTTTCATAATTTGTCCAGGGTACGTTGCCACATGTTTCAACGGCGGTATGGATGTACGCATCATAGCAGCGTTTCAAAAAATCGTGTGCAAATTCAGGTTGGGCGAAAGGTTCGCCACCGGTGAGGGTAATTCCGCCATCTTTGCCCCAATAGGGACGATCGCGGTTGATACGGAGGTATAATTCTTCAACTGAAATTTCATATCCACCGATATTCAGCGCTCCTGAACAGCAGGCCCTTGCACACGCATATGAATTGCACTTTGCACATATCGTCCGGTTGAATGAAAGCCGTGTTGTGTCGCCGGTTTTTGAAATGGTGATGGCATTATGAGGACAAGCATTCACACATAACCCATCGAAAGTGCATTTAGTTTCACGGTAAAGTGGTTCGGGAAAGAAAGAGATCCCTTCGGGATTGGAGCACCATGCGCATTCAAGTGAACATCCCTTAAAAAAGACAAGGGTTCGGCAGCCGGGGCCGTCGTGCACCGAGAATCCCTGGATATCAAAAATATGACCGCGGGTTAATTGTGCGGGAACCATTGAAAGTCGGCGCATTTACTGGCGATCATGTCGGGATAGGCCAGGGAGGTTCCCATGCATTGGCCAAGGAAATCCTTTTCACGCTTGTAATTTGAACAGAATTTGCATTTAGCAACTTTTTCAGCCTGGCTGCAAAAGGGATCTTCGGGGCCAATTTTCTCTTTAGTTATTTTGCACATCCCTCTGAAAACATCCACCGGGAGGAAGTACCGGCAATCTTTGCATGTTGTATCCATATTAGAAACTCAAAAATCAAAAATCGAAAATCAAAAACACAAATCAAAGATCAAAACCACAAATAGAAACTCAAAACTCAAAATTCAAAACCACAAATAGAAACTCAAAAATTGAGTCCATTCCGAAAAGTCAATTTAACGGAAAACTGTACACTGAGCGAAATCGAAGTGTTCTTATTATCAGGTGTTTGCATCATTCGACTCCGCTCAGGATCCAGTTGATCGGACTTTTCGGAGCAGACTCTTGTTTTATTACTTCAAAATTCGTTATTCAATATTCAATGTTCGTTATTCTTTCAGACCTCTTCATACTCGGTTCTTGCAATAACCTCATCCTGTATCTGTTTACCGAGTTCAACCCAGTATTGGGTAAAGCCAGCCACACGGACCAGCAGGCTCCTGAATTTATCGGGCTCGGCCTGGGCCTGTTTGAGCATGCGGGAGTCAACGATGTTGAATTGAACGTGGAAACCTCCTTTTCTCAAATATGCACGAATCAACTCCAGGAATTTGCGCGACCCTTCGCGGCCTTTCACTACCGAAGGATGTATTTTCATGTTGAGTTGTGAATTCTGCGATTGAGCATGATTCCAGCAGGTTGCCGAGTTAAACAGTGCATAGGGTCCGTTTTTATCAGTACCCGGATAAGCTGACACAGAACCATCGGAGAAGGTAGTGCCGCTTAACCTTCCATCGGGACTGGCCAGTGTTACGGCGCCCATGGGCCCATGCGTGGAAACTGAAATCTGGCAGGCATACATTGGCTGGTCGTAAAGCGAGCGATAGTTATGAGCCATGTCGCAAAACCAGTCTTCCCATTCTTTCAGAATATCATCAACAAAGGGGTTATCATTCCCGAATTTTGGCGCATCAAGACTCAGGCGGTGGATCTTTTTCCAGTTAGGATAATCATCGGTAGGCACCTGGTCGATGAGGGAATAGGAACCGGTTTCCTGTGCAGTTTTGTATCCGAAATTCGCCAGGATAGCTTTCCGGTATTCGCCGAGAGTGTAATTCTTTTCCGTGAAGACATTCTTTTTGAGTGAGCCGAGTGAATTCACCAGGTTTGTGGTGCCACAACTTTCAATATTGAATGTTGTGTTATAACGGCAGCCCATTTGCCCGATGTCCTTTCCTTTTGCCAGGCAATCGGGTTTCAGCATTGAGTTGACCAGCGAAGGGGAAATCTTGCGCCAGGCATCATGCTGGATATTATTGGTGAGTGTTAATACATGACATGCCCGGCTGAAATAATCTTTAAAAGCCTGCCATAGTTCGTCATAAGTTTCCAGGGGATAGCCATGGGCCGGAAAGATCCGTTGGCCGGTTCGCATGTCCATACCATCGAAAAGAGCAACTTCAAGCAATTTCGGCAGATTCAGAAAATGTACCCCCACGCTGGTTGCCGGGGCAGAACCTCCTGGTATCCAGTGAATTTCATTGTCAAGTTCCAGCGGCATCCAGCTTCCGGGCGATGTTTCAAGGCATCCGCCTATGGCCCATGCTCGGGCTTCCTCCAGGTTCATCCCTTCGTGGGCATAATTTCCAAGCAGAAATTCCATGGCGACCTGGTTGTTTACCCAGGCAGGATATCCGGTCCCGATCTTGGTACATTCAATGCCCTTGAGCAGGAATTCTTCAGGGAGTTTTTCGTCATATAACAGAGAAAGCGTAGGTTGCGGTGTGTCGCATGTAATCCCTGCTTCGAGGATCAGCATTTCAAGCTCATTGGCAGCCGGGGTACCATCTTTCAATAATCCGCCGATGCAGAGGTTATTGAAGGTATTGCCAGACAACACTCCGCCAACCACACCCATGGAGGCAAAGCAGTCGATCTCTGTGAACTTGATGCGCATGCATTCGAGCAGTTCAAGGCTCTTTTCGCGGTCGATCGCACCATTCTTCATGTCGCGCTGCCAGTATGGATACAAAACCTGGCCAACCCGTCCGGGTGACAATCCCGAAATGGCATCTTCGTTCAGCACGGCGGCATGGAAGATCCAAAGCATCTGCAGGGCATCATGAAAAGAACGTGGCGGTTTGGCCGAGATCCATTCGAGTCGTTCGGCCATCTCAAGGTATTCGGTTTTCTGTTTTTCTTCCTTTTCAATGGATGCAAGAAATTTTGCCTCTTCTGCATAGTTCCTTGTCCATGTTTTAATTCCTTCAAGCATCACAATAACAGCCTGGTAAAAGTAGAGGCGGTCCATATCGGGATAGCCAGCCACATCGGCAATGCTTTCCTGGCAATTCTGAATAATTCCGTCGATACCAAACTGTAGCGGATAATAATAATTCATCACTTCACGTCCCTGCGGAAGGGTATAGCCAGAGTCGAACATGCAGATCACCGAGCGCATCAGGGCCTCTTTTTCCTTGTAACCGGGGACCAATTGTTCATATTTATGGCCGATATCGTCAACAGATTTATCTTTCCATTTTTTTGCAACTTCAAGCATGATGGGCATTTCTTCGACACGCAGCCCGAATTTTCCTGCAATGGAGATTATTTTTCCAATGCTTTTTGTAACGTTTCCACCGCCTTTTCCCATGGTTGTGAAGGTATCGGCCGTCAGTTTGCCTGATTCCTGCGCTTCTTTGTAGAGCTTATCTTCGGCAGCCATGAAAAAGGCTTCAGAGAGCCAGGGCATGGGATAGGAGCCACGGAGGTAGGAGGCTTTCCCCATGACAAGCAGTTCGCCGGGATAAATTACCGGTGTGAGATGTGCAAAGCCGGATTTCAGCGCTTCGGCGCGGCGGATGATGGGAATTTCACCTTCGAGTTCTTCCCACCTGCGGGTATACCAATAGGGGAATTCCATTGAAACCGATGATTTGGCTTCAAAATAAAGCTCTCTTGCTGCGTTTGCGCGTGGAGATGGTTGCCGCTTGACCTCACGCGAAGTAACCTCCGCTCCCGGTTCAGTGCCATAATAGTTTATGTGGGATTGGGTTTTAGTTTCCATGGTTTTATCATTTTTTCGGACAACGCTGTTACAAAGTTAACTATTCGTGGAATACAATGCATTAACTTACCGTAAATCGATGAAAAAAATCGATCACAGTTACACTTACAACAGGAAAAACAATGATTTCAGAGCCGTTTCATCTGCATCATGCTTGCCAGTGAAAGGAGCACGCCAAGTATCACGCCATACGCTGCAGCCACCAGGATGCGATATCCCTCAGGGAGCATAAAATTGAGGGTTTGCGCGGGAATCCAGAAAAGGGGGATGGTTTTTTTAACAACGAAATTCCAAAAGGTAAGCCAGTCGCCATCCTGGATGTACCGGCCCACAGGAATCGGCGTGAAAAAGCCTTTCAGGGTTCCGCCGGTTTTCATGATGTGCATGTCGGTAATCTTATGAAAAGCCATAAAGACCGGGGCAAAAAGCAGATTCAGAGAAGTCCCCACTGCAAAGGCAGAGAGGAGCTTTAATCCTGTGAAGCCAGGCTGGCGAAGAACATCAGCGGGATTGGCTGTTTCAAAATTCACGCCGAAGGTTTTCAGCATAATGGGCGCACCTTCACCGAAAATAACAAAGGCGATTTTTATGATAATTCCGAGGAATCCCCAAACCAGGGCCCGCGGAAGGAGTCCAAATCCTTTTTTATTGTAAACTCCTGTCCGTAACCTCAAACCAAGGCTCTCGCCAAATGTGGCCAGGATGGCGAACTTTATAAAGCTCAGGATGTATGCATGGGCTGCATTCAGATCTTCATAAGCATTAAGAACGGATGGAAAAATAAAAAAGGGGAGTAAAATCACGATGATCACTCCCAGAACTATGATGTCAGATCTTTTCATATAGATTCATTATCTTGGCGCTCATTTCTCAGGCGTGACACGTAACAATAAAAGTCTGACTGTCGAAGAAGATTCAGGTAATTCAGCGTGGTGGACAAATCTGGTGTTTATAAAGCAATTTCATCCTGCTTATGCCACTTCGATTTTGGGTGAAGTGATTTCTGTTTATCCAAGTACTCTTTTAACTGTTCGTAAGACATATCCTGTATTTCCAAACTTAATTTATCACGAATGTCACGCAGTTGCTGCAAGACAGATTTTTCTATTGCTTTCATAATTCTAAAATTTCCCTGGGTGTACGTATTTCTAACATTTTGTGTCCGTGACGGTAATTCACTGAGTTGTACCCTCTGATGCGATTTACATTTACTATGTGTTTAAAATTCCAGCTCACTAAAATGTCTGCGTTGTTAATTGTCGCAATTGCAATGTGTAAACAGTCGGCACGGCATGTTTCGCCAACAACGTTTTCCTTGATATAAGTGTCTGCAAGTTCAGTTGCTTCATTGGTCGTTTCTAAAAATTCAATTTGTTTGTCAGGAATTGAAATGGCCAGGTCTTTAACATATTGCGGTGCATTGGTCAACTCAATGTCAATTACCTTTGAAAGCAGCAACTTGTATTGTCCTTTAATAATTTTATCAAAGAGGGCTTTTGACCATACTTCAAATTCGGGTTCAAAGAAACCGCCAAACACTGATGTATCCACATAAATCCTTTCCATGATGCAAAGATAATACAATGCGAAGATAATTCGATTGTCCCAGGTTTTTATGAGAAGGTGAAATCCCTTTGCCTTCAACCTCTGGTTTGAAAAATGTGTAAATGTTAATGATTAGCTCTATTGATTCGTGCGGGTGCAATTAATTAAACGTCGGATCGGCCGGGAAATTGGCCCAGATTGCATAATCCTGTCCCATGCTTTTGAGGTAGTTGCTCCAGAGGGTTTCGGGGTGGTCGTTGATCACTTCGCCGACCGTAGTTTGCGAGAGTACCCACGATTTTTCGCGCAGTTCGCGATCGAGCTGATTGGGAGACCAGCCTGCATAACCAAGAAAAAACCTGATTTCATTGGGGAGCATGATTTTGGTTTTCAACATGGCTTTTATGACGTCAAGGTCGCCGCCCCAATAAAGACCTTCCATGATGGGAATGCTCATGCTTATTTCACAGTGTGTATGTATGAAAAAAAGGCTGTCGGTCTTAACCGGACCTCCCAGGTAGACCGGCAGGTTATATCCTGAAAATCCCTTGATGATGTCCTTGAGCCGGGCTTCGATCGGTTTGTTGATGATAACTCCGAAGGTGCCTTCCTCATTGTGTTCGGCAAGCAATACGACCGACTGCCGGAAATAGAAATCGCGCAGCGACGGCTCAGAGATGAGGATGCTTCCCTGTTTTGGTTTTATGCGTGGTTTTTCCATGGTGTTTGTGCAAATCTTAGTATTTTTGTGTCGGGCGCACCCGACAAATATAATACCAAAACATGGTCAGGTCAAGCAGACAGCAGAGTTTTTTACAATTCCGGGAAAAATTTCCATTTTTTGTCTTCGAAAGACAGGAATATGCGATAACCGCGCGTGGACTTGATATAAGGTTTACCTTCAACCTGGCTGATCAACACCAGTTTTATCCCACGCTGTTTATCCCCGGGAAATCCTTCTTTCTGCCCGATGCGGACCTGGCGGGGAGGCTTGACAATATTGTCTTCAACATCGGGATGATTGAGCTGATCAGCTATTGGAAGGCTGCCTGCCCGCCAACGGTAATCATCAAGCCATTTGCTTTACATCCTGAACAGGTTACATGGTGGAAAAAGCTTTATTTTCATGGCCTTGGTGAATTTTTTTACCTGAATTCCCTAAATGTTACCCTGGATGATTTCATGCACCTTGAAAACAGATCAATGAATCACCTGCCAGCCACTGCAATTACCGGCTACGATTTGAGGGGGCCTGCCAATGCCAGCCTGGAATTGCCTTCCCGTGAAAAATTCACACCGGATGACACCATAATCATACCCATAGGCGGCGGAAAAGATTCGGCCGTAACGCTCGAATTACTCGGGAACAAGTCAGGGAGCTTGCCGTTAATTATGAATCCTCGCGGAGCCAGTCTCGAAACAATTTTTGCAAAAGGGTTTGCCCGGGATCAATTCATTGAAATCCGGCGCACGATCGATCCGGAGTTGCTGCGATTGAACGACCTTGGTTTTTTAAACGGCCATACCCCGTTTTCTGCCATGCTTGCTTTTGTGACGGTGCTTGCAGCCATTGTGACAGGCCGCAGGAACATTGCCCTGTCGAATGAATCGAGCGCCAACGAAGCCACCATCGAAGGTACTGATATTAACCACCAATATTCAAAGTCGTACCAATTTGAATCTGATTTTCGGGAATATGTGAACCGGTGGAT
>Ga0247842_10007646_pt1 | contig 11616 bp, 12 predicted proteins | sample LaCruzMarch2015__3_FD_192411 | JGI IMG/M metagenome (GOLD analysis project Ga0247842, IMG submission 192411) | Freshwater microbial communities from meromictic Lake La Cruz, Castile-La Mancha, Spain - LaCruzMarch2015_19m | ecosystem: Environmental > Aquatic > Freshwater > Lake | place: Spain...
ATCAATAGAAGAAATAAATCGGACACAATAATCGATTCGGTACCCCATTCGGCACCCGGGAAATAAAAAACCCTGTAAATCGTTGATTTACAGGGTTAAATTTGTGTTTTTGGTAGCCCGTAGGGGGCTAGCTGCCTCTTTTCCTTGCTTATTCAAAATATACTCTAAACCCATTGCTATTGCTGCTTTACAGAAAATTGAAAGAAAACGAAAAGTAAGGAAAAGTAAGAAAAAGTAAGATTATTCGCCCCCTCATTCGCCCCCTGCAAAAAATGTTGTATATTTGGAAAGTCTGAAAATTTTTCACATGGCAACCTATGCAACCTTCGAGTTAAAAGATTCAAAAAGTAATGGCGAAACATTGATATATCTAATTTTTCGTTTCAATCATTACAAAGTTTCCTTCATTGGGAAAAAGATTTATACCAAAATGAAAATTTCCACAGGCGAAAGGGTGAACCCTAAATACTGGAATTATGAAGTCCATCGGGCGACCGCCAAACGAAATTTTTTCGACCCCGCCGAATTAAACCAGCGATTGACCAACATTGAAACCGCCGTGAATGATATTTATCGCCGTTTGATTAACGATGGTATCACAGTCACCCCTGATTGTATTCGGACTGAAATGGATAAACTGGAGTATCTCTTTCCAAACAAAGCAGCCAAGCCCATAAAAACAGCGCTAGCACCTAAGCCTGAAACGAACTTTATCCCCTTCATAGAGAATTTTATCAAGACGGTCACTTTCGTTTATAAAAACGGCTCGCCATATCCGGTCAACCAACGAACAAAACAAAAATATGCCACATCATTGAAGGTTTTGAAAGAGTTTTCAGCCGAAACCGGATTGACCAGGTTTGATCAGATCGACCGCGATTTTTACGAAAAATTTATCAGCTATATGCAAAGTGCCATTTGGTATAGTGAGGAGGTGAACGGTATTCTTGTCACAAAACGGTACAGCCAGAATACCATTGGGAAGTATGTGGCGAACTTGAAAACCTTTTTGCAGCACGCCACAGAGGCCGGAATCAATACAAACATGGATTTTAAGAACCGTAAGTTTGCCGTACCTTCTGAGGATGTAGAGAAGATATACCTTCGTGAATCAGAGCTGATGGCATTGTACAAATTGAATTTAACCAGTTTTCCCGGACTGGAAGCTGCAAGGGATTTGTTTCTCGTTGGTTGTTACACGGCCTTGCGGTATTCTGATTACACAAACATCCAGCCGGAGAATATTGTATCCACTGATCAGGGTTCCGTTATTAAGATTTCCACTCAGAAAACCGGGCAAAGGGTTGTGATACCATTGCACCAGGTTGTACGTGAAATATTGCAGAAATACAACAACCATTTACCAAAGGCAATCAGCAATCAGAAAACGAATGATCATCTGAAAGAGTTGGGGAAACGTGCCGGGATCACTGAGAAAGTTAGCATTACAAAGATGACCGGCGGCGTAAGAAGGACCGTAACCAGGTCCAAGTATGAACTTATCAGCAGCCACACCGCCCGCCGTACCGGTGCAACAAACATGTACCTGGCAGGCATACCTGCACATTCAATCATGAAGATAACAGGGCATAAGAGCGAGCAGTCATTTATCAGTTATCTCCGTTTCGATGAAGAGGATAACGCGCTGATATTGCAGAATAATCCATATTTTCAAGCTAAAAGCAATTTGAAGGCTGTTTAAAACAGTCATAATTTAGCAGAATCATTTATATCTTTGTCAGAAATGTAAGGATATGACTACAATACGGGTAAATGAAAGGTCCAAAGCGGGAAAGGCGTTGATTGAAACAGCCCGACTTTTGGCAGAAGGACATAAAGGTGTTGAAGTTATAATAGAAGGTAACTTCGATGATACTGTATTATTAAAAAAAATGCTTGCTGCACGGAAATCAGGGATAGTTGAGCGTGAAAAAGTTTTGGAAACGTTAAATACTCACCTCCTTAGTTGACTCTTTTTCGGGAATCCCCAACCTGGTTAAAATGAAAGGGCATAAAACAGCCTATCGTTTTCGGATCAATGATTATAGGATAGGTTTTTTTCTTGAAGACAACACCATATATTTTTCTGCATTCGACCATCGGAAGAACCTTTATAAACGGTTCCCATAGCCTCAATCAATCAAATAACATATAGGTCGTAAATGACCATTTAAGGACGGGAAACCGTCCTTTTTTTATGTTCGTTATCCGCGATCCCAAAAAGTTATTAACAATTCTTTCTGACACATTTGATAAAAGGATCAAAAAAGAATAAAAAGAAACAAAACGAATTTTTTTGAAATTTAAGTTTACATCAATTTACATCAAAATACATCAAACGATACTGATTCACAAGATAATGATTGTTAATAAGATATAGATTAAAAAAGACTAAAAGTGTACTACTTTTGTGTTTACATTTTATCGAACAAAATCAAATAACGCCAACAAAATGCAAACAGCGACAATTTTACAAAGCATCACGCCCGACGACCTAAAAGCTTTGATCTCCCAGGCCATTTCCGAACAATTGGATAAGCTCCCGGCCCCTCCGTCTGTGGAGACCAAATATTTATCGCGCAAGGAGGTTTGCAAAGAACTTCATATTACACTACCCACATTGAACTACTACACAAAGTCGGGTATTATCAAGGGATTCAAATTAGGCCGGCGCATATTGTATAAGCAGCCCGACATTACAGAAGCTTTGAAACAAATTCAAAGCATCAAATACCGTCGTGGATTATGAAATGGATAAATCTGCTAAAACCGCCTACGGCAACAAACTGTGGAGAAAATCCAAAATGAATCCATTAAAGTATAAACAAATACCACAAAATGAAAACCTGGCTAATCTTTTATACCCTGAAATATTTTATGCCATAACGTAAAAACCCGGAAAGCCTTGCGTGGCGTAACCGGGTTAAATAATTTGAATACAGTGAGCAAATATACGGAAATTTCATTGCAATATTACCCCGCTAGAGTCAATAGCAACGAGCCCTTAGGAATAATTTCGCTGGAGCAGTTCTTAAAATCCACCAAAACCCCAAAAGATAGCACAAAGGCTATATTCAATCAGATCGCCGCTGCTGAATTATCAGGTAATAAGAAACTGAAAGACGAACTGAAACAAAACAATCTTTTTTACTTCACCCCTTGTGTGCACGTTCATCCATTCCGTCGTTATGCCTGCATCAAACATTTCACCGGGTTACTGGTGCTGGATTTTGATCACATCGACAACGCCCGCGACTTCAAATATTTCCTGTTTGATGAGTATAAATCGGTTCTTGCTGCATGGCTTTCGCCGTCAAAGCGTGGGCTCAAATGCCTGGTAAAAATTCCAAAAGTCAATACAGTTGAGGAATTTAAGGAGTATTATTTCGGGATTGCCTCCGAAATGGAAATGTATAACGGGTTTGATCCTTCAGGGCAAAACGCCGTTCTGCCACTGTTTCAGTCTTGGGACATGGAATTACTATCACGGGATGATGCGGAAACCTGGGTGACAAAAGGAATCAATCGAAGAAACTTCACAACCTCACCAGTAATAGACAAGCCTGTTATTGAAGTTACCGATAAGGATAAGGAAACCATTATTAAGATCATCAACACGGGATTCATTAACATAATAGACTATGGACACCCGCCATTGATAAGCCTTTGTGTTGCAATCGGAGGATATGTGGCAACAGGATATATTTCAGAATACGAAGCGCTCAGCCAGGTGAACTATAACATCGAAACACACCCGTACCTGAAAAAAGGTATTACCGGGTATAAGAAATCGGCGCTATCTGCCATTAACAAAGGACAGGAAAAACCATTATTATTAAACTATCGGGGTTAATGGCAAAACAGGATAGAAAACGTTTTTTAGCAAATCCAAAAGCGGCTGACTTTGTTATGCTATCCGATTTAGAATTTGCGCGTGATATTTTTACCTTCAAGATCAATCTTGACAAGGATAAGAAAAAACATATATCACTTCATAGACTTTACCGGGACGGGATTCTTAATACACTGGTTGAATTGGGATATTATAAGCGTTGCCATGAAAACAATACATATACTTTTATTAGAGATATAGCCAATATCCTGGATGAAGTAGAGCCATATATCATGAAGGATGAAATATTCGCACGTATTAAGGCAGATTATGTAGATACCGTGGTATTTGAATACGCCGAAACCACTGTTAGTCTTGAAGCGGCCAAATTACACGAATTGTTCTTACTACAATCACACCTTATTTTTAATGATAATTTTTTAGATATTTTACCAAAACATAACAAGCCGATTATGAAGGATAACAAAATGGAATCATATTACCCATTCCAGAATAAAGTTATCAAGGTCACAGCTGACAATATTACCGAAATTGAATATTCTGCCTTAGATAGAGCATGTATTTGGCGCAAACATATTTTGAAACGTGATTATGTTTTAAGTGCCGATGTGACTTGCCAGTTTGAGATTTTTATATCAAATATCTGCAAGAACGATATAAATCGTGGAAAATCTGTTATATCAGCGCTTGGATACCTGTTGCATAATTATTCTAATCCTTCCAATGGTCAGGCGGTCATTGCATACGATGAAGAAATAACCGACCTTAAAAATCCGATGGGAGGCACCGGAAAAGGAATCATAATGCAGGCTATTGCACAACTTCGCACTGTTGTTAAGATTGACGGGAAAAAGTTTGACGAAAAAGACAAGTTCAGTTTTCAGGACGTAAACGAACGAACACAGGTTGTTTCATTCGATGATGTGAAGGCCGAACTTGGTTTTGATCGATTCAATTCTGTTCTTACGGAAGGGTGGAATATTGAACCAAAAAGGAAACCGTCGTTTTTTATCCCGCCAAAAGATTCCCCAAAGGTATACATCACATCTAACGCGATTATACGCGGCGAAGGTACTACCGCTCAACGCAGGCAGTTTATCATTGAACTTGCACCATTTTACAGTAATCTGATTAAGCAAAAACTTGAGCCGATTCGCCATATACATGGTTGTGACTTCTTTAGTAATGATTGGGCCGATCAAGAATGGAACGCTTTTTACGGATATATGTTGAATTGTGTACAGTATTATCTGGCACATGGATTAGTGTATTGTAAACCGATCGGATTAGGATATAATAAACTTAGGCAAAGCACATCGGATGATTTTTTTAAATGGATTACAATACAAAAATTTGAACATTTTAAATGGTACAACTTAGCTGAACTGTTCAGTGAATTTAAAGAAACATATTACGGTACTGACGGTGACTTTCACCGTCGTACACTAACTAACTGGTTGAAAATATACGCTTTAACCAACGAATTAGAGATGGGAATGAAACGATCAGATGGTAAGACTTGGATACGATTTCAGTGCACAAGTGCACAAGAAACCATTATATAGGGGTGTATCTATGTTTTTTTGTTTTTATATAGATACACCCTCAGTACAAGGATGCTGTGCACTTGTGCACTGATTAAAACTAATTCAATCCATCAAAATGACGGACAACCACCGGGATTTAATGAGATATTTCAAAAGTTTAAATAGGAGAGGACTCACCTGAGCATGTTAATATACTATTCACAATTCAAATTTATTTAAAATGAAAAAGAAAAAGAAATTCGGTTGGAACCAGCAAAAAATTGGCAGTGTTTACGCATACTTGAAGGATGCCCACAAACAACTCGGAAAAGAAAAAGGAGCGATTTATCTGAAATTCTGCAACCTCCAGGCTCGTGAGCTTTGTGCGATAACTGGTGAAATATTCGAGACGGAAATACCATTAGCATTTTTCCTGAACGATGATTACGGATTGCCTGTTAATCCAAGAATAGCTTTTGAACGTGGATTCATTATGAGCAGTATGGATTTTAGAAAATTAGAATCCGTTGTGTTACAAAATATTTATAGTGCTGCCGATAGCAGGCCCAAAAACATGGTATCGGTGAATCTGTCCCTGTCTGCCTGCATGAAAATATGGATGGGGTTGGATGAATTGTTTAAAATACTTGAAATGAAAACAGAAGGCCCTAAAACAAGTTTGTGTGAACTTTACGATTTGAAGAAACAAATTCAGAATGTTGTTTTTTCAGTTTTGCGATCGACAAAGGAATGCCAACATCAGCCGATTGTTATAACGGAACAACCTCCAGTAGTCAACCCTGCACAAGTTTCTGAAGAACCCTTTTAACCTAAAATCAAAAAAAATGAAAAACATTACATCCGTCACATTCACCCCTTCTGAATTACATTTAATAATCAGGGCAATGCTGAACCCAGGCCTCAGTATAAAATTGAGTGCAAAAGACGAGGACAAGCTGTTTATCCTTGCCGGGAAGTTTGAACAAGTATTAGGCCCATGGCACAAGAAATACAGGTTAACCTGGGAACCAAGAACAAAAACTGAATAATACCAAGATGGGTGCATTATTTAATGGCATCCATACCATAGGCAATTATGAAAAAAAACATAATTAATAAACTACTAATCAATGATTTATAAACAGATAAAATTTTAGCACATGGCAACAAAAACAGTATTTATTGATGATGATGATAATAACAATGAAATGGATTGTTATCTTAACGACAAAGGAAAATTATTTATTTGCGTTGGTCTTGCTGAAGATGACTATTTGTATAGCGGGCACATAACTCTTTACAAGGAAGATGTCAGTCTATTGATTAAAATATTATCTAAATTTGAAATGGAAATGCCTGAAGCTTTGTAGTTTAGCCAGGCCAGCTTGGGCATATCATAATCCCTTATACCTTCGGTCTTATGAAGTTGCCCTTGGGGGTCACCCGCTGATGTCCGCTTGTCATTACCCTGTGCCCTCCCGCCCTCCCTCAGCAGCTGCGCTGCAGGCTTCTGCCTCTGGCAGGTGGATACCTGGTTTCGCTGACAAGCAAAATTGACACCTGCAGTCCCACCCCCCGCCCTCTGCAACTCCGTTGCAGTTTTCAGCTGCTATCGCAGCAGTCCTCTGGCGAAAACGCCAGAACCCCAAAAGCCTGCATTCGTTCCCACCCACCCCCCTCAGCAGCTTCGCTGCAGCTTTTTGGCTAAAGCCAGCAGTCCTTTGTAGCCAATATTCTCAGCTATCAGTAGAACGAGAACGGGTTTATGTTAACATAATGTGGTCTTATAAAACTGCCGCTGCTGCAGCTTCCCATCGCTTTAGTCCATGGCCGCCAATGTCGCAAGTCAACCCACTGGGCGGATAGTCCCTCCTTTTTTTATCGGCGGGATGCGACCATCGGCAAACCATCGTTAATCCTCTAAATCACCTTCTCCTTGCCGCCGGACGCCCCCGCTGTCTGCTGTTAAGCAACTTTAGCCGTCAGTATCCCTGCCCATCGGGTCTTCCTTGCTATTGGCGGCCATTCCTGCCTGCGGACAGTCTTATAAGCACACTATATTAAATATCCCCGTTAGTTGCACGAGAAGTTTGAGAGGGTGCTCTTCCAGCCGGTTGACGAGTAAATTTGAGTTTGAAACACAAGTAAATCGGCAGCGCATTTCTGCCTCGATAATGGTGCATTATGCAATACCTGCCAACTCCAGGTGGTCGTTCCCAGGCTTCATGTGTCCGCTGCACTGCGCGACAGTCGGCATACAACCGTTCGTCTGTTAATCAACATGCCCCTTGCCGCCGGACGCTCCATTTGCTACCACATCAAGCCCTTCACTCCCCATCCGCTCACTGCTTCGAGGTCGCGCCGCAGCGTAAATCAATACTGTCATCCAACGCAAACTTAGCTGCCGCGCAAACCTCTCAGAGTTCGCTGCATATTACCCGATATTACCGGTATCGCATAAAGCACCCACCATCACCACCACCAGATTGAAAAACCGGCAAATGCCCTGCCTCCTGGAGTGACGAGCCTGACAAGTAACCGTTGTAGAATCCATATTCCAAACTTGTAGTCCATTCCGCCGCCAAAAAGTTTAAAGAAAAGGAAACATATTGGCAGCGGTCTTTCGATCACCTGCTGCACCACTTAAGCTGATAATTTTTCAGCCATCGCGAAACGAGTAGTTTTATTACTCGTTTCTTCAACATGCTCCGCCCTCAAAATTTCAGCTTTTCGGGTTCAGCAAGTGATCCTGGTAAGCAATCCTTCTACCAGCAAAATCCAACTCCATTTGCGTGAAATAAACATTTTTTTGTACATTTGGAGTAAAGATTCACCTTATGATAATCGAAAAAACAAAAGATCAGATACTCATTAAGATATCCCCTAAAGTTGACACCTTTGGTTTTCAGCGAATTATGGATTATTTGGAATATCTGGAAATAACCTCAAAAAGCAAGGCCAAACAATCGGATGCTGATAAACTTGCTAATGAGCTTAATCAAGCCTGGTGGGATAAGAATAAGAACAGCTTCATTCAATGAGAATCATTGTTGATGCCAATATCATTTTCAGTGCTATCCTGAATACCGATGGCAAAATTGGGGATGTCCTGCTCAATTCCCATAATATTTATGAATTTATTGCCCCCCGGTTCTTAAAAGATGAGATTCGAAAATATCAAAAAAAAATATTGCTGATTTCAGGTTATTCAAATTCCGAACTACTTGAAATCGAAGATAAAGTTTACAAACCCATTTCTTTCATTTCCGAAGTACACATTCCTCTCTCAATTAGGGTTTCCTCTGAACATCTGGTAAAAGATATAGATCCCAAGGATGTTGCTTATGTGGCATTCTCAAAATATTTCAGGTGCAAATTATGGTCTGGTGATAAGGCATTGCGAAATGGCCTTGTTAAAAAGGGATTTACAAATATCATCAACACAGATGAACTCTTTAAACTTCGGGAAATCAAACTTTCAAAAAAATAAAGTTCGTCGCCTAATCGAGGCTGCCCCATCGGTATAGTCGTCAGGGAAAGCCTCTTACACCAATGATCGTACGGGCCACGTAATCAGCGGTTCAATAAATTGAAACTTTATGTTCTCCGGCAATCCTTACAACGAGTAGCAGCAAAGTATTTCACCTCGATCATAACCCATTGAAGATATCTTGTTATTACAGGCCTCGCTATGTTCCGCTTCACTACATTTCGCACCCTCCTAATCTCGGATGCTCCATTTCGTTTGCTACACTCCGCTCACCTTCCATAAAAGCTACTTCAATGCGTTATTCGCCGATCCCTTTACCGTTTGCTGGTACCGGTGAATACATTGCCGCATCAGCTTCGTTTGAGCAGGTATGCCAGCATCTCGTTAAAAGCCAACCAGCGGAAAGAAATGGCCGCAGGTTGGCTCCCTGAAGTTTTCTCAGTCCGCAAGCCAGCTTCTGCCATCTATTGCACACCTCGTGCCTCGGGTGCAAATCTTGGCAGCTGGTCAACCATCCTTCGTTCGTCAGGTCAGAAAGCGTAAAATAAATCAAAATCTGCCGCAAAATTACCTTCCAAAATTTTATATCTGCAAGGCCAAGCCCGTTGGGCGGCTTCGTTTTTTTTAAAGTATTTATTTTTTTGAGGTAAAAAAAAACGACCACCGGCCTTGCATCTAAAATTTTGTCCGGTTACGGGATGCTAAGATTTCAATTTTTTTCCATCATTATATTTTCAACCATTTCAAAACACAGGGTTTATGATCTATTACATAATGAGTTTGGCGGTTTCTATATGGAGACGCAACTATTAATTCAGTTCGATGATCCGGTAAATATCCCGGTTCCTTCGGATCCGCCGGTTATTCCTGATCCGCCCAGGCGGTCAGTAGCTATTCCTGCAGAGCAGAGATACCCGCATGTCAGGGCTTCTATTCCCGCTAAAATACGATTTCCTGTTCCTTGTGGAAGTCCCACGCCTCCTTCAGAACCAGGTTTCCCGCTCCCGTGGATGGAAGGTCATGAATAATGTTCCGCAGTGCTCCAGAATGTCCTGAAAGATTTAACCATTTGGTTTCAGGATTAAATCCGGCTCCTGGAGTCCTGATGGATGGTTCCGGGCTGGCGCCCGTGCTTCCGGCTTTGCCGGATGGGTGAGTGCAACAAATGCAACTCATTGTCAAAGTTACCTGCGTAATTTTTAAGTGCAAGGCTAAACCCTTCGGGCGGCTTCGTTTTTTTGACATGTCTATTTTTTTGGGGTAAAAAAACGACCGCCGGCCTTGCCCTTTAAAAAATTACTTCGGTGTTTGTGGCCAATAAGTTTCATTTTTTTTCACTCAATTTAAAAGCGGGGGTTATCATGGCAGCAAATCAATCATCCAATCGTTCCAGGGCTTCTTATCAAGCCAAAGTTCATTCGCAGTTGTCGCGCATCCAGGCCATCAGGCAAAGCTCGCAGCCTAAGCCGGTTTTGGTTTCCGAGTTGCGTTCGCTCATTCAACTTACCCAGGCTCATAAAGCCTAATCGGGTTCAGCTATCCCGGTTCCCTGGCCAGCTGGCCAGGGTTTACCGGTGGACGAACCCCTGACTGGTACCTGATCCCGGACCCTGTGATCCTAACCCGTACCCGGATTTCGGAATGGTGAGCTTAAAGTTGATGGATTGCCGTCTTGATGATCCTTTGCCCATGAAATAACCTGCTCAGGCAGGCATACCGGATGGCATCAATCCCGTGATTGAACCGATCAATGGGATTGTTCATCGGCTTTCCCGATGCATCCTCCTTCCATTTGTAGTTTTTCAGCTCCCGGATCAGGTTGATTGATCCCTTGGTAACATTGATCGGGTAGCGTTTCAAAATGTCGATCCCGGTTAGGATGGAATCCGGACCCTTGAACGTGGGCAGTATCTTGAATCCCTCCTGGTGGATTTCGTAAATGCACTTGGGCTGATTATCCGCGATAATCTCATCGCCCTGGGTGATCCCCAGTTTTCTCATCCAGCTGCAGATGTCCGGATTGGTCAAACCACGGGAGTAAATCAGTTCATCCACCCAAAGCTCGCCGCCATCCATTCCGACTTTGACCAGGGCCGTAGGATCATTGCTGAAGCCAAAATCCATCCCGTAGGTGATCCACTTGCACGAATCCGGCCAATCATCAACAGTGCGCCAGTTTGTCAAGATGAGTCCTGAGATTTGCCCGACTTCACCAAGACCATAAATCCGCCAGTAATTTTCATCAACCGTCTTGAGATTTTCGATCTCTTTAACCATCTCCGGAGGCAAAAATTGAACATTATCCAGGTAGGTGGAATGGATGAAGGTACAATCCTTTCTGGGCAGGACCTGATCATAAATCCAGTGTTCATCCATGGATGGATTGAAATCCAGGAAGATCTGCTTTTCAGTCCTGAGTGAGAGTTGTACCCAATCTTCCAGCGATAGTTCATTCGCCTCGTTGATAAACAGGTAGGCACGTTTGGCGCCTCTTTTCTTTTGCGGCTGATCCAGACTCATGAACTCAAAAAGGTTCCCGTTCAGAAGATAAGTGTTCTCGGTCTTGTTGTGGTTCTTCTCATTGTAAAGGTTAGCCGATTTGAGGATCTCGAAGAAATCGCGCATCGCCGATGCTTTCAACGCCGGCATTGATCTCCTGACAATGGAAAACACCATGTCGGTGTCTTCAAATGCCTTCACAAGGATGAGTAATTGCAATATGGAAAAGGTTTTTCCTGACCGGGTGC
>Ga0247842_10007650_pt1 | contig 11610 bp, 11 predicted proteins | sample LaCruzMarch2015__3_FD_192411 | JGI IMG/M metagenome (GOLD analysis project Ga0247842, IMG submission 192411) | Freshwater microbial communities from meromictic Lake La Cruz, Castile-La Mancha, Spain - LaCruzMarch2015_19m | ecosystem: Environmental > Aquatic > Freshwater > Lake | place: Spain...
CAGATCCAGTCGGCCGGCGTTAGCTTCTCCGTAGCTTCTCCCCAGGCCGCAGTAAGACTATGGCGATTGGATGAAACGATAAATTCGCTGCCCGCTGTATCAGGTAAACCGGCTGTATAAACAAGTACCTTACTAAGTGTGGCACCACTACTATACGGAGCCAGTCCTACACAATTTGCAGAAGAATTAAAGGCTATCCAGTAATATGTCCCTGCAGTTACAGCTATCGAAGGCATGCTTATGATATTCCAACCCGACTTGACAGCCATACCATCGTTATTGGCACTAATCAGAGCACCCGGGCTACCAGAACTATCAGCATAGATTCCAACTTTCACATTGCCGGCGCCGGTACATTTAACCCTGATATGGCTGACATGGCCCGATGCCTCCGCCGCAAACCTGTCCAGATATATAATATTGGCGCTGCACGTACCGGTTGCAGCAGCATCGTCCATGCCAATCAGCTTCTGGGCATTCGTATTCAAACGCATAACGGTAACCCCCCACTGCTGCATGCCGTAGTAAGAACCCCCCCAGGTCATTTGTTGGTCAGTATAGTCCCAGGTATTATGAAGATATACCAGGTTCCCGGTGGTATTATAACCATCACCCAGCATGGTGTGGCCATCTACCTGTATCAGCACGGGCCGGCCGGCGTCGATCTCAGTGCAATAATTGGCAAAGGTGAAGCCCTTTGCGGGATCCGAACCACGACCTTGAATTAACTGGGTGAAATTTGTTTGAATTGTGTATCCGCGTGACTCAGCAAATAATTTCATCCCGTGGCAGCCGTCGCGGTCACCTGGTTCATAATAAGTGAAATCAACGAGCGGATCCCCGTTAGAATTATAATAAAAACTGGTCCAGCCGTCCGGATTTGCATACTTCGACTGGCTGGTCCCCATGAAATCGCCCGCGGAGTCCGCAGTGTGTTCCGTCCAGCTATTGGTTATATAGGGATCGGGACCTGCATTATCGGGCGTAATCCAGTAGTCATCCACGTGCCCCCGTGTAGTGCGGCCATCTACCCCATTATGCGTAGCACTGACAGGGCATTCACCATCTGAACCATTGCTACCGGGGCCCCAGACCGAGTTATCCAGGGGACACACCCCACTATTAGCCGGACCCGTGTACATATTGGGGTAACCTGTCCTGTCGTAATAGCCGAACATCATGGCAGCGGCGGTGGCGGAGCAGCCGTAAGACCAGTCAAAGGCAGGCACATTGCCGAGCGTATTCAGGGCGCCGGCCTTTTGCACATCAGGAATGCTGGCAGCAGCAGGCTTTATCTCGGGCGGCCTCCCGGGCACACTGATCCTGAGTAATTGGCGGCCATCTTTATCGGTAATTTTGGTTATATTGGGATTGTTTGTCCACGCCTGTGCATCGCCCGAACTCACTCTCACCCGCAAACAGGCGTTGTACTTGGTCGTATAGGCCGTGCCGAGGTCTGACCAGGCGTCTCCATCGTTACGTTTGGCGAAGCTGACGCCGGTCTGGATGGGGGGATTGCAGTACACGCTCCAGGCGCGCTCCACTGGCAAAGGATAGTTGTACCCAAGTGTGGTGAGCTTGACGGCCACGGTGAACTGCTGGCCGGCAGTTAAATTGACGGCGGCGGTCAGCGGTATGGAGTAATAGCCTTCCTCGGCGCAGGCGCCGGACTGCGTGGCCAGCAGGCTGCCAAATTGCCCGCTGTAAATATTAATGATGTACTGGGCGTTGCTGCTGGTGGTCCAGAAGTCGGCAGCGGCCAGGCGGCCGGCCTGCGTGGAGGTGAAGACGCTGGCCATCCAGGCTGAGGCGCCACCGTAACCGAAGGCGCTCACCATGCCTGCCTCGTCGTAAGAATAGAGCGTCTCGTTGGGGTCAACGGCGCTGACTGAGCTGAAATAGCCCACGTCCCCCAGGTTAGAGGAGCCGTAGGTCATGTAGTAATAGCCGTTCTGGCCGGCAGAGGTGCCCCAACTATTCCTGATAATCCAGGCGCCGGTAGTTCCTCCATAGCTGAAGGTGTCGTCCCAGCCGACGATGCAGATGAGGTGATTGCGGCCGGAGGCGCTGCCGGGTTGGTGGATAATATAGCCGTCGTACACATAGGTCCCGCTGTAGTAGAAGGCGGCCTCCACGGGGCCGTAATTGTAAATGGCGTCCTTGATGGCAGCTTCGCTGCCGGCTGCGGTGTAGCACACGTTGCGGAAGCCGGTGGCCCTGTAGGATGTGGCGCAGCCCTTGCACACCGCGGTACTGATGGTGGAGGTGTTGTAGGGATCACAACTTTCCAGCCGCGCGCCCTTCTTGATGAGGGTGTCAACGGCGATGAAGTCCCAGCCGCCGGCACCGCAGCGGCGCCCGGTGAGGTAGGACCAGGCGGGATCGGAACAGCAGACAAGGTTCTGCTCGGAGAAGTCGTTCTGCGAACCGGCCTGTATCCAGGTGCGCGACTCGAAGGCGGCCATGGTGCCGAAGGCCCAGCAGGTGCCACAGGACGACTGGTTCCTAACATCTGTGACTTTGCCCTGCGTGCGCCAGTCGAAGGTGGCGGGCAGGCCAGTGGTTGAGCCTGTTGCTGATGATGTATCTGAAGCAGTGGCCTGTGCGCCTGCCGTGGCAATATTTTGCAGGCGCGACGCGGCGGTTACTGGCAGGCGGTCAAGGTGGCGCAGGTTGATGGGCCGCGGGACTAGGCCGAGGGGGCGCTGGTCGGTCTGCAGCCCCTCTGTGACTGATTGGGCGCCGTTTCGGGCGGGCTGAAAGGACTGTGTCTGCTGATTCTGCAGCCAGGCTTCGAAATCGGGGTTGACAGGGGCTTCGGCAGCAGGCGGAGGAACGGCTGCCACGGCCGGTACGGGCATGGCAAGCGCGAACTGGGTTAAAAGCAGGGCGGCTACCAGGATGATGGATAATATGCGCCCCGCAGCAGGCCTCATCCTTCCCATGGTTTCAGTATAGCAGAGGGTCAGCAAAGAATGGAAGGCGGGTGGGGGTATCCGGGGTCATTAATTATGATGGGGACAGCAGCGGAGGTGGTACTATGGTACTAGTCTGTAGGGACGGGCCTTCAGGCCCGTCCGATCTTTCGTGTTTTCTCGGGCGCACCTGAAGGTACGCCCCTACAGAGAATGGATTGCCGCGGCCGCTGCGGCGGCCTCGCAATGACATTCTTGTGCTGTCTTTGCAAGGAGCGCAGCGACGAAGCAATCTTGTGATAGCACAAACCGTGGTAAATGTTTTGAACGGCTCGATATATTGTTATAATAGGGTCAGGTGTGCACGATGGAGGTATATCAGGTATGGTAACAAGCTATACTGCAAAATATTCAAAAATTAAATCAGGTTACATGGGTCAATTGGTTGAATGGCCCGAGGTGATAACTGAGGGGAAAGATATTGACGAATGCAGGGCGATGCTCAAGGATGCACTGGGTGAGATGATACTGGCATATAAACAACAAAAGCGCGAGATTCCTCAGGGAGGATGTTTACTGGAGCAAGTACTGATAGAGGCATAAATTTGTCAGTAAAGAGACAAGACCTGGTTAAGTATTTTGAAGAAAACGGCTTTCACTTATTACGTGAGGGTCAAAAGCACTCCATATATACTAATAATATTAAAACTATACCGATAAAACGGCACCGCACCTTTGACAGAATAACTGCTAATGAATTGTGTAAACAAGCCGGCCTGATGCCCAAATATTGACTTTGCATAGTCAACGGCGCTCATAAGTCCCCGGCCATAAGTTCGAATCCAAATGTAGGGGCGTTGCTTTAGCTGCGCCCGCTTTCCATCCTGTCATTGACGGGGTAAGAATACGGCCTCGCAACGACATTTTTGCGCCGTCATGCGAGGAGCCTGTAGGCGACGAAACAATCTGAACGGGCTGGCGCACAAATGTAGGGACGGACCGTCAGGCCTGTCCGCTATTTCGTGATTTCTCGGGCGCACCTGAAGGTACGCCCCTACAACTTTGGTACTACTCTACGGCGGGCGCACCTGAAGGTACTCCCCTACAGGGAATGGATTGCCGCGGTGACCGCGGGCTCCGCACATTTGTGTGGGGTTACATTAGCCAGCTATCCGATCTTAACGAGTTTCGGCTTCGCCTTAGCCCGGATGATACCGGTTAGAAGTTCTCCCAGAAATTTGCTGGCATTTAGAAGCTCTATCTCAACGACATCGCCGTTTTCGTCGTAATTAATTATTACCCGGTCCTCCTGCACCGCATGATGTATCTGGCTATTATTTACCAGAATATCAAGGGTATCTCCTTCACCATCACATTTCATTCTCATTGGTATCGCCCCCTTTCGGCCGGATATAGCGTAATGACCAGGACATCTTTCCCCGTTTCCTCATAAACCACTCTTAGCAGCAAATCATCTGTCAATGGCTCCTGTGCAATTTTTCGACCTGAATACCCGGCTATAATCTTCTCAGGATTTTCAATATATCATTTACCACTATGAGGATTGCGAGGCCGCTGCAGCGGCCTCGCAATGACGATGGCAGAAGGGACGCGTAATGACGAAGAAAGAGGTCAGCCTAAATTTGGAACTCTTTGAGCGCCGTGTGTTTGGCTATAAGGGGGAAATGTTTATCACGGTGGAGTAATGGACATCCATTACAGATGCACAGTGCCGATATCAGGATATCGGCCAGCGGAACTACAACCCCGGCTTTTCTTAGCTTGAATCCTGTCTGATAGCTTTCTTCCCAGGCAGGAGCATCAAGCGTAAGCAGGGGAAGCGCCTTAAAATCAGTATGCAACTGGTTGTATTCGCGCGGCGATCTCGCTCCACGCAGAGTTTCCAATATAATTATTTCGGCCGTAAGAACTTTGTCCTGCAGGATGAGAGACCTCACCCGGTCCTCTATGCTTTTCTCCCCGCCAAGGTAACGAACCCAGATAGTTGTATCTACCAGGTATTTTTCAGATCTCATCTTCCCTCATTTTCTCGATGTCATCGGGGCCAATTTCCAGGACCGCACTGCCGAAAAGCCCCGCCAGGTGCTCCCTACGCTTCTTACGTATGAGCTCCCTGAGTGAATAGTCAATTATGGCCTTTTTTGTCTTTGCCCCGGTCAATGCCTTCGCTTCCTCAATTAGCTCATCATTTATGTCAATAGTTGACCTCATCATGTGCCTCCATATAGCACATAATATTATAAATATATGCACCTGTCAAATGCACAATGACATTTTTGCGCTGTCTTTGCGAAGAGCCCGCTGGCGACGAAGCAATCTGAACGGGCTGGCGCACAGATGTAGGGACGGGCCTTCAGGCCTGTCCGCTCTTTTGGGATTTTCTCAGGCGCACCTGAAGGTACGCCCCCTACAACTTTGGTACTGGTCTACGGCGGGCGCACCTGAAGGTACGCCCCTACAGAGAATGGATTGCCGCGGCCGCTGCGGCGGCCTCGCAATGACCGCAGTTATTGAATGTGGCCTTTGCGCTTTAGATAGTCGGCCAGCGCTTCCTGCCAGGGGGGCAGGTCATCCAGGCCGAGGCGCTGCAGTTCGCCATGGCCCAGCACCGAGTAGTGCGGACGCTTGGCTCTCTGGGGGAACTGGCCGGAGGTGATGGAGACGACGGGCGTTTTTAACCCCGCCTGCCGGAGAATCTCCACAGCAAACTCATACCATGAGCAGGCGCCGCGGTTGGTCACGTGGATGATACCCGTGAAAGGTATTTCGATGATCTGCGCGATTTTAAGCGCAAGGTCATGCGTATAAGTGGGGGAGAATACCTGGTCGTTGACGACCCTTAGCTCGGGCTTTTCTTTGGACAGCTTTAACATGGTCTCGACGAAGTTTCCACCCTTGCCCATGGCGCCGGCGGTGCCGAAGAGGGCGGAACTGCGGACTATGACATGATTTTTACAGATGCTCTGCACGTGGCCGTCCCCCTCCTGCTTGGAGGCGCCGTAAACGTTGCAGGGCGAGGGCTGATCGTCTTCAAGATAGGGTGTGCTGCGCGTAACGGTCTCACCGCCGAAGACGTAGTCCGTGCTGATGTGCACCAGTTTTGCGTTGATCTCATGTGCGGCAAGTGCAACATTTTTCGCGCCTAAAGCGTTGACGCGGAAGGCCAGCTCGCGCTGGTCCTCGCAGTCGTCCACGCGCACGAAGGAGGCGGTATTGATTATTACATCCGGCCGGTGCTTGAGCGCGCGGCCCTTAATGAATTCCAGGTCAGCTATATCACCGTCCTGGATTGTCAGAGGCGCAAGCTCATGGTTTTTCAGGGCTATGCAGAGGTCGGTGCCGAGCTGGCCGTCGGCCCCGGTGACGAGTATTTTCACCGGCCGCCGTACATCCTCTGGTAATACTTCTCGTATTCACCGCTCTTGATATTGAGCCACCAGGGCCTGTTACCCAGGTACCAGTCCACCGTATCAGCCATGCCCTGCTCGATGGTATAGCGCGGCGCCCAGCCCAGCTCCTTCTCTATCCTGGAGCAGTCGATGGCGTAGCGGCGGTCATGCGCGGGTCGGTCCTTTACATAGGTGATCAGCCCCTCTGGCTTACTCAAGGCCTTCAATATGAGCTTGATCAGCTCGATATTGGGCTGCTCCTGCCCACCGGCGATGTTATACACCCGGCCGGCCTTGCCCTTGAGCAGCACCGCCTCCAGCGCGCGGCAGTGGTCCAGCACGTGTATCCAGTCGCGGCGGTAGAGGCCGTCGCCGTAGACGGGTATGGGCTTGTCCTCCAGTGCGTTGGTGATAACCAGCGGTATGAGCTTCTCGGGGAACTGGTAGGGCCCGTAGTTGTTGGTGCAGCGCGTCACCACCACATCCAGGCCGTGTGTCCTGTGGTAGGCCAGGCACATGAGGTCGGCGGCGGCCTTGCTGGCGGAGTAGGGACTGCTGGGGTCGAGCGGCGACTCCTCGGTGAAATATTCTTCCTCACGTGAACCGTAAACCTCGTCGGTGGAAACCTGCAGGAAGCGTTTGATGCCGTGGACGCGCGCGCCCTCCAGCAGCACCTGCGTGCCCTTGAAATTGGTGTCCACGAAGGGGGAGGCGTCCAGTATGCTGCGGTCGACGTGCGACTCTGCGGCGAAGTTAACGACTGCGCCGTACCCTTCCCTGAGTATGCCGTCCACCCGGTCGCGGTCGGCGATATCGCCCCTGATGAAGCTGTAACCCGCGTGCCCCTCCATATCTTTGAGGTTCTCCAGGTTGCCCGCATAGGTGAGCTTGTCCAGATTGGCCACCTGCCAATCCGGGTGCTGCCCGAGTATGTAACGTATGAAGTTGCTGCCGATAAAGCCGGCTCCGCCTGTGACAAGAAGTTTCATGAACGTGCCTTAATGTTTTACTTGTAGGGAGGATAGAACCAGTCCCACGGTTGGCCGCAACGCGGGTCGTCCTTAGTGCCGTTGATCTCAAGCGGCTTAACGCGCGGGTCGTTCCAGGGGATGCGCTCTTCGTCAGGGTCCTTATAGTCGTAAAGACGGCTGGTGAAATAGACCATCAGGGATGGCTCGTCGGCGATGGCCCTGAAGCCGTGGAAATAATGGCCGGGCATCCTGATTAGCATGGGCCTGGCCCCGCTGGCGATTATCTCGGCAAGACAGCCGCTTTTTTCGTCGTAGGCACATACCTTGGATGCGCCTTTGAGCACCAGGAAGTAGTCCACCTGGCCGCGGTTGTGCCTGTGCCAGGCCCTGACCACGCCCGGGTAGGTGAAGCTGAGGTTGGCCTGCTGTATCTCGTCGGGGATAAAGTCCTTCCAGTCGCGCCTGATGGCCTCGGCGAAGAAGCCGCGTTCATCGGGCAGCAGGTTGATATCATGGGTGCGCAGGCCTTCAAGCGGGTATGCTTTCATCATAGTTTATCTCTCTTATTATAATTCTATATCGGCATCGTCGCCCACAAAGAGCCTGACCGGCCCCGAGACGGACTTGCGGCGCTTGACCGTGGTGTTGCTGCCGATCATGCTGTCGGTCAGGTGCCCGATATCACTGATATGGCAGTTCTCCAGTATGATGGAGTGGTGGATGGAGGAATCCTCGATCACGCTGCCGGCCGCTATGCTGGTGTAAGGCCCTATGAAGGAATTGATTATCCTGCAGTTGGGCGCGATGGATGCCGGCCCACGCACTGTGCTCCCCTCGATGACCGTGCCTTCGCCCACCGCCACACGGCCCTCCACCTTGCTGCCCGCGGCCACTTTTATTTTGACATTCCTCTTGAGCAGGTCGTCCAGCACGATGCGGTTGGCCTCCAGCATGTCGTCCTTCTTGCCCGTATCCAGCCACCAGCCGCTTAGGATGTGGCTCTCCACCTTGTGGCCCATGTTGAGCAGCTCCTGGATGGCGTCTGTTATCTCGAGTTCGCCGCGCCGGGACGGCTTGATGCGGTCGATGGCGCGGTGGATATCGGGCTTAAATAAATAGACGCCCACAAGGGCAAGGTTACTTTTAGGCTCAGGTGGCTTCTCCACCAGCTGCAATATCTTGCCCGAACCGTCCAGCTCGGCCACGCCGAAAAGACGGGGGTCGCCGACCTCTTTTAACAGCACCAGGGCGTCGGGCGACTTGCTCTCAAACTCGGCGACGAATTTTTTCACGCCATCCTGAATGAGGTTGTCGCCTAAAAACATAAGGAAGCGGGAATCACCCAGGAAAGCGCGCGCCGTCTTGACGGCGTGCGCCAGGCCGGCCGGCTTTTCCTGCACGATGAAGCTTATTTCGGCATCCCAGCCAAGGCCGCCGGCCACGGCCTTCTTTATCTCCCCGCCCGTCTCGGGCGAGATGATGATGGCGATGTCCCGGATGCCGCTCTCGACTATCTGGTCGAGCACGTAAAAGAGGATGGGCTTATTGGCCACCGGCAACAGCTGCTTGGCCACGGTGTGTGTCATGGGCTTGAGCCGGGTGCCCTTGCCGCCCGAAAGTATAATAGCCTTCATGTGCGATAAATATTGATGACGTTGTTCGTATTTGCCGCAATTATACTTGTATTATGTCAGCCTTGTAAAATTCTTTTTACCGTCATTGCGAGCGAAGCGAAGCAATCTGTCCATGGGCGACTTAAGATTGCTTCGTCGCTGCGCTCCTCGCAATGACACGGTTTGAGAATCTCATCATGAAATACAATTCTACTACAACTCGAATGACCAGACATAACAATTGTTGTCCTCGCTGGCCTCGGCTACCTGCTTCTTGCCGTCGGCGCAGACCGTGATCTTGTGTCCCTCCCAGTCGTAATTGGTGAAGGGCAGGGTCTTCTCCTCGCCGGCCTTGAGGCTTTCCACCCAGCTGGTGTCCCTCAGCATGTTGCTCTGGTCATAGACATAGGTCTCGCTGGGGCCGGCATCCACAGCTCCGGTGTTTTTTATCCTGTAATAAAGCAGGCCGCTGATGTGCGTTATACCCGTGATGACCAGGTCGGGCATAAAGGTGCTCCTTTCCGCCACCTGCACCGTCACCCAGGCGGTGGATACCCCCTTCTCGCCGGCGGCGGTGAGGGTGTACCGGGTGGTAACCTGCGGCGCTACGTCCAGCGATCCGGTGGGCTGGACCATACCCGGCCCGTTGTCGATGGTCACGACCTCGGCATCGGAAACGTTCCAGCGAAGGGTAACGTTCTCGCCCGGCAGAATGTTGGTGGGAAGTGCGGAGAAATCGTTGATCACCGGCCAGTACCGGGCAGTAGGAACCGCTTCGGCGACCGTGGCATTTTCAACGGCCGGCGTCACCACGGGTTGAGCGGCCGGCAGGCAGCCGGCCACGATAAAAGCCCCTGCCAAAGACATTACACAGCACACCACCTTCATTTCACCTCCAGTATAGCAAAGAGTACTGCGCCGCACATGAGTGCTTTCAACAAAGCCGCCCGGGGTTTACCCATTGAAAGCGGTTTAATTTTAGAGTATGCTAACGTGATAAAATGACGGGTCCCTGATTAAAGCGGCAGGAGCATGATAAATGGTTGAAACTTTAAAAGATAAATACGATGCCATCGTGGTGGGGACCGGCCCGGGCGGGGCCACCGTAGCTAAGGACCTCACGGTCAGGGGCAAAAAGGTATTGATGCTAGATTGGGGCAGCAACGCGCCGGTGAAGGGTACCAACGGCCAGGCCCTGGGCTACATCGGCATGCCCTACAAGAGCCTTTATTTCATCGACAACATGCTGGGACTGGTGCGTGCCATAACGGTGGGAGGCAGCTCGGTGGTTTACTATGCCACGGCCTTCGAGCCTCCCTACGAGTACTGGGACAAGTACGGTATAGACATCCGGGACGAGGTCAAGGAGGTCAAGCGGGAGGTGCCCATCGGCCCGCTCAAGGACGAGCTGATCGGGCCCATGGCCAAGCGCATCGCGCAGAGCGCGCTCGACCTGGGCTACAACTGGCAGAAGCTGAACAAGTTCGTCTACCAGGATAAGTGCCGCGCAGCCTGCGACAAATGCGACCTGGGATGCCCCTACGGCGCCAAGTGGAACGCGCGCATGTACGTGCAGGAGGCGGTGGACAAGGGGGCCACGCTGCTGGACCTGGCAAAGGTTGACAGGGTGATCATCGAGAATAAAAAGGCCACGGGTGTACAGTTCACCCGCCACGGCAAAAAACATATCGCGCAGGCCGACAAGGTGATCGTGGCCGCGGGCGGCATCGGCTCCCCGCAGGTGCTGCAGCGTAGCGGTATCAAGAACGCGGGCAGCAACTTTTTCTACGACCCGCTGATCTTTGTAATCGGCACGGCCAAGGACGTCGACGGGGGTAACGAGTTCCCCATGGCCATGGGACAGCACATGATGGATGACGGCTACCTGATGACGGACGTGACGCTGCCCTGGCTGATCTACGACGTATTCGCCGCCGAGGTCTTCCGCTTCGACAAACTTTCGAACAAGCACCAGCTCACCGTCATGATCAAGGCCAAGGACCACCTGGGAGGCAGGATCAGCGGCAACTATATCAGGAAGCCCTTCACCAGGGACGAGCACGGCAAGCTGATGCACGGCTACGAGCGCGCCAAAAAGATACTGGTCAACGCGGGTGCCAAGGACATCTTCAAGACCTGGTGGATAGCCTCGCACCCGGGCGCCACCTGCAAGATCAACGACATCGTCAACTCCGACCTAAAGACGGAGTACGACAACCTGTATGTGTGCGACTGCTCGGTCATACCGGACGAGTGGGGCAGGCCGCCCGTGCTCTCGATACTGGGCCTTGGCAAGCGCCTGGCCAGGCACCTCACAGCCGGCAGAGTGGAGTCAAGGACGGCAGCCCCGGCGCCTGCGGGAAATTAGGCAGGTAAAATTGTCATTGCGAGGAGCCTGCGACGAAGCAATCTACTCGCTACGGACAGATTGCCGCGCCCTTCGGGCTCGCAATGACGAGTTTATAATCGATCGCGATGATGAGGGTACAATCGTTCGCAGTGACGTGTATTAAACGATGACAATAATTAATCGATGACGATACCGCTCTTTGAATCCTACCCAGCGCTGGAGAAGCGCCTGCCCTGGACACCGCTGGGCAACTGGCCCACGCCCGTGCAGAAGCTCGATAAGCTGGGCAGAGCCGTGGGCCACGATAACCTCTGGATGAAGAAGGAGGACCTCTCCTCCGACATCTACGGC
>Ga0247842_10007652_pt1 | contig 11609 bp, 13 predicted proteins | sample LaCruzMarch2015__3_FD_192411 | JGI IMG/M metagenome (GOLD analysis project Ga0247842, IMG submission 192411) | Freshwater microbial communities from meromictic Lake La Cruz, Castile-La Mancha, Spain - LaCruzMarch2015_19m | ecosystem: Environmental > Aquatic > Freshwater > Lake | place: Spain...
TCATTGCCCGCCAGGCGGTCCATCGCCGCCTCGAGGGAAATAACTGAAATTAAATTGAAAGGGAAATTCTTCGCGCATTCCAGTCTCTGGCTGATTATCGCGATTTCGTCGGCATTATCCTCCACCAGCAGTATATTTATCCGTTTTTTTTTCATTCCGCGATTACTTCTGGCATTAGGCTTTAACCTTGTTGATTATAGGTTTGAAGTCAACAATATGCTTCTACCGTCTGAGTTGCAAACATTACCGGAGACTTGCAGAATCTACAAGCGAAGATTTCTTATTTTTTAATTGACATTTTAAACAAAAAACGCAAAATACCATTCACTTTAACAAAACGGGTACGTTGTGATACCCAGTAAAAGGAGGTGCTCGGCTCGTTGAAAAGGTGGTAGGGGAGAGAATTCGTAGATGACACGGTTAATCCTGAGCGAAGTCCGCCACCGGCGGACTAAGTCGAAGCCCATAAGGGTGAATTGTTTCATAAATGATTCAGATTACCAAGCAAGCATGATTCAAACCAGGCCAAAAGCCATATCAGGATCATGCGATGGCGGGGTTTAATAACCGTTGTTGTCAGTTATCATCAATAGGAAAGAAGGAGAATAGTAATGAAAAAAAGTAAAAAAAGATTAACCGGCGGTTTTACATTAATTGAGCTGGTGGTCGTGATTGTGATCCTTGGCATATTGATGGCCGTCGCAATCCCGAAATATATAGACATTACGGATAAAGCCAAGAAAGCGGCCGACCGTGGTCAACTCTCCGGCTTGCGAACGGCAACGCATATGTTATATGCCCAAAACATTCTGGGCGGCCTCACAGGCACGAACTTCTTGGTAGGCACGAATGCCTGGCCGCCCTCAAGCAATGTTTGGGCGAATATGCAGTCAAGCAATGCCTGGCAATATTATGGTATTCCAGATGGCTCAAATGTAGTTATCTATACTCAAAGCAACGGCATGTGGTCAGTAACAAACGGTGCGGAATAATGCGGTTGTCTGATAAATAGTTGACTTCGGTGCGAGGGGGAGCAATTCCCCCTCGCATCATTTTGGGATTGTCAGCCCAATCTATTCATTAACCATGAAGGACATGAAAAGCTTGCCTGTCCGAGCGTCGGCCAGGCAAGGATAACATATACTTAAAGAACTTCATGCTCTTCATGGTGAATCATTGAGGCTAATATCCTTTTTTTGATTATGTTTCAACTGTGAACCCTGAACTCCTGAACTTGCATGGCCATGCATAAGCTCATATTCACTTCCAACCGCAGGGCGGGATTGGAATGCGGCGCCAGCGGCGCCAAGCTGGTATTGCTGAGCAAGCGCGACTCTGCTTTTCAAGTGGAACATGTTTTTATTGAGGATTACCTTTTTGAGTTGCGGTCTAAGGGTAAAACGCAGTCATCTCTTGATATTGTCCGCCGCCTCCTGATCCATAAAAATCTGGCCGGTTACCAGGTTGTCTTTACGGCAAATGAAGCGGTTAAAAGCTGTTTCACGATCCTGCCGAAGATGAGCAAAACCGAGATGGAAGGCGCCATACTGCTCCAGGCGAAAAAACTGCTTTCATGGGAAAGCGCCCATCCATTCATGGCTCATGTCAGTTCCGAATTTCTTGGCAACCACACGGGCAACCTGGTGGGACTGGCCGATTGGGTCGCTATCAAGCCCTGGTGCCGGCTGATTGAGGGCAGCGGCGGGGAGGTCAATGATCTCACCCTGGAAGCTTGCGCTTATCAGGCGCTGGCGCGCCGGCAAGCGTGGTCCCGCGAATCGCCGGTTTTCCTCGTTGCCGATCTGGGCGCCGAATCTTCAAGCTTTTATATTTTTGATCATCAAGCCGTGCGGTTCGTGCGGAAAGTGCCGGCGGGCGGCGACGCTGTTACCAAAATGCTGACCACGGAAGTGTCAACGGATTCCGGTCCGATTCGGTTGACGGACATTGAGGCCGAAGAGGCGAAAATAACCGAAAAACTGGAACATATGGACGTGCTGGTGCGTCCGGCGATTGAGCGTCTTTCTTCGGAAATCGCGCGTTCCATCCAGTTTTACAAGGATAATGTCGGACAGAAAGTGGAAGCCGTCTATATCACGGGTGGTACATCCTGCCTGCAGGCGTTGAAGACGCATTTGGAATCTTCACTGGTATTGTTGCCGGTTAAGCTCATTGATCCATTTGCCGGATTGAATTTCACTGACGCCGCCACTCAGCGTTATGCCGAAAAAAACAAGGCGCGGTTGGCGCTGGCGGTCGGATTGGCGCTGGTTGAAGAACCGGCGATCAGTCTCATGCCAAAGTACGCAAAAATTTTGAAGCGGCTTGCGTTATTCATGCCCGGCGTGGTTCTGGTCTTGCTGTTGCTGGCCTTCCTGCCGTTTGCCGTGGGCGGGACATGCCAGGCGGTCAAAATTAAAGCCCTGCAGACGGCAATGAAACAATACCAGGCACAGGCTCGGCAGACCAGTGATGAACGTCGGCATTTGGAGACGCTTCAGCAACAGTTCCAGGAAGCTACGACACATTACGTTGCCTTACAGCAGATGGTCGGCCGCGATCCTCTCTGGCCGGGCATTTTTAATGCCCTGGCCAACGCGATTCCCGGGAACATTGTCTTGACCCATTTTAGCGCGAGATTTGACCAGCAACAGGCCCTGGCCGATCTCCCTGGCCGACCCGAGTCGTCTCGGGCAGGCGGGCAGACCGATGTCATTATCCTTGAGGGAAATGTATTGCCGTCCGCCGCCGGCTTTGACGATGCTTTGGCGGCATTCCTTGCCTCACTCACCGCTTCGCCGTTTTTCAAACAGGTCAATATTATCAACGCCCAGGCCAATCGGTCGGAGACTACGCTCGGTTCTTTTGAGATTCAATGTGAATTGATTTACTAAGAAGGAGACTATAGACATAGATATAACATCAGGATAAATGAAACGGTCATCCCGAGTGCCTGCCCGAGGCGACACACCTTGTGTTGGCTAGGGAAACGAGGGATCTTGTTCCATACTGATCAATACAATGGAGATTCCTCTGCGCCTACGGCGGATCGGAATGACACATGTCTAATGTCTGGATTAAGGTAGGAGAAAAAACGTGCTGTTCATGTTCAGTTATACAAAATCGCTTATGGCGGCGGGACTCGCCCTGCTGGCCGTGATCTGCGCCGGCCTTTGGCTCCGGAACCGAACTATTGTCCTGAATGAATTGACTGAAACCGGTCAAAATCTGATAATGCAGATAACGGTCGGTCAAGCCTATCCGGTCATGATCGCCGACTGTTCGAAACGCCTGGAAACATTGCGGACTGATACCGGGAAAATCACCGGCAAATTTGTCGGTCGAGACTATGAAGCCCCCATGCTGGTGCGCGCGGTCGTAGAGGCGGCGTCCATCTCCGGCATGGAAATGACCAATGCCTCAAAACAGGACAAAAAAACGAAAGTTCTTGCCACGAAAGGCAAAGGCCTGACGATAGAAATATTGTCTTATGCGATTACCTTGAAGGGATCATATACGGCCCTGGTTAAATTTTTGCAGAATATTTCCGCATGGAATATCAGCCACAAAATTGATTCAATGGAGGTTACGCCTGACCAAGACGACAATGCAAAAGATAAGGTTGAGGTTTCGCTTGTTTTATCCGTTTTTCTGCTTGAGTCGGGAGAGAGTGGTATAAATACAAAGTAGCTTTAAAGAATATGACAATACGTTTTTATGTCATCCTGAACGAAGTGAAGCCTGACCGAGCTCGGCCAGGGGATCTCTGCCAAATTGTTAATACGATAGAGATTCCTCTCCGCCTGCGGCGGATCGGAATGACAAACGATGAACTTTAAATCGTGAATGGCGCTCCAGAGCGCCATAAACCTTTACCACGCTGGAAGCGTGGCTGAACCTGAGTAGCACCATGGACCAGAAACAACGAGATAAAATAGCGTGGATCCTGACGGTCGTGTTTGTGCCGCTATTGATTTACCTGGTTGTGGCCAACGTCGCTAAGGTCAGGAAGACCCCGTCTCCGCCCGCGCCGGCGGCGACTACTGCCGCTGATCAGGTTGGCGTCTATCCCTCTCCCGTAGCAGAAGTTCAGCCGCCAACGCGGCCGGCGCCGCCGGTTGACCTCAAAGTATTGGCCGAACAAAAAAGGATCACAGCGCTGTTGCCTAAAAACAATCCTTTCAATCCATCGCGGCCTGTCATTGATGACTCGCCGCCAATAACCGTTCCTCCCACCGCGATCACGCCTCCTGTCACGACCACGCTTCCCGCCGCACCTCCTGACGCCGGTATTAAATTGACGGCCATTGTGTCGCGTCAGGGCGGTTCCGCGCGGATGGCGATGATCAACGGTCGTTTCCTCGGGGAGGGCGATCATATCGCGGGCTGGACAATTATCAAGGTGAACAACCGTGATGTCTTGCTGAAAGATGGCGATCGGCAGATGGTACTCAGGCTGAAGTGATCAAGAGAATGCAGAATGAAGAATGTAGAATGAAGAAACACGGAGAATGAAAAAAGCATTTTCTAAACATTCTGCATTTTTCATTTTTCATTCTTCATTTTCTTCTGCCTTCAGCCTGATAGAATTAATCGTTGTTATGATGGTTGTCGGTATTTTGGCAACAGTGGCGATTGTTAAATTCACCGGCCTTGATTCCCAGAGTAACCGGATAGCCGCCAATGAGCTCCGTTCGCACCTGACCTATATCCGGAATATGGCGATGATCCGCGAACGGACAACATGGGTGCAGTTTAATATTGCCGCCAATAACTACAAAGTGTTCATGGCCGTTAGCAATTGGAGCGGCACTTATCAGTCGGCCAAGGATCCGGTGACTCAGAAGGATTGGATTGTTGATATTGGCGGTAAATTTTCAGGCGCGGCGCTGGATGCCGTGAATATTGGTGGCGGAACCAACCTCTATTTCAGCGAAACCAACGGCATGCCCCGTGGCGCGGCGGGCACGCTGACAACGAACGGCGTCATTACTTTTAAGTCAGGGCTGACGGTTACAGTCGCGCGCGTTACAGGATATGCGGGTCTGACTGAATAAATGCAGAATGAAGAAACGAAATCTTTAAAAATTTGCAATTACTCACCACGGATGGCACGGATGAGAAAATTGATTGTCATTCCCGCGGAAGCGGGAATCCAGAAAATTCAAAACTGGATTCCCATTTTCATGGGAATGACAGAATGGAAAATGAAAAAAATATTTCATAAACATTCTGCATTCTTCATTTCCGCCTCTCGCCTCGGCGTAGCCGCCTCCGGCGGAGCCTGGGTCGCGGCTCGGCAAAGCGCCGCTATGGCGCGACGACGGCTACATTCTACATTTCCCTCCGCCTTCACTCTCATTGAATTGATCATCACCATAGCGATCGCGGGCATCGCGATTTTATCGCTGGTCATGGTATTTCAGGAATCACTGAAAAACATGGAGAGGCAGAAAGGACTTCAGTCGGCCAATCTGCTGGCCGAGGACCTGATGAATGAAATCCGGTCAAAGAAATACGTGGATTCCGATTTCCCCACTAATTTTGGCGCGGAGGCGGGGGAAACCAATCGCTCGCTTTACGACGATGTGGATGACTATAACAGCTGGCCCCCTGAATCACCGCCTAAAACGATTGAAGGGGATGTTATATCCAATCTTTCCGGCTTCACCTGGAGGGCTTTCGTAACGAATGTGGCCCCCACGAATTTCAATGCCTCGCCGGCGTGTGCACCTAATTCCACGGATTTCAAGCGTATTACGGTGGTAGTCAGCAACACCGCGATTATCGTTTCCAACATGTCGGTGGTGGGGCGATATGACTAAGAAGAAATGCAGAATGTAGAATGAAGAATGAAAAAACATTTCAGTGTCAGGAATTTCATATTATAAAAAAACATTCTGCATTTCCCCCCGCCTTCACCCTGATTGAACTGGTAATTGTCATCGTGCTCCTTGCGTTGACCGCCGGCATCACCACCCATTACCTTGTCAGCGCCAGCCGGCTTTATGTTCTCCTGCTTGCGCAGAGGCAATCCGACAGCGAAGTCATGGACGCCGTGAATCGCATGCGGCGCGAAGCGCGCCTGCACGTTCAGACCATTACCGCCAATTCGAACGAATGGCAATTTTCCAATACGTATGACGCAACGAACACATTTTCATGGGACGGAGCCGATGTGAAATTGAACAGCAATTGCCTGGCTGAGGGTATTGGACGGTTCGTGTTGAGCTACTATGACACCACCAACGGCCCGGTTACCAATTGCGTCCAAATCAGCCGCGTAGCGCTGGATATAAGGGCAATTAACAACCTGGCTGATTCCGAATTGAAGGTCAATTTTTTCATGCAGGATGATCTGATAAAATGAAGAATTATTCACCATGAAGGACATGAAGAAGATGAAGGGATTCTTGGTTAATAAAAACTTCCTGAACTTCATGCTCTTCATGGTAAAAAAATATTCTTTGATCTCGTAAAATGAAGAGTTATTCAACCATGAAGGAGACAAAGAACATGAAGAAAGAATTCAGTAAATTATCCAATACAGTCATAGGATGCGCCATCGAAGTTCACAAAACGCTTGGACCCGGCTTGCTGGAGTCAACATACCAGCAGTGCCTGTCCCGCGAATTGGAGCTTAATGGCGTCGGTTTCAAACTGGAACTTCCCTTGCCGGTCAAATATAAAGGCATTTATATTGAGTGTGGTTATAGGATTGATATGCTTGTGGAAAATGAGATTATTCTTGAGTTGAAAAGCGTTGAAGAGCTTAAAGGTATCCACGAAGCGCAATTGTTGACATATATGAAACTGGCGGGAATGAAACAGGGCTTTCTCGTTAATTTCAACGTGCAACTGTTAAAGAATGGCTTGAAAAGCTTTGTCTTATAATCCAAAACTTCACAAACTTCATGTCCTTCATGGTAAATAAATATTCCCGCTCGAACGGCATAGCCCTGATCGGCATCATCGTGGCGATTGTCCTGATGGGACTCTTGGGCGGCAGTGTGCTCATGCTGATTACGACCAGTTCCATGGAAAGCCTTGAGACCCTGAACTGGAGTAAGGCATTTTTTGCGGCCGAGTCCGGCATCAGCAAAGCCAAGGAATATATATCCACCAATGCAGCCTGGTACACCAATCTGAACATGAGGGGTATGATGATCGGTAGTGCGTCTTTCACGAATGTCATTACCACAAATGCCACAACCACCATCATCACTTCCACCGGCATTCAGGGGGATTCACGTTGGACCAGCCGGTGGAGCCCCGCCGGGGGCGAAATTACACGCGCCATTGTTGTCTACAAGCAGACTACGGACCCCTATCCGCGTTATCGCACCTGCTCAAACCTGAGAAGATTGAGCGATGAACTCACGGCCAGCTCCGTCGTCGCTGCTGTGTATTGGCAACGAATCGTGGCGAGTCCCCAGACCAATGAGTACCTGCTGGTGACGCAGAACACCCAGCAAAGAATATACGCGCAAACTTATAGCAATGGGACATGGGGCGCCAATACGCTGTTGGGAACAAGCGCCGTCGCCACGACGCGCGGATTTGATGTGGCCTATGAAAGCTTAAACGGTTGCGGCATGGTAGTCTACAGTGTCGGCAATTCTTCAAATCCCCAGTATCGCGTCTGGACATCAAACATCTGGTCGCCGCCTGGTTTCATCCCTATCAACACCAGCGCCACTAATCCGGCTTCATGGATCCGTCTGATTTCCAAGCCAGGCACGAACGAAATTATGTGCCTGGCGCGCTGGCGCAAAACGACGGCGCCGGCCGGCAACTATAGCAGTGCGATTATCTGGAACGGCACAATTTGGACCAATCGGATCACCCTTGAGACCAACTGTGCCAGCGAGATTCTCTACGAAACCATGGATGGGGCATATTCAGCCTCTACGGCGCTGGTAGTCTATATCAACGGCAACACGCCGGCTCAACGACGAATCCCCAAATACCGAACCTATACAAACGGGGGCTGGAGTGCGCAAAATACCATGCCCCAACTGCCCACAGCAAACACGCAGCCGAGATGGATTCGGGTTGAATACAGCCCTGACGGAACTCTGGCTTATGCCGGTTTGCTTATTTCCAACACACGTTTGCAGGGGAAGTATTGGAGAGGCAGTGTCTGGGATACTACAACTTATTACAATTTCGGCAACGTCACTATTGAGGTTAGTACCAACCGCGCCTTTGATATTGCCTGGAGTTCCCAGACCAATACGCTCATGGTGGTCTACAGCCAGCAGAACCGAAACTATCAATCTTTCCTGCTTGAAACCGGCGGAGGAACGTCCAGTTCCAATGGAAACCTGGTGTCCACCGATGACGGCCAGAAGTGTATCCTGCAAGCGGATCCTTTCACGTCGGAATTTTATTACATGGCAATTGATGACCAGGACGACGTGAATTTTCAGCGCTGGACAGGTTCGGCCTGGACCCTGTTCCCCGAACCGGAAATCAATTCACCGCTCGCTTATAATGCAATTGATTTCGCGTTCCGCCGGGACAGCGCCTCGACCAATTGCTGGCCGGTGCGATAGTATTCACCATGAAGAGCGTGAAGTTCATGAAGTTTTTGTAAATCAAGAAACCATTCAAGTTCTTCGTGTCCTTCATGGTGAGTTTTGCCAAGTGCAAAATCTGGGTTTAAAACTGATTCCATGGAAGCGCGATGACGCGATCAGTCAACTTCTGTTTCCTTGGACAGCGGCAGATAACGTATCCTTGATGTACCAGTTTCGAATGCAATGACAAGAAGGTCTCAATGTGTTGCGCATCCCGCCGATTTGGGGTCTCGGTCCACTTCACTTCGATCGGAATTACATCGTCCGGAGTTTCAATTATGGCATCAACCTCCGCCCCACTTGCCGTCTGCCAGGTTGACAACTTGTGTCCTTTTCCCAAATAGCGGCAACGGTAATGCAATTCCGTCAATACCCATTGTTCAAATATGTGTCCCGCATCCAGCTTGAGCAAGGTGTCGTTTAACGGCAGTTCAGCAAGCAGATGGCGAACCCCCAAATCAAAAATCAGGAACCGTGAAGCTTGTAAAATTTTCTTCCGGCTTCGCCCGAACGGAGGAAGGCGAATACCGACGCATGTATCCTCAAGCACCTGGTAAAAATTTCGAAGGGTATTGACGGCCACGCCGACGGCGCCGGCCAGCTTTGTGAAATTTACGCACTGTCCCGATTCATACGCCGCAAGGCGCAGAAATCTCACAAAAGCGCCCATATCGGCGACTATATGTTCCTGGCGAATTTCATTCTCTATGTATAATTCGACGTATGCGGCAAGTGTATTAATCCAACTGGAACGGTTTTCGTGATATAGACCGGGCAGATTGCCGAAAAGCAGACAATCATTGAGCGGCCGCTCGGGAAACTTTTTGCCGCGCACGGGTAAAGTGAGTAACGGAAGGAGCTCGCATGGCCGTTGTTCAGCCTGGAGAACCGGAGAAAGCAGGAATGTATGCGCGCGTCCCGGCAGAAGGCTGGCCGACCCCCGTTTTAGTTGACGCGCCGAACTGCCCGTCAGGTAAAATTGAAAACGTTGCGGATGCCGGTCATAAAGCAATTGAACGTCGTCCAGTAATGCCGGCACCTTTTGAATCTCGTCAATCACGACATTGTCCACGTCCCGCATGGCGTCAAGTTCGCGCAAAAGCAATCCGGTATCAGTCTCATATCTGCGCCGGGCGAGACGATCCTGTAAGTTAATGACAAATGTCCGATTGATATCGGGCAGGCAATGGTTTAAAAGCGTGGACTTTCCGGTTTGCCGTGCGCCCAAGATAAGGTTCACCTTATGAGTCGCAAGCCTTTCAGATTTGCGCTCAACAGGTTCCGCTAAAATAGTTTGCAGAAAACGGTCGTAATAACGATTGTTCATATTGATCACCCGGTTGCATGTTTAACAGGCATTTATGCATTACATTATTCATTTGTAAAGGCAAAAATTTCAAAAAAAAACGCTTTCCAAGACAGATGAATCTCTGCCGGCCGCTACGATGAAATGAAGAATGCAGAAACGAAATTGTAACAAATTTACTGCAGACGGATAAAATTCTGCATTCTTCATTCCTAATTATGCATTTCTCACTTCATCTGGCTGGTCATTGCCTGCGACATGTTCCAGACCGGCAATAAAACGGCCAATGCCAGGAATAGCACTCCACAGGCAATAACCAGGGTAATGATCGGCTCTATCATGGCGGTTAGATTCCGCAAGGTGTATTTTATTTCCATGTCGTAAAAATCCACGACCTGCTCCAGCATGTCGTCGAGACTGCCGGTTTTTTCGCCGACGGCGATAAGATTGGTCACCATCGGCGGAAAGATGGGCATATCGTTGAAAAACCCGTCGGCGATGGTGCCTCCATCCTGGATGCTTTGTTTCACCTTCAGTAGCAATTCCTTGAAATACGTGTTGGCCACGACTTCCGCCGCAACCTCCATCCCTCTCAGGGCGGGAATGCCGCTGTGCACCAGCATGGAAAAAATGCGGGCGAAACGGGAAATCATGATCTTGGTGTAAATAGGACCGATAAGCTTCAAGTGGAATTTCATTTTGTCATACTGTAGGCGAATCTTTGGATTCCGCAGGAGGAAAAAAACCGCCGCGATCGCCAGGACAATAATAATGAGCAACACTGCCCAGTAATTCTGAAAGATATTATTGACGGCAATCAGGATGCGCGTGGGCAAGGGCAGGGTAGTAGTATATTTCGCAAAAAAGAGCGCAAAGCGCGGAATGACAAACATGATCATCAATATTGCCGCGGCAATCAAAGCGATAATTACCATAACCGGATAACGCAAAGCCGACTTTATGGCGGTTTTCATTTCCAGGTCACGTTCCATCCATACGGCCATATTCGCCAAGGCTTGGACCAAGTCGCCGCCCGTCTCGCCGGAAATCACGATATTGACGTATTCCGGCGAAAAAACGTGTGGAAATTCCGCCAGCGCTTCCGACAGGCGCGAACCGCCCGTCAGGCTGTGGCTCACTTTCGTCAGCACGTCCTTAAAAGCCGGCTTTTCGGTTTGATTTCGCAGAATATCAAAGGACTGCAGGATCGGGATGCCGGCCTTCAGCATAGTGCTCAACTGGCGGCTGAAGACAATCAAGTCTTCATCCTTGACCCGGCCGGGAAAGAAACGCGCCAGGAGGAGACCGGTCTTTTTTTCCGCCGCCGGATGAATGGCAATCGGCACCAGGTGTTCTTCCGATAACTGCCGGTACACGGCATTCTCGTCAGCGGCATTGATTGTTCCCTCAACGGTCCGTCCGGTCATGTTGCGCGCGCGGTATGTATAAGTTCTCATGGTGCTTTTCTTTTTCTTGATCAAAGACGCCAAAAATTATAGCATTTTAACAAATGGTAAGGAAGGCAATTTACTGATTTTTAATCAGTATCTGTCCGTAACCGATGAGGACCTAAATTTGAGGTTTTTGGGAAATATGAATCGTCATTGTCAGGTTAAATCTAATCAAGTACCAATGACTCTGATAAAAGATATGGAACAATCAGTTCTGTGGCGCAGTCAAAGCAATGGCTATCACACCTACCGCATTCCCGCGCTCGCGGT
>Ga0247842_10007656_pt1 | contig 11603 bp, 8 predicted proteins | sample LaCruzMarch2015__3_FD_192411 | JGI IMG/M metagenome (GOLD analysis project Ga0247842, IMG submission 192411) | Freshwater microbial communities from meromictic Lake La Cruz, Castile-La Mancha, Spain - LaCruzMarch2015_19m | ecosystem: Environmental > Aquatic > Freshwater > Lake | place: Spain...
GAACATTTGAAACATGGGTTATGGCAATGAGCCGGGTCTTTTCATTCATCATGCCTTTCATCTCAGCAAGATCCAGGTCTCCTTTGTCGTCAATGCCGGCAACGCGCAGTTTTGCGCCCCGTTCCATGCACATCTGCTGCCAGGGAACAAAATTGGAATGGTGCTCCATGATGGTCGTAATCACCTCATCCCCTTCGTGTATATACTTTTTGCCAAATGAACCGGCCACCAGGTTCAGCGATTCGGTGGCGCCTTTTGTAAAGATTATCTCATGCGTGTTTCGGGCATTGATAAACTCACGAATCTCCTTGCGGGTCTCTTCATAGGCTTCAGTCGCTTTAACGCTGAGATAATGCACTCCCCGATGGATGTTGCAGTTATCCTTTTCGTAATAGTTGCGGATGGCATCGATGACCTGGCTGGGTTTCTGCGTGGAAGCCGCATTATCAAAATAAACAAGTGGCCGCTTATAGATCTGCTGATGCAGGATGGGAAAATCTTCACGGATTTTATTGATATCTAATGACATGGGATAAAGTTAACATGAAAAATCACCAGGGGTTACCCGATCGTAAAAAATGCCTTATTTCAACTATTCAAACTTGAGCCTGCTCAGAAAAATCCGATCAACTGGATCCTGAGCGGAGTCGAAGGATGCAAACACCTGATAATAAAGACACTTCGACTTCGCTCAGTGTCCGGTTTTCCGTTAATTGACTTTTCGAAGTGGACTCAAACTAACGATGCAAAGGTACGAAGTATCCGTATAAAGCGTAGTATCTGGCGCGAGTAGTTTTGCAATGCTAATCAGGTCTTTTCAGCACCGTGATATTTGTGCCCGACTGCGGTCGGTATCGCAAAGCTTCTTCATTCCATACATAATTTGTGGATCCATCATTGGAAATATCTGCGATGCAGGTTGGCAGATATCTGTTTTCACGGATATACGCGTCGATCCAACTGAAAACAGTATCACTGGCTCCCTTTTCGGGCAGCCATGAAAACGGACAAGAAACAAAAACTATAAACCTGGGCTTTGCTTTTTCCACATCGCGAAACATCTCTTCCTGAAGTTTATTTACATATTTATGATCAAAAACCAGATCATACATATAAATAAATCCACTGGCAGCATGCCGCTTTGCATAGAAATAAATCTGCGGTTCGGAACCAAAAACACAAACTTTATCCTTTTCTGTAGTATTTTCCTCCAGGTATTTTGCTATCGGGATCGATTCAGTAAATGGATTTCCCGCGTAGATCCTCTTGCATAACATCACCGGATCATTTGTAAAATAATATTCTTTATTACTTGCCAGGGTGTTGGCGACTAAAAGAAAAAATATAAAACCTGAAACATAGGTAATGAAGGAAAATGATTTTTGAATTTTTTGATTTAGCAAATCAAGAACCACTCCACAGAGAATTCCAATAACCGGCAAGAATGGAATAAAATAGTGCGATCTGAAATAGAAACCCGGCATAACCGTCAGAAGTGAGAAAAACAGGAAAACTCCTGTGAAAATCCTGCTCCGTATTTTACCAGGGTAAAAGAATAAACTAAACGCTCCCAAAGCAGCTCCAATCCATAATCCCATTGAAGATTTCACAATTGGAATGAAGCTCATTGTAAAATAGGTCCATGCCTCCGAAACCGGAATCCTTGACGCATAAACACCAGGATAGGTCATTGTCCAGAACCAGAATTTTTCGAAAACACCCGAAAAATAAATGATTAAAAAAATCAGACCAATGGGAATAAAAAAGCCGACAACATAACAGGCGAATCGCAACATGCCTGAAAGTAACATTTTGGATGTTGATAAGAAGAACAGGGCGATCATTACGCATCCAAAAATAGTAAAAAAAATACCCGATTGTTTCATCAGAAATGCCATCCCCATCATGGCCCCTGAAAGCAAATAGTGGTGGAGTTTATTCTTCTCAAAAGCAAGAATTAGCAAATAGACCCCTGCAAGCATAAAAAAAGTAACGAAATGTGTTGCATGGGCGGCTTGCCCAAGCATGGCGGGACTGCATCCAAGAACTCCGAATGATGCGGCTGCAAGAATTGCAACAAAATCGTTAAAGAGCTTTTTTGCAATAAGAAAGAGTAATACAATTGATCCAAGGTTGATCAGCAATAGTCCCATGTGTATACCCACCGTAGTTTGCCCAAACAGAAACATGATAAACGCATAACTATAATAGGTTCCGGGCAATTTCAGGTTATAGGCAAGACTGTATGGCGGAAAACCCTGCAGAATCAATTGCCCGAAGTAAGCATATTCACCTTCATCCCGCTCTAGTGGGAATGACAATAAACGGATTCGGATATAACCGATGAATATAAGAATCAATCCAAGAAAAATAATCGTGACTGTTTCCGGTTTTACTTTCTGAATGGGCTTTGATGCCTGTTTCACCTGCTTTTTGTCCTGATATCTCTTCATCTTTCCCATTTTGACCAAGTTGATTTTGTTAAAAATATTTTTGATGATGCGCCCAACGTACCGAAAATTGAATCCAAAATGTAAATGTAAAGAATTAATTTCTGATAAACCCAGGAGGAAAAACCGACAGAACAGGAATTTGAATAAATGTCATCGCCGCATAGCAGCGAGGTATTCCCGAGAATTATTCCTTTTTGCTGCAAACGTTGGGGAACCAACCCCGACAGAGAGCGGAAACAGGTTAACGGGTTATGATATAAATTAATACAGACAGAAGGAACATGGGAACTGAATGCATATCTTTTTTAATATTGACCGAAATGACTATTTTTGCTTAAAATACCATAATAATTATATCCATGAATGCAAATTAAAGCTGACATTCCCTCATGATCCACAAAATGAAAGTCATTGTTGTCATGCCTGCCTACAATGCTGAAAAAACCCTCAGGCAAACAATTTCTGAAGTACCCATGGATATCGTTGACGGAATTGTACTGGTCGATGATGCCAGCACCGATAACACATATCAACTTGCTCATTCCATGCCAATTACAAAGGTAATAAGGCATGATAAAAATAAGGGATACGGAGGGAATCAAAAGACCTGCTACGACACCGCACTCGAATTAGGCGCCGACATCGTAATCATGCTTCATCCTGATTATCAGTATACTCCAAAATTAATCCCCGCCATGGCCCATCTGATTGCCAGTGGACTTTACCCGGTGGTAATCGGTTCGCGTATTTTAGGAAAAGGCGCATTGAAAGGAGATATGCCTCTGTATAAATACGTTTCAAACCGGATGCTTTCATTTATTCAGAATTTATTGATGAATGAAAAACTCTCTGAATATCATTCAGGTTATCGTGCTTTTTCAAGAGAAGTACTTGAGTCGATCAACTATAAAGCAAACTCCGATGATTTTGTGTTTGATAACCAGATGCTTTCCCAAATACTTTACGCCGGGTTTGAAATTGCAGAGATCACCTGCCCTACCAAATACTTTCCGGAAGGATCATCCATAAATTTCAGACGAAGCATCGCTTATGGATTGGGAGTAATTCAAACCTCCTTGCGCCACTTCCTTCAGAAAAACAAAATGGCAAACTTTGAAATCTACCAGAAACCATAAATGAAGAATTGCCGATGAAAATAAATAAACCGCTGATTTTTGGAATAATATTTTTTCTGTTTGCATTGGTAGTTATTTCCTTTTCGGGGATACGATTTAACTTATTCCCCACGCAGGAGGTTGCCTTGAGTAACAGTGCCGAATTTGGACAAGTACTTCCCGGCAATGTTTTTATCCAGGAATTCACGATGAAAAAGGACTATCTTGAGCAGATTGATCTATACATCGGCAGAATCAACAATGATGGCATCAATGAGACTGTTGTGCTGATTGTTGATGAGGCGAGGCAAATTCTCTTTTCCAGACGGTTTTCTTCCCGTGAGATCGTCAAGGCTGATTATTACCCCTTTTCATTGAAAAAACCAATTAAGATCGGAAAGGGGAAAAAAGTATTGGTATGCCTGAGTTCTGTTGATGGCAACCCCGTGAACTATATTACTATTCCACTGAACAAGAAAAGCACCTTTGGTGTTTTCTCGGTAGCACGCATTCAGAACGACGATTTAATTTCGACCATTTCCAATCCAAAGGAAATCACTCATCTTGAGGGTAGTATCGGCGTTAAAACACATGAAACCAATAATCCCTTGTTTAACTTTTCATTTTTTCTTTTTTTGTTTGTAGCCGGCATCATTTCAACAATAATAATTTTCTTTAAACAATTCAAACAATTGCTGTTACCCTTGAGGTTATGCCCTGAGTATGCCTTCCTGCTAATTGCAACTATTTTTGGAGTAATATTTATTTATTTTACACCTCCCTTTCAAACGCCCGATGAACCTGCTCACTTTTATCGGTCCTACCAGATTTCGGAATTGAATTTCTCAAGCAAACCCTATGAAGCCCCTGAATCGCTTCAAACAATTACTGCGCCCGGTGAAAGGATGAAGTTTAAATCTTGGGAAAAAACATCTAAAGAGGAAATATTGGCATTAAAGAACATTCGCTTAAAACCTGAGAGCCTTACCCATATGGAGACTATCAGTTACACAATCCCTTACATTCCGCAAGTTTTGGGCATTGTATTGTCGCGAATCTTCAGCGATTCGCCCATTTGGTATTTATATGCAGCCCGATTTTTTAACCTGTTGTTTGCCGTTAGTTTTATCTTCCTTGCGATCAAAATCACTCCGGTGCAAAAATGGCTGTTTTTTTTGCTGGGTGTGATGCCTATGACAATCTCTCAAATAGCCTCAACCTCCTACGATGCATTTACGATCAGCCTTTCATTCCTGTTGTTTGCTTTTATCCTGCGGCTGGCATTCCTTCAGATGGAAGCAATTTCCCGGAAACCTATCGGAATTCTTTTTTTGATTACCCTGTTATTGGCTTTTTGTAAACCCCCTTACTTTTTGATTGTTTTAGCTTTTTTAATTATCCCGGTTTCAAAAATCGGGTCGTTAAAGAAATTTGGGCTGCTATTTGCCGGGCTGCTTCTTTCGGCGCTCCTGGTCTCGCAATTCTGGTCATCGGCGATTGGGGCCTTGCAGTCTCTTTTTATTTCAAATGCCCATGCGATGACATTTACACCTGCCCCGGCTGCATTAAATGATTTGAGCATGAATCCAATCCTTACTGACACAGAACCAGCTGCCAGTCAAACAGAGACCAAAGCCGGAAGCGTCACCCCGGATAAAAAACAACCAGTAAGCCAGGCACCATCAGGAAACCAGCAAATCACAAACGCTGCACCTCCACCTCCCGCTGAAAGTCCTTTCAATGCAACAGCGCAAAAGAATTTCATTTTCGACAATCCGGTCCGGTTTCTGGGAATCCTGGTCAGTTCTATCACCAAATATATCGGGCTCTACATGACCAGTTTTGTCGGACTTTTTGGATTTAATGACACCGGATTGCCCGATTCAATTGTTTATCTGTTCATTATTGTACTGGTATTGGTTGCACTGATAAATCCCTCAGGCACGATACGGATTGGCATTACCAGGAAATTAATTTTGCTGGCCATTTTTATTGCCTCTGTTTTCCTGATAGAAACAGGTTTATATCTTTACAGCAATTTTGTTGGGGCTCCTCATATCGTTGGTGTTCAGGGCAGGTACTTCATCCCCCTGGCTCCATTGTTTTTTATTCTTTTTTATCAGCAGGCTGTTACCAGATTTTTTGATAAATCCATCAAATCCCCGACAAAACCAACAAAGGGAAAAGTAGTCGCCACAATGAATAAACAACCTGAGATTCAAAATGTCGCTATTTTCCAAACTCATCTTTTCCCCCTGGCGCTTATCTCTTTTGCCCTGTTTACACTTACATATTCTGTCATAATGATTATAAACCGGTTTTATATTGTCACCTGTTAAAAATTGAATGCCAACAACTTTGTACCAATGAGCCAACTCTCAGTTATTATTCCGGTGTTTAATGAATCAGGGAGCCTTGAAATATTGATGCCCGGAATCATCCAATATTGCTGTGAAAAGAACTGGAACATCATTATTGTCAATGATGGTTCAAACGATGGTTCAAGAGAAATGCTTCAGCAATTTGGAACAATTGACCAGGTAACAATACTACATCACAAACTGAACAAAGGATACGGTGCGGCACTGAAAACCGGTCTTGCGATGTGCAATACCGAATATGCCATTACGTTTGATGCTGATGGTCAGCATGCTGTGAGCGATATTGACCGGTTGTTTGACATGATTGTCACCCGGGATGCTGATCTGGTGGTAGGGTCACGAAAAGGGTCAAAATCAGGGTCATGGTACCGGGGAATAGGAAAAAGTTTGATTCGTGCCCTTGCCAAGGTACTCATGACCGTTCCGATTTATGACCTTAATTCAGGGATGAAAATATACAGGACCGATCTTGTTAAAAAGTATCTGAATCTTGTGCCCGATACCATGGCTTTCAGCGATATAATGACATTGGTGTTTATCAACAACCGTCACTTGGTTCTTGAAAAATCCATATCGGTGCAGAAGCGCAGGCATGGAAAAAGCGCCATTGGCATCGAAACAGCTTTTCAAACCATCATGGAGGTCATCCATATCGTGATTCTGTTCAACCCAATGAAAATTTTCCTTCCTTTAGCCTTGCTTTGCATTTTTGTAACAGGATTATGGGGTATTCCCCTGCTAATTCAGGGCCGGGGGGTCAGTATGGGAAGTCTTCTCGGAATTATAACCGGAATACTGCTCTTCCTGTTGGGTTTGATCGCAGAGCAACTTTCGCTGATCCGGCGAAATCAGGATCACTGAACCAATTAATGCATCTGGCAATTCAAAATTGAGTCCACTCCGAAAAGTCCGATCAACTGGATCCTGAGCGGAGTCGAAGGATGCAAACACCTGATAATAAGGACACTTCGCCTTCGCTCAGTGTCCGGTTTTCCGTTAAATTGCCTTTTCGGAGGAGACTCAAAATTACAGTTTGGCAGTTCGAATTTTCAGAAATACATCCTGAACCGGTCAGGCTGATTCAGGATCTGCGGTTCCTCAGTTGGGCGATAAGCCAGTACCCGGAAATGGTCGTATACATATATAAGCGATGGAGAAACAAATATATCCGACGTTTGTCATATTTCCTATGAATCTGATACTGCTCGTTGAACTGTTCCCTGGAATTCAGGTTGCTTTTTGAGCGCATATGAACCCTGAAACTTGCCAGGTAATCGTTAACAATCCCCGGTTTGTAATGCCTGGCTAACCTGAGCCACAGATCATAGTCCATTGAAAAAGGAAGATCGGTTGCCAATCTGCCGACTTTATTAAACACGCTTTTTCTGAAAAACACCGCTGGCTGGGAAATGCAGTTTTCGATCAACAGGCTTTCTGCTGTGAATTTTCTGATTCTGAAATTTTTATATTTAGTCAGCCACTTCCTGATTTCCCTGCCCTCTTCGTCAATAATATTGCATTTCCCATACAACCACTGGCATTCAGGATGTTCATCAAAGTAATGAATAACTTTTTGCAATGCCCCGGGAGCATAAACATCATCGGAATTCAGCCACCCGATAATTTCGCCGGTTGCCATGGCAATTCCCTTGTTAACGGCATCGGCCTGCCCGTTATCAGGCTCGGAGATCCACCGTAGCCGATTTTCATATTTCTGTAGAAATTCCTGAGTGCCATCGGTCGATCCTCCGTCTAATACAAAATATTCAAAAGAAAAATCCACCTTCTGCTGTAAGACGCTTTGGATCGTCCTTTCAATAAATACAAACTGGTTAAAAGAGGGGGTAATGACAGATATTTTTACAACTCCAGGCATCGAAACTCTGTTATCTTTCTTGAAAAAAAAGCGTCTGATTCTGCTGTAAAATTATGCTATTTAATTCTGCCACACACCAGTTGATTACACTTTTCAGCAGTAATCCTGAATCTTTGCAGGTTTTTAAAAGCAAATACGCATGGATTCAGTATGATTCAACTGTTTTTCAACCGACAAAAAACCGCATGATTTTCGGAATATAATATTTCTTGACACTCAACGGAAAGATCCAGATAAAAGGTTTTAAAAACCAGTCTTTGATGTTGCGTAGATATTTGTAATTTTTATTTGATATGCACACAGGATTTACCTTATCAAGCGAATCGATGATTGAAATTAATTTATTTAAAACCGTTTCCTGTCGAATTGATTCCGGAACTTTATTCCCATAAAAATATGGCTCTTTCAGGTAGTCGGCGTATAAGGCTTTATCTTGATCTATCCGGATTATCTGTTCAATGACCTGATGGAAATTTAGATACTCATGACAATTAATAAAACTCTTTGGATTAAACTCTCTATTTATCAATGGGTTACCCCAATATATCGGCAGGGTGTTTACCTGCATGGCTTCAAATATTTTTTCGGTGGTATATCCCGGATAGGATTCATTTTCAAATGCAATCACAAACTTGTATTCCCCTAGAAATGCTGCTTTGTTGGTTACGATACTTCCGATATTATTAAGAAAACGTCCCCCGGAATCAATTTTTTTATACTTGGAAAGTTCATAAAAAAAATGGTTTCTAATTTTATTATAGGGATTGCTAACCACGAAACAGCAGAATTTTTTCTTTTCCGAGATTAACTGTTCCACATCTATATGCCGGGTCAGGTTATCAGGATAACCATAAAAAGGATATGGATCACCATAAAAACAATAAGAGGGCAGGCGGAAGTGTTTGGGTGAAGGATCAAGATCGAATGAAAACGAAAAATCGCATTCACGATAATTTGGCCTTAAATTTTCTACCGTAAAAAATATTCGGGAGCATCGAAATTGCTGAAAATCTTTCCCATAATTTGAATAGATCAGCAGATCTGGATCTTCCGAAATTTCAACTTCATACTGTTTTGACAACAGGTGGGTGAAATAATTGTCGCGTTTATAAAACCGATGATTCGGATCAAAATCAGAAAAATTAAGTTTAAGATGTTTCATGGAAACTGGAAATCAGGCTTGAATAGGCAAATTTATGAAATCCGTCAGTTCTCTGACAGACTTTTCCCAGTTGAAAAAGCCTGATAACACATTTAATCTGGCCTGACCTGCCATCGATTCGATTGAAGAAAAATTCAATGGTTTCAGATCTTGCATGGCATATAACAACCCATTTACCCCATGGGTGATATATTCATTCATGGTTGGATGATCGGGTGCGACAACCAGCTTACCCATGGTCATGGCTTCGATCACCGGCATCCCGATCCCTTCGTACAGGCGGGGTGTAAAAAAAATATTGGCCCGTGACAAAACCCTTAAATAATCCTCCCTGTTGTCAAACCAACGGGTTATGGTAATATGATATTTCAGCATCTCCTCTTCAGTTGGCAACACTTCGCGGTACCAGATCGGATCGAGCGCCAAGTGCAGGTGAAAACTGGTGAAATCAGATCCTTCGATGAGCTGTCGGATATGATCCCATGTGATGTCGTTGGTGCGTTGCCAGAAAAAGCCCCTCAATTCTGTAAAAGGATCCAGTTGGTATGGCAGTGAGCCGGGATCGATGTAAAACTGTACCTGCTTTGATTGAATTCCAAGATGAATGAACCTTTGATGAAGCTCATTGCAAAAAGAGATAAACCGGAAATCCCGGTATCGTAAAAACAATTTGTCAGGATCGGCATGAATATCATCATACATGGGAACGATCAGGATGTTTTTACAATTGAGTTTTTTCAGCTTTTCCGGATTATGATAGATCATGATTTGCCAAAGGATGAGGATGTCGAAATTCTCTTTATTGATGGTGCGAATAAATGGGAATTTTCCACCATTCCATTGGCTGTCCCACATCACCTTAACCGAGCCCAGTTGTCTTAACAGGTTTACAAAAAAGGTCGGAGAAGCTGTTTTATAATGATAGGAATGGTCGATGAACCCGATTTTTTTATTGCCAACCGGACTGACAGGTTGATAAAAAGTATCGGGGAACCGCACACGCTGTGCACTTCCATTGAACATCCTGATAATGCGCAACACCCCGGCAATTAATAGTTTTAACTTATATGTCCTCAAAAATTCCATTTTGATCCTTACCAGCCTCATAATCGGGGTAAAGGGATAGAACAGGATGAATAGAATTTTTTTCATGAACTTATTCTTGGATGATATGCTGATGGTAAACCAGTTTAAGCACTGAAAGTAAAATGGACTCAGGCATATGCCGATAAAGCCATTCTGTCACCCCTGCCTGGCAAATGATCCTATTATGAAATCTTTTTTCTTTTGGGGTCAGTGTACGTTCATTCCCCATGATTTCCAGGTTCGACCGCGCAGATTTAACCATATTCTGGTTGGAGGCGCCTCGTGTATCAAACACAGCAATGGTCATGGGGATATACCGGAAATTTTTCCCGGCATTGTACAGCCTGTATATCAATTCATAGTCGGCGCTGTAATACAATTCAGGTCTGTAGGCCATGTTTTTAATCAGACTGGTGCGGAAAAACATAGCCTGATGACAGCAAATCATCCCTTTCCAAAGCTCTTTTACAGGGAGGGCCTTTCGCATAGCTTTAAATGAGTTATAGTTTGCGATGCTGTCCCCATAAACGACTCCGGCATCTTCAACCTCATTTTTAAAAACATCTGTTAAAACCCCGCTGTTAAAAAACACATCTCCGGCATTCATAAAGTTCACCCACTCCCCTTTTGCCACTGCCAGGCCTTTGTTCATAGCATTATAAATGCCCTGGTCAGGTTCGCTGATCCAACAGGCGATATGGTCAGAAAAAGTTCTGATCACCTCCACCGTCCCATCCGTTGATCCGCCATCGATCACAATGATTTCCAGATCAGTGTAATCCTGCCCGGTAACGCTTTCAAGGGTCTTGGCAAGATTATATGCTGCATTCAGCGTGACGGTGATGACTGATATTTTAGGAATGTTGAGATTCATTGCTTTAATTATTCGGGTCTGTCAATCAACAGTCATCCGGCTATCATATTACCTGGCATCATTGATTAAAGAAAACTTCTTCAGAACCTCTTTTATCGCAATCAGGTAGCTGGTGCCCCATTCAAGATCCGGTTCAAGATAATTTCCTTCAGCCCATTCATTCCATGACTTTATAAATATCATTTTATGGTCATTCCGCTGCGCCATTACGAATTTGACTGTGTCTTCAAAATGTTTTTGGAACAGTTCGGGAGTCGATTTGTGAAAAACCCAGCCCTTTGTATTTAATCTGGGTGTTGTATCCCAGTTTGGAACTATTGTTGGAATAAGAGTGTCATTGGGAAAATCCCTGAAATAATAACCTGATACAAGGCTTTTATAACTTATAATAAACGGGAGCATCCCAAAAGTATGTCTCTTACAGAAACCAATAAACCGGGAAAAAAGGGTGTTCTCATAAACCGATAAATAATGCCTTGGCTGATGAACAGTATGTCCATCAAGGCCAAAATTTCCAAATTCACTCCTGTTATTTAGAATACCAATGAAATGCATACCGCTAAAACCGTTTTTCAGGGCAAGATTGTTCCAAAGATCAAGAAATATATTGGCTTCAGGAAGTTCTTCGGGAGCATATATGATGAAAACCGGTTTAT
>Ga0247842_10007658_pt1 | contig 11599 bp, 10 predicted proteins | sample LaCruzMarch2015__3_FD_192411 | JGI IMG/M metagenome (GOLD analysis project Ga0247842, IMG submission 192411) | Freshwater microbial communities from meromictic Lake La Cruz, Castile-La Mancha, Spain - LaCruzMarch2015_19m | ecosystem: Environmental > Aquatic > Freshwater > Lake | place: Spain...
CGATCCCGTGGTGCCGAGAGCCACCACTTTGGCGTTTTTTCCCGCGAGCTGTTTTTGGATGTCTTCCAATACTCTTTTCACCGCGTCGATCGGGTTGCCTTCGGTCCAAAGATAAGACCGCGCGTAGATATTGTTGTCTTTATCCACCGCGACCGATTTTGTCGATATCGAACCGATATCGAACCCCATGTATAATTTAGTTAATTCCGCCATGTTTTTAGAAATTTTAGCCGTGGTCAGTCCGGCCTGATCGTTTCGATTATTTTACGGTTGCGACTTTATCCAACTTCGCTTGGGTTGAGGCGGTGTCGCGCGCCTTCTTTTTCATATACAGCATATCGCAGAAAGCTTCGATCCTGGTTTCGATACCGGCTTGGGAAGTTTGCGAGTCGAAACTGAAGTAGAGGATCGGGATTTTGTAATTTTTTGAAATGTTGTTTAAAGCCGATATGGCGCTGATCTCGGGCATGCATCCGAACGGTTTTAAATGGATGATGCCGTCAAAGCCGTCCTTGACCATTTTATGCGCGCAGGCCACGCTTTCGGTACCGTGCGATCCGAGATGATGTTTCAGGTAAGGCTTGGATTCTTCAACATGCTGTTTGATGAAAAAATCGCCAGTAAAATATTCTTTCAGGATCCCGGAAACCGTGACGTGGCGATGGACCTCGATATTCCTTTCCGCGAGCTTTTTTTCAAGATAAAAATTGGAAAACGGTTCCATCAGCATGTAAAGCTCGCCCACGATGCCAACACGCAGGCAATGGGCGGGTTTGTCCAATTTTGCCGCGCCGATAAGCTTGGAATATTTATTGCGCAACGAGAATACCCCAAAGACCGAATGTGTTTTGTCGATATCTTTTAAGAATTTTTGGTATATGGCCTCGATTTCGCCGTTGTTGGCTTCAAACCCCACGTTTTTGCGGACTTTGTCGGCGATCTTGTCGATGCAATGGATGCGTGCCAGGCTCAGGGCCAGGCCGCGCGCGATGCTGGCGTAGCAGGTTTCGGGATTGATCCTTTTGAAGTCGCGCGCGAAACCGACAAGGCCGTAATCGTTGGCCAGTTTTGAGAATTCGAATTTATAGCCCAGTTTGCGCAGAATCTCCTCCTGGGTTTCGGCGTAATGGCCGAAGCGGCATCCGCCGCCCGCCTGTATCAAAACATCGGCCCCCGCTTCGAGCGCTTCGATATAATTGCCCAAATTGTATTTGAAAGGAATACAAACCGATTCCGGGCTGTATTTAAATCCAAGTTCTATCGTTTTCTTGGTGATGGGCGGCGCGATCATCGGCTCGCCGATCAATTCGGCCAGCGGTTTGAAGGCGTAATAATAATCGCCCATATGGGGGAATGTTACTTTTTTAGCCGGCATTTTTAAGATTATTTTTTATTTTTTTCTTGAGGTTGATGATATCCACGAAGCTTTCCAGGCGCGTTTTCAGGCCGACGCCGCTTTCAAGCTCATCTAACGTGATCATGATATTCGGGATATTTTCAAGTCGGCTTTGGCAGAGATTAATCACCAAAGAGTCAGGTCCGCAGGGGAAGGTGGTCAGAAATATTATCCCGTCAACCTTTCCTTTATAATATTCAACCGCGCCCAATAACTCTTTGTGATAGCTCCAGTAAAGCGTTTTTGAAATATTGGCGGATAACTTTTTAGCCAGCTCGCTTTCAATGCGGTCGGAATATATGACGTCGGCATTCAGTTTTTCCAGGTAACTGATTATCGGTGTGCCCAGGAAATTGTCATAGGTGGTATAGGGATGTGAAACCACCAGGATCGAAAGCCTTCCCATTTCTTTGTTTTTTTGCAGCTTGATGATTTGGCTTTCCAATTTTTCGTTTTGCGCTTTGTGGTATTCGGCCCTTGCTTTTACATATGCTTTCACCGATTTTACCGGATTGCCGGTAATTTTAATTCCCGCGCCGATCAGGCCCGCCGCCTCGGTTTTGTGTTTTAGCGCGTCGACGGTGTATTCGATGATCTTCACTTCCGGGAAGGTATTTCGGACAATGTCCACCAGCGCCATGAATTTCACGCAAAGCTCTTCTTCCGATTGCATGCACACGATGTTGGGAATGAAAATATAATCCACTTTGTCTTTCAACCAGTCGATGTGACCCATGTATATTTTTACCGAAAGGCAGCTCTCGTCGATCGAGTAGTTGACCCCTCTTGCCACGATCTCTTTATTGGTTTGCGGGCTGACGATCACGTCCATGCCCAATTCGCGGAAAAAAGACTCCCAAAGTTTGCCGTACTTATGGAAAAGCAGGGCTCGCGGGATCCCGATCCTCATTTTGGATTTTGTATTGTTTGTTTGAGTGTTCACGATAGCCACGATACCACATTATTCTGCCGTAGGCAATGTTTTCGCGCTGTTTCGGCGGCAGGAGAAAAACATTGATTTTCTAAAGTAGGCACTTATAAAAACAGTTCGGCGATACAATAATGTACCGCCATGATGATTCCTGAGATGATGATATTTAACCGCTTGGCGATGTTTTGCTAGAAACAGCCCCAGAAGGGAGTTAAGAAGGCCGTCTCTAAAAAAAGTGCCATGCCAAGCGGTTTTCCCCTATGCCTTTATCTCGATAACAAGAACCTTATAATAAAATAATATTATTATAATTATTTATCTTTGTCAAATCGTGTTTGCCAATATGTCAATAATTTTGTAAGATGAAAAATCAAGTTTTTTAGTTCTTTTTTAGTCTGGTGCCGCCGGCAATTTGCCGATTGCGGTGTAAAAGCAGAAGGAGAGTCGATGTAACATGAAAATTGTTGAAAATGCGTCGCCTGATCCGGCGGGATTTTTGAAAAAATTGTTGAATTTGGAAATTGTCAATGTGAGTCCGACAGGCACAGCTTCGGCCACTGTGGAGGGGGTGCGTTACATAGTGCATCTTCGACGGCAATAAGCCAGTCCAAGGATCGGGTAATGGAGGTGAAGGCGCGGCGCGCTTGAACCTCTTCTATTTTTTTGGGGGCGAATGACCAAGCAAGGGGTCTTTTTTTGATTGGAACGGCGCGGCGGATATTGGGGATTGACGCCGATAATGGTAGGGATACAATAGATACACAAACGTTGGGAAGACAAGCTTCTATAACCGAATTCCAAGCGTCGGAGGGTGTATAAGTTCCGCGAAATTTGGAATTTAAAAAAGTTTATGGAACCGGATCAAAAGTGCTATGACTGCAAAGCCGCCATCGAGATTGTCGATGATGAAATAAAAAACGGCGTACTTCTGTCATATAAGGAAGGCGAAAGCGATTACGAGGTTTTTAAATGCCTTGATTGCTATAAGGCCAGCCCGCGATTGACGGATTATAAACCATGCGAAGTTTACTCGCGCGTGTGCGGATATTTGCGCCCGGTCCAGCAATGGAACGCCGGTAAACAGCAGGAGTACAAGGAGCGTAAAGAATATAAAAGTTCATAAACCATATAACCGACCAATAAATAGCATGGAAAAAACACTTAAAAATTTGGCTAAAGCGTTCGCGGGTGAATCCCAGGCGCGCAATCGCTATGCATTGTACGCCAAGGTGGCGCGCAAAGAAGGTTATGAGCAGATCGCTGAAGTTTTCCTGCTGAGCGCGGATAACGAGCGCGAGCATGCCGGATGGCTTTACAAGTTGATCAACCAGCTCCAGGCAAAATCCGGCAAGATTGGGGAAAGCATCGAAATCACCGCCGAAGTGCCCACGGTTTACGGGACCACGGCCGATAACCTGAAAGCCGCGATCGCGGGAGAAAATTACGAACATACGCAAATGTATCCGGACTTCGCGCGTACTGCCGACGAAGAAGGATTGCCGGACATCGCCCAGCGGCTGTTGGCGATCGCCAAGGCCGAGGAGCATCATGAAAATCGTTACCAGAAAATTCTGGAAGTGATCGAGGCGGATACGGTATTCGAAAAAGCGGCCGATACCTGGTGGGTTTGCCGGGAATGCGGCTACATCCATTTCGGCAAAATGCCGCCGGAGGCTTGCCCTTCATGCGACCACGCCAAGGCGTTTTACCAGATACGCTGTGAAAATTATTAACCTGGGCCTGTTTTTGGCCGCAAAAGGACCATCGCGGTCCTTTTGTGCTAAATGAAATATGACATCAAAAATTCCTATTTTGTTTTTGATATCGATGGCCGCGGCGTGTTCCGTGTTTTTTTGGGACGGAATTACCGGGATTGGCGATGTTTTCCAGCCGCAAAGCGATATAATTTTAAGCCGGCCTGGCGCGGCGGACGGATCCCGGGAAGTGTTGGACGCGCGGGAGGCGTCCAAGATCGCGGTTGCTGATCAGGAACCATTTCTTTCGGACGGCAAAGACCCCGAGAAATTGGATCCGGCGCCGGTTGCCGCGCCGGTGCCGCCGGTAAAAGGATTATCAAGGAGTGTTGAAAATGCAGCAATCGAGGGCGCCGTCCTTACGCCTGCCGGCGTGGTTGAGGAAACCAACAAGCAAAGGCAAATTTATCTGGGCGCCGGATTTGCCCTCAAGGAAAACGCATTACTCGACAAGGCTGCGCAAAACAAGGTCAACGATATGTTTGCCGGCCAGTATTTCGAGCACACTTCGCCAAAGGGCGCGACCGCGGGAGACCTGGCAACCGCCGCCGGGTATGTTTATGTGGCGGTGGGCGAAAATCTGGCGATGGGCGGATTTGCCGGCGATGCCGATCTGGTGCGGGCATGGATGGACAGCCCCGGCCACCGGGAAAACATTTTAAAAGCGGGCTATAAAGAGATCGGCGTCGCGGTCGGTTACGGAACATTCCAAGGTCGTAAGACATGGCTGGCGGTACAGGAGTTTGGCGTGCCCAAAACCGCTTGTCCGCAAATCGATGCCGGATTATCCGCCGCGATCGATGCCGCCAAAAAAGAATTGGATATCTTTAATGAAAAACAAAAGAAGGAGTCTGCGAGTATTGAGACGCAAAGAAGCGGGTTGGCTGCCATGGAAAAAAAGATCGGGGAGTTGGCCGCCGCCGGTTTGCGCGACGACGCCCTGTCCATGCGGCAGGAATTGGTTCGCGCGTCCTCGCAGCTGAATGACAACATTACCGCTTACAACGCCACCATTATTTCGATGCGCTCGAAATATGAAGAATACAAAAAGAATGTCCAAAATTACAATTTCCAGATAACCGCGTATAACGCGTGCGTCGAATCGTTGAAGTAATTCCATTTTTCAAAACAAATCTTTAAAACAAAAAAACGCCGTCAAGGCGTTTTTTTGCCTGTTGATACCGGCTAATTTTCTCGTTTTACGAAACTGGCAAACAGGCTGGGAACCACGAACAGCGTGAAGAACGACGATACCGTCAGGCCGCTGATGATCGATACTCCCAGCGCCTGCCAGGTGATGCTGGAAAGCGTGATCGGGACGATGCCAATGATCGTGCAAAACGATGTGATGAAGATCGCTTCGAATCTGGACTTGCCCGCGTCGATGATCGCGTCGCGGAAAATAATGCCGCTGGCAAGATTCAGATTGATCTTATCGATCAGGATGATCGCGTTTTTCACCACGATGCCAAAGAGCGCCAGTATTCCGATCAATCCCGGAAAGCTTAAGGTGACGTTCAATATTGCCATGCCGAAGAATACGCCGATAAGCGCCAGCGGCACGGTGATTAATACGATCGCGGCTTTGATAAACGAATTGAACTGGATCACCATTGTCGCCACGATAAGGATGAATGCCAGGCCCATTGCCGCGATGATCGACTGGACCGATTCGGCGTTGGTTTCGTTGGCGCCGCCGTAAGTTATTTCGTAGCCTTCGGGAAGCTTATATGAGGCGATCTTTTTTTGGAATTCGGCCAGGACTTCATTGGAAGTGGTTTTGGCGGTGATATCGCTGGCCAGAATAACGGTCCGTTTCTGGTCGATGCGGGCGATGCTTTCCACTGAAGGTTCAAGCGATATTGTCGCCACGTCTTTTAAGAAGACCGGCTGTTTTGACGGGTTTAATATCTGCAGGTTTTGTACCGCTTCCAGGTCGGGAATGCTGGCCGGATCGAATTGCGCGACCACCTTCACGTCTTCGTTGGCGCGCAGGATCGTGGTCACTTCGGTTCCGGAGATCGCGGTGCGCAGCACCGAACCCACATAGGCGGCGGTCAGATTGTTCTGTGCCAGTTTTGACTGGTCGAGATTGAACGTATACTGCGGTACGGATTCTTTGAGCGAGATGCTGGCATTGACCGTATTGGGAACGGATTCCAGAATTGGCAACATATCGCCGGCGATTTTTTGCAGCTCGTTGATATCATCGCCGCTGATCTGCGCCTGGAACGCCGCGCCGCTGGGTGGCCCGCCGCGCAGCGAGACGATGGTCACTTCCGCGTTTGGGATTCTGGCCAGGTCGTTACGGAGTATCTCTTCCAGTTCATACGACTTCAGGTCGCGCTGGCTTTTTTCGACAAGGTTGATGGTGATCGAAGCTTTGTTTGAGCCGCTTCCGCCGCCGGACGTGGATACTGATGCCGCCGCGCCCACGGTGGTGGAAAAATTATCGATTTGTTTATAGCCCAGTAATTTTTCTTCGACGATTTCAACGATTTTGTCGGTCTGGGACAGTTTGTAACCGGTGGGCGTTTCGATGTTGAGATACATATAGCCGAAATCGTCGGCCGGGAAAAATTCAGATTTTACGATGCCGGTCAAAGGCAGCGCGGCGGCCACCAAAAAGAGGGCGACCACCCCGGCAAAGAAAAATTTGCGCAATCGGGTGTCGTCGATCAGCCTGGACATGTATTTTTCGTAAAGCGGCAGGGCGGCGTTGAGGTTTAATATTCCGTGGAACAACCGGGCAGAAAAGCTTTTGTTGTTTTCGTTGCCATGCGACCCCAGTTTTTGCTTTATGAGTTCGTCATTCTTGGCTTCAAGGTGTACCAGCCGTTGGTTGTTTTCGAGCGCTGGTTTTCCGGCCTTTTCATACCAGTAGACAAGGAGCGCGTCAGCGGTAAATATGATCAAGCCCGCCGCCATCGCGACCGGGTTGCTTTGCAGGATCAACACCGCGGCGATCGCCAGAAGCGCGCCGGTGTACACAAAGAAAAAGCCTTTGGTCAGCCGGATCCGCTCCAGGATTGCTGCCAGCGGGTGGTTTACCATCAAGGCGATCAAAAGCGACGCGATCAGGGTTACCGATATCGTGATCGGGATCGATTTCAAAAACTGGCCCATGATCCCGGACGAAAACAGCAGCGGCAGGAACGCCCACACGGTGGTAAGCGTGGTTGTGGTTAAAACGATCTTGAAATCGTTTAATACCAGCAGTACCGCTTCTTCGGGTGTGAACTTTCCCGTGCGCATGTATTGTTTGGTTGCCGACACCACCACGATCGCGTCGTCAACGATCAGGCCCAGCGAAAGAAGTAACGAAAACATCGAAAGGAAGTTGAGCGTGATGCCGGTCAGGTCCATAACGCCGAAAGTGATGAAGAATACCAAAGGTATCGCCAAACCTGCGACAAGAGCTTCTTTCAACCCGATGAGCAAAAACAAAACTCCCATTACCAGGACGATGGTCAGGAAAAAGTCATTGGTCAGCTGTTCGAAGTCATCGCGGATGTATTTGGCGCCATCGAGGGTGATGTTATAGGTGAGCCCGGGAATGGATTTCACGTAAGTATCGATCGATTCCTTGGCAAGTTCGACCGTGTTGATGATATTGCCGCCGGTGCGCTTTACGATGCTTAAAGTGACGGCGTCGGTTGGCGCCTGCCCTTGGGAAGAAATCCTTGAGATCTTGGTTTTTTTAATCGCGGTTTCGCGCACGCTGGCGACGTCTTTCAATAATACCGTCGTTCCCGAAGCGCTGCCCACTGATAGATCCTGCAGCTGCTCGGCGTTGTAGATCCGGCCGTCGGTGCGGACCGGATAAATGTATATATCGCCTTCGAAATTGCCGGAAGGCACGCTGATGTTGGCGGACTGGACTGCGCCGTTGGCCTGGGCGATGGTTATGCCGTAATAACTCAGTTTTTCCGGCGAGTAGTTAATCTCGATCTCGCGCTGGTCGCCGCCGGCAATACCCACTTCCCGTATACCGGGAATTTTTTCCAATTCGTCCCGGATATCCTGGGCGAAATCATAAAGGGTGAAGCCGTCGTACGGCCCGCTGATCGCAAAAGTCATTATCGGGCTGTCGTCAAATGATATTTCGCTGACAAACGGATCGTTGGCGTCGCTGGGGAGATCGTTCTTTATGTTGCTGACCGCGTCGCGGACCTTGCGGATGGAATCATCAATGTTGAGTTTGGCGTCAAACTGTACGACCACGCTGGAGACGGAATTTGCCGAAGTTGACGTGATCGTGTCGATGCCCGTGATGCCGGAAATCTGGCTTTCGATCTTTTTGGTGACCAGCTCTTCGACGTCGCTTGGCGACGCGCCCGGGAATACCGTGCTTACCACCGCGATCGGGATTTTCACTTCGGGGTTGGATTCGCGGGGAAGCTTGGAGAAGGAATATATCCCCCATACGGAGATCAGCGCGATCATCAAAGCAATGACCCGGAATTTGTAAACGAAAAAGCTCAGCCACATTTTTTTCAAACGCTGGTCGAAAGTGAGGCGGGCCAAGTATAACTGGTCGAATGTAGGTTTTGATTCCATGTTTTTGTCGAATTATGAATTATGAATTTAGAATTTATTCATGATTCGCGATTCAATATTCATTATTCTTGTATCTTGACGGTGTCGCCTTCTTTGAACCCGCGTACCGAGGGCAGGATTTTCGTATCCGCGCCCAATCCGCCGGTAACGTAGACGTTCTCGCCCACGATCTCGCCGGTAGTGACCGCCGTTTTTACGATTTTTTGATCTTTATCGGCCGAAAGGACATAATTGCCGTTCCCAGAAAATTGGATCGCCTGGATCGGCAAAAGATAAGTGTCGTTGCTTTGGCCAAGCTGTTTACTAATAATGTTGATACTCACGTTTTGGCCGATGACCACGGGCGGCTGGGAATTCTGAGTGACCGCCACGCTAATTTCGGCTTTCTTGGTGAGCGGATCGATCGCCGGGGAAACACCGGTGACGATTCCCTTGGCGTTGCCATCGATGTTTACCTGGTCGCCTTGCGCGATGAGCGGCAAATCATTTTCGGAAGCGTAAGCTTCGATTTGCAACGCGCCGGGATTGACCACGCTGGCGATCAGCAGTCCGGGCGTTGCCAGTTCGCCGACGCGTCCGGCAAGGTAAGAGATTTTTCCCGAAATCGGGGAAGTGATCCGAGTTTTTGCCAAGGTTGCAAGCAACGCGTCAACAGAAGCCTGGGCCTGTCGAATCTGTTCGGCGGAAGCGCCGGCAAGTTTTAAATTCAAAGCCAATGTTGCCGATTTCCAACCGGTTTCGGATCCCTGAAGCGATGAGGCGGCGCCGCTTACGGTCGAGCGCGCGGCGGAGAATTCGGCCTTGTATCCGTCGATTATCTGTTTGTAGGTGGAACTGTCGCTTGAAAGATTGTTTACTAGCGGCGCCATCAGGTTCATGAAATCTATTTCCTTTTGCAAATTATTTTTTGAAAGCGCCAACGCGCTTTCAATGTTTGCCGTGTCTGAATTTTCGTTAAGGCCGTTTGCGGCGGATTGCCAGTCCGCAAGGATTTTTTCCATTTCGTATTTTTGTTTCCCGGCGGTGTTGGCCAGATCCGGATCAAAGGCTTGGAAAGTGGCTTGGCCGGCGGCGGTGTTGGCCACAATCAAAAATTCTGCGGAGTTTTGCCGGGGGTTGGTGAAGAATTTATCGATATGGTTATGGATCGCGTCATCGGATTTTGCGTAAGAATCCTTGATCGAGTTGATGAGGGCGGTTTTTGCCTGGTCGGCCGATGTAAGCGATAGCTGGATGTCTTGCGGCCGCGCGCCTTTTTTCAATTCGTCCAGCCGCGCCTGGGCCTGGTCGAGTTGCGCGCTGATATCGCCGTTCTGTAACTGCACCAGCGTTTGGCCGGCATTGACCGCGTCGCCCAGTTTTACGTTGACCGTGGCGATTGCCGCGGAAAGCTGGCTTTTTAGGTTCGCCTGGCCCATCGATTGGACAGTGCCGTTATCGATATTGACGGTTTTTGGCTGGCGGTAATCGCTGACCGGGATCAACGAGACCGAAGCAACCGCGGTCTCGATTTGTCCTTGTATCTGATTTTTCATACGACTGGAAATGGTGATCAAAACCAGGCTAATGGCGAAAATTATGAATATCGTGGCGAGCTTATGTTGTTTTGCGAAATTTAATGGGTTCATGTTTTTTGATTATTTAATGAATAAAGAGGCGAGGTACTTGCTGTAAACCGCTTGGGGCGCGATCTTGATGTCGTGTTTCCGTTGCAGGACGTAAGCGTGTACCGAATTTACCAGGACTTCGGCGGCAAGATCGCTTTCCGATACGCCATAACAAGCGAGTACCTGGCGCAAACTTTGCTTAACTTCGGCAAGCATCGGGAGTATTTTTTCAAATACGATGGGGTGCAATCCGGCAACCTTCATATCCACGGGCCGGATGACGATGCCGTTTTTCAGGCAAGTTGTTATCGTTCGGTCGATCATTTTCGCCAATCCCCGCGGTTCGGGTGTGCAAACATTGAGTTCCAGACAAAGATTTTTTTTAACTTCGTCGATAACCTCTTCGATGATGGCGGAAAATATTTCTTCCTTGCCTTTGAAGAAGTAATAAAGCGAAGGCTTGGTGATGCCCACGTCGCGGGCGATATCGTCCATCGAAGTGGGCGAGTAGCCGTCCTTGGCGAACCGCTTCTTGGCCGCTTCGATGATCTCCTTTTTGCGGTTGTTGTTTTCCATTTTTAAGATAAATTATGGCATTTTACCTACCGTTTGGTAGGCAATAGTATTTTATATACAACAGCTGTGGCTGCAAGTCAATTTGAAGCCAGTTTGGGTTATCGTCGTTAAGACCGTTTTAATACCGGCGTGGTATGATGTTTTTATGAACGATGGTACCGGGAAGACAATCGAAGAAAAGCGTAAGGATCTGGAGATCCAAAGGATCGAGGTGGCGGAGCGCAAAAAAAGGAGGCACAGATTGATTGGGGTAAACTTTGCCAAAAAAGCGCGCGACGATAAAAAGCGCGCGAGCGGGACGATGTTCAGCTGATTTGCCGTTTGCTTACGGGGCTGTTTTAGGTTCACGGCCTATGGGCTGTTTTTTGTTTTTGCGGGTAAGTGGTAAAATGTCGTAATAATCGATAACAATTAATGTTCAACAATAAAAAGATCGGGCTGGCATTGAGCGGCGGCGGAGCCTTGGGAGTGGCACATATCGGGGCTATCGAGGAATTGGAAAAGGCCGGGGTAAAGATCGATTATATTTGCGGTGTATCGTCGGGCGCGATTATCGGTTTGGCTTACGCGGCGGGAGGATTGGAGACTTTGCATAACTTTTATGACGCCGCGCTGATAAATCTTGCCAAGAAGGACAAATTCATTTTTGCCAAAGGCCCGGACGCGGTATTCAAATATATCGAGCTGGCGTTAAGGCAGATTTGCCGGGGCAAGGATTTTTCCGGCCTTATGACCCCGTTTTCCTGTTCGGCGACCAATTTGGCCACGGGTGAAC
>Ga0247842_10007662_pt1 | contig 11596 bp, 32 predicted proteins | sample LaCruzMarch2015__3_FD_192411 | JGI IMG/M metagenome (GOLD analysis project Ga0247842, IMG submission 192411) | Freshwater microbial communities from meromictic Lake La Cruz, Castile-La Mancha, Spain - LaCruzMarch2015_19m | ecosystem: Environmental > Aquatic > Freshwater > Lake | place: Spain...
CCAGAAATGGGATTACAATATAATTACGACCAGCAAAGTAAATATCACGATATGGTATTACATAAGCACACAATTAAAGTTGTTGCAGGAACATTGAAGGATATTAATTATAGATGGGCAGGATTACTTCACGATGTTGGTAAGCCATTTATAGCAAGAGAAAAGAAATTAGGTGGATTAGGATTTGCAATGCACGAAGATATTGGAGAAGTAATTGTAGAACATATGGCATTGTATTTAAGATTTAGTGTTGAAAGAACTCGTATCGTTGCACAATTAGTTAAAGAACATATGAGTAATGACTCACCACTTAAAGACGCAGATAATAAAGCACATAAGGAGGGATTAAATGATGGAGAGTAAATTCAAAGGAACATATGGTAAGAGTAGTAAAGGAAATTACTTTGTGTTTGATGCGATAGGTGTTCCACACCCATATTGTATTGGAACAAGACATATAGGACACGCACAATCATTTAGTGGTATGCTTAGTAAAGAAGCAATAGAGAACGGAGAAAAATATGGAATTAATTGTGAGATATGTTCAAAGAATTCACATATAGGTGGAAAAGTATTAACATTTGCAGAACACGAACAAGCACTATGTATAAAGTGTTTAAAGGACTTTACAAAAAGTAAATCATTAAAGAACGAACTGCACAAATATTTATTAGAAATAAAGAAAGAATGTGAAAAGAATAAGTATGCAGGATTTGTATTTATATCAGATTTCAAAGAGGGAGATAATGAAACCGACAAGAAAAGATTTAAAAAATGAAATTGTATCAATGCTACCAAGTTTTTATTGTATAAACATAGATGGATTTAGAGGGCAAGGTTATATTTCATTAGAAGTATTACAAAATATACGAAACGAATTAATTCTATGGAGGAAGTTAATATGAATGTAAGGATACAAAAACTTATTTCAAAACTACAAGATGAACATATTAAATTCAATCAATCGTTTGAAACCCTTGAAGAGTATTATGAAAAGGGTGAAGAAGATTTTTGGATTTGGTTAAATAATATGATTAGTGAATATTTAAAGGGGGGAATAAAATGAGAGAATTAACAAAAAAACAAAAAACATTATTAACTCAATGGGTAAAAGAAAGTGGGCATATGTATTCATATACTGATTTAAGTATAGAACAATGGGATACATTAGTTAAAATAAATGACAATGAAATGTTAGCACAAAACACAAATAGATTTATTATGGATTTAGTAATGAGAGGGAATTTAAATGAATAAATTTAGAATGATTATTGATGTAGATGCTGGAACAATAGAAGAAGCAATTGATAATCTAAAAGTAAATTCAATGAGACAAATTGTATCAATTAATCCACAGGAGGAATTAATATGAGTTGCACAAGTCCATATAGAACAACAAGTCAATTAAAGAAACTGAAAGCAAAAAAGAATAAACCGAATTATGAAAAAGGATTTGATATCCTTATGGAATACTTTGATTGTATCCCAGAAGAAGAAAGAGTAGAAGTAGATAAGCAATTAAGGAAGTGTAATTTATGAAAGTATGGGCAGTAGAAATTGATATTAGCGACCCCTATTATGGTAAGCAAGTAGAAAAGTTATTTGCTACAAAAAAGAAAGCCGAAGAATATATTGAAAGTGATAAGCGTATATTAGAATTATGTGGGGCAGAGATTTCAGAGTGGGAAGTGATTGAATGAATAAAGAATACTGCGATAGTTGTGGAAAGGAAAACAAAGTAAGTCTTTGGAGTGGAGAAGATTTAGAAGTATTATCATATGATATATGGGATACAAATTTATCTGCAAGAGTATGTAAAGAGTGTTCAAAAAAGATATTCAAAATAGCACGAGCATTCACAGATAAAGAAATGAAGGTGAAAAAATGAATAGAAAAGTTATTGTAGAAATGGATTGGTATGAATTAGACGATTTGATTAATCTAATTAATCATTTTATGATTGACTCAATACCAACAAAAGAAAATGGAGATATGTATCACGAGGAACGAGTAACATTAAATAAATTAAATAAAAGATTAATTAAAACAATAAGTAAATTAACTACTACTCAATCACTTGAATATAAGGTGAGAAAATGAATGTATATGATACACCATTAAAAGATTTACCCATAAAGAAATTAAAAGAAGGTTATTTAGAACACTATGATATGATAAATGTAACCTGTTGTTATGGAGTAAAAGATTGTATGAGATTTTATGCAATAGAGAACGAACTTTATAAGCGAGGATATGCAGTAGAAGAAAACGCAACTATTTATAAGGTGGAACAATGAAACTATTTGGAATATGTTTTCATAGATTTATAAGTGAAAGAGCATATGAATTACAAGATGGAACTATTGTTGGAGAAATTAAATGTTGTCTTGATTGTGGAAAAATTGAACAAACAGGACACATAAGAACACCAAAACATTATTATGATATAGTTAAAGAAATTAAGAAGGTGAAAAAATGAAAGACGAATTTGTTGAAAAGATAGTAACCATAATAGTTAAAGTGAAAGTTAAAAAAGATTTTGATGTTCAGCAATTAGCAGTATGTAAGTATGAAGATAATACTTATGATGATACAGAATTATACTTACCAAAGACAGAAGATTTTGAAGTGATTGATTATATTGATATTGAGGAGGACTTAGTATGAACAAAATAATCTTTAAAGATAATAAAACAGAACAGCGTTTTTTAGTTCATAAGAAAGAATACGATGGTATATATAATCAAGTATTTGGAAATGGAAAGGTAATAATACCAGATAAAATAAAAACAATTTATAAGAGTGATGATTGGACACCAAATTGGAAAACAACAATGAAAATATATATTGAATGTTGTGGAAAGAAATTAAAACCAGAAATAGAATTACAAAAAGATACTTCTGGTTGTGCAATATACTATTATTATTGTAAGAAGTGTGGTAATTCAGGACACTATAAATATTTAGAAACTTAAAGGAGTGATTAATAATGGCTTCAATATACAATGAAAAGATGATGTATCTTTATGATAAAGGAGAACTATATAAAAGTAATAGAAGTTCTTTTGGTAAATGTGGATTTTGGAGTAAGAATTGTTCTTATGGATACGCACACTATAATCCAAAGACAAAAGAATTCGCAGAAACATTGGGGTGGAAAGGCATACAGCAATTAAGAAAAAAGTTTGGCGTATGTATGCAAGAAGATGATTACTTAAAGTTTATGAAGTATTATAAACTTAAATATGATTGGGTTTATACATTATGTAAAACAGATTTACGAAGGTTTTATAAAAGGATATTACCTTATGTAATGTTAGTAAAGGTATAGGAAGAATGATTATGAATTATGTTATTATGTTAGATGAATTAGATAGTTTAACAATATGTTCTGATGAGTGGATTAAAAGTTATGAAACAATGTTTAAGAGGTGGAATAATCATGGGATATGTAAAAGCAAAAACATTAGTAAAAGTTCATTGCGAAAATTGTGATGAATTAGTTACTAAGTGTGAAAATTGTGCAAAGAACTTACATTGGAAAACGCCATATGTTCTTTGTTCAGATGAAACATTTGGAGGACATTATTGTTCAACTAAATGCTATGATGAAAAGACAAAAAGAATAAAGGAGGTGAAAAGGTTATGCACTTTGCAACATTTATGATAGCAAGTAAAGATAAAGAACTTACTGAAGAATTTATTATGGAGTATATGAATAAGTTCTTTAATGATAATGAAGAACAAATGCAAATTGGAATTGAAGTTGAAAAGAAAGATATAGTTAAACAAGTAAATGATTATATTAAAGAATTAATTACAAATGAAAATACATCTGTTGAAGATTTATTTAATAAGATACACAAGTATCAAGGATATGTAGCGAAAAGAAAACACGCACAAGTTCTTAAAGATGAACACGATTATGTTGAAGATGAAAATGGTAATTTAGGATTTAAATATAACCCATATGCATTTTATGATTGGTGTGTGATAGGTGGAAGATGGGATAGTTGGTTGAAAAAAGAACGCCCAAAAGATATTGATACTTATAAGCACAATTTGAAAGATAATATTACAACAATAAAAGAATACAAAGAATTTATAAATGAAAAAGAAAACAAGGATAAAATAGCCCACTATATTGTATCATATAAAGAAGATGAACATATTGATAGTGAAGGTTGGAAAAGAAAAGATATACTTAAATTTCTTAAAGATTATGACGATAAGGACAAGATAATTGTTATTGATTGTCATAATTGATAAGAAACTTAAAATAATGGAGGAGTATCTATGACGGCAGAAGTAAATCATAAAGAATTAAAAGAGCATATTAAAAAGAGTTACAATACAGATATCGCCCTATTCGTTAAAGGAACAATGGGAATAGGAAAATCTGATGTTGTAAAACAAACGGCTATGGAAATAGCAAAAGAAAAAGGATTAGAGTTCGTAAAGAATAGTTGGGGAGAAGGTAAATTTAGTATGATAGATATTAGATTAAGCCAAAGAAACCCAGAAGATTTGAAAGGACTACCAATGTTTAATAAAGATAATAAAACAACTGAATGGTATGTGCCAGAAGAACTACCAAAAGCAGGACAAGGAATTATATTCTTTGATGAATTGAATTTGGCAGTTCCAAGTATTCAAGCAGCAGCGTATGAAATTATATTAGAGAAACGATTAGGAACATATAAAATTCCAGAAGGTTGGGGTATTGTAGCAGCAGGAAATGGAACAAATGATAATGCAAATACATATCTATTATCATCACCATTAAAAAATAGATTTTCTCATGTTCAATTAGGCATTCCAAGTATTAATGATTGGACTATATGGGCAGCAGAAAATAATATCAATCCATCAATCATATCATTCCTAAACTTTAAGGAAGTATATCTATATAAGTTTGATTCGAATTCAGATGATGATGCATTTGCAACTCCAAGAAGTTGGGCATTTGCAAGTAAGTTAATTGAAGGAGAAACAAAAGATAATAGTATTAAAAGATATCTTGCATCAGCAGTTGGAGAAGGAATTGCTCGCGAGTATATAGCATACCATAAGATGGCAGCAGCATTAGATATAGATGGAATGATTAAAAGTCCAGATGACTTTAAATCTCCAAAAGAAATTAATATGAAATATGCAATAGCAGGGGCATTTGCAGATAGATATAATAAAAATCCAAAATTATTACAGAATATATGTAAGATTTGGATTAAGTTAGAACCAGAATTCACGGTTATATCTATGAAGATGTGCAAAGCATATAAGCCAAGAACATTCTTTGAACAGATGTTGAAATTGAAAGAGTGGGAAGTTCTCTCAAGAGAATATAGTAAGTATATAATGGATTAAGGGATAATTCCCTTAATCTAAAAGGTGATTTAAAATGATAAAATGTGAATTAACAGAATGCCCAAATAACATTGTAGGAACTTGTTCAAAAACAAATATAACAATTAATAGACAAGGAAAATGTATATTGGCGTGGGCTTAATCTAAATAGGGAGGAATAAATATGGATAAAACATTAACTGATTTAGAAAATGAAACAATAGAAAAAGCAATTCCTGTAAAAGAATTGTTTAGTAAATATGATAAAATTGGATTAGCAAAAATGAGATTATCTTTATTACGAATAAGAAAAGAATTGAAAAATAAAAACACATGGAATAATTTTGTAGATGTATTAATTGAAACAAAATGGTGGATAAAGTTTTCCAAAAGAAAAAACATATTACTTAAATTACAAGCACTACATGAAAAAGAAAAGGAGGAATTAATATGAGTATGACGGCAGAACAATGTTTAATTAGAGCAAGAATAAAACTATATGATGAACAACCATTCTTTAGTTATGTAATTAATCATATGCAATTAATAGAAAAACCAGCAGAGTTTTTTACAGCACATAGAGATAAATCAGAACCAACTATGGCAGTTGATGGAAAAGGAAATTGTTATTATTATAAAGACTTCGTATTAAAATTACCAGAACAACAATTAAAAGCAGTATTAGCCCACGAGGCAATGCATTGTGTATTAATGCATTTAAATAGATTTGAAACAGGAATTGTTAATGAAAATAAAGATATAGAAGTATATTCAAAATTAAATATATGGAATGTAGCAACTGATTTGTTAATTAATAATATGTTAATTAATAATCAATTTGAATTACCACCTAAATGTATTATGCCTTCAACAAACAATACATTTGTTACAGGTAAAAAAGTAATTAAAGATATCGATAAAAAAGTTGCTGAAACAATTTATAATGAATTGTTTGAAGTAGCAGATAAAATACAAGGAGATAGTTGGGATATTCATATATATGAAAAAGGAAATGGTAATGGACAAGGTGCAGGAAAAGAAAGTAAAGATGGTAATGGAAATAAAGAAGGACAAGGAGAAGGAGAAAAAGATTGGAAACAAGTATTAACAGATGCAGCATATTTTGCAAAATCAAGAGGAAAATTAAAAGGAGATTTAGAAAGACTTGTTGATAAGATGTTGAATAAGAAATTAAATTGGGCACAAATGTTATATAGATTTATTACAAATGAAATACAGCATGACTTCACATATGCACGCCCAAGTAGGAAATTTATATCAACAGGAATATACTTTCCAAATACTAATAAAGAAAACATTAAGATATCAGCAGCAATAGATACAAGTGGCTCAATAGGAAATAAAGAATTGGCTTTATTCTTGGGGGAGATATATAAGATAACAAGTGCCCACAATAATATAGAATTAGAAGTGATGTTCCACGACACAGAAATATCATCAAAGTCAAAGTTCAATCATTCTAATATGCATAAAGTAAAATCATTAAAGCCAACAGGTGGTGGAGGAACAAGCCATAAAGAAGTATTTGATTATGCAGCAAAGAGCAACCCAAATATATTAGTTTGTTTCACAGATGGTATGTCAGATATAAATGAATGTAAAAGATTTAATAATACATTGTTTGTATTAACATCAGAAGATTTCAAACCAGCGTTTGGACAAAGTGTAGTATTTGATAGGGAGGCATTGAAATGAAACATAGAATTAAAAACACATTAATAACAAACTATATGCAAGTATATTATAACGATAAAACATTTAATGTAAAAGTAATTGATACGATAAATGGAACCATTGATATAGAAGTATTTGTTGAACCAACAGCAGAAGAACGAATTAAAATTCATAGTTATATAATGGATATATTGGAAGTGAAAAAATGAATACTGAAGAATTGAATCAAGAAATATCTTATTTGAATAAAGCATATTCCTTTATTGATACCAGAGTAACTAGAGAAGAAATTGGTGGAGAAATTCTTAGGGCTTTAGATAAAGTAATTCTTGAAAAAGAAAGAGCAAGAGATAGAAGATTATTTTTGGGAATGAAAGTAATGCTTTCGTTATGTGCTGGAGTAGTTAGTATGTTGTGTTATTCTGTTATGCCTTCTTTAGCAGTTGCATTACTTGTAACGATAGTGGCATTAGTTTTGTCTAATCAGAAATGGGAAGTGATTTAAAATGAAAGTAGAATTATCGACTGAAGAAATAAAAGATATAGTTGAATTAATGGAATTAGGATATGATGGAATATGTGATGATGAAGATGAAAAAATATTACAAAAATATGAAAAATTAATATATAAATTAGGGGGATTGGTATGAGTGATATATTTAAACAATATGAAGAATTATTAATTCCAGAAAAGATTAAAGAAATAGATGTAGAAATGAAAAAGTTAAATGATGATACAAATGTAATTCAAAAATATGATAACATATATCAAGCATTTGAACAAGCAAAGAAAATAAATATTTTAGTTAAACATAAGATGATTAAAAGACAAAAAGAATTTACAGAAAAATATGAAGCAATTACTTCAAATCATAAAAAGATATATTATATAACTGACTTAACACCAGAACTCCAAAGTAATATGAATAAGTGGTTTCTTGTTTCAAGAACAAGAGATAAGTTTGGAGCAAAAATAAATGTAGTTATCGATACTGATACATATGGAACACATATGCGATTTCCAGCATTAACATATTATTCGCCACACGAATTTAATCCTTTGGATTGTAGAGATACGAAAGAAATAAAATTACAAATGTTTAGAATACAATATGCCGATAGAATAAAAGAATGTGTAGAACAACATAAGAAAATGGTTACTCCATATATAGAACAAATGAATAAGTTTTTTGAAGAAGTAAAAGTGGAGAACTCAAAGTATTTTGTATTGAATAAGATTTAAATGAAAGGAGATGAAAATATGATAACATTCAATGATGTAATGGAAACAAAGGTTGCAATGAAAGATGCGTGGGATTATAGAGAAAAAATAAAAGCCACAGAAGCATCTTTTAATTATATGCAAACGATTAATAGTAAAACAGCAGAACAAATGAATACATTACTTGGAAGATTTTTTAATGAGCCAAAGAAATTAGTTGCACATACTTGGTTAAAGCAAGATAAATATAATTCAAATGCAACGCCAAGAAAAATTGAATTGCAAATGAGTAAGAGTGGTATAGGGGCAACAGGACAAGGAGATAGAATAAATGTTTATAAAGAACTTATTGATACAGATAACTATTATAATTCAAAAGGATTGGTTGGAGATATAATTGATGATAAAGATGTTTATGAAAAAGCATATAATATATTATCTCCAAAAGGGAAAGATGTTTTAAAATCTCTTAAAGAAGCGAGAGAATTATCTAATATACAACACCCAAAATCAACAACAATTAAATATAAATTAAAGTTATCAGAAGATGAACAAGATGCTTTTAAATTAATAAATAAAATGATTGGAGATAATAAAGCAGATGTTTATATAGAATTAAAAGATGACTATAAAGAAGTTGTTGTAGAACTTAAAAGTGATAATGCTTCTCCAAATCAATATACAAGAGAAGGAACTATATTTAGAGTAAATAATTTAGATATGAATGATGAAAAAGATTTTCAATACTTCTTATTTATTCATTATCATTTGAAAGAATTTGAAGAAGCATTTTCGCAATATATAGAAACAACAAGAGAACATAAATCAAGATGGACTACATTTAAAGAAACAATAAATGAGAAACTTGCAAAGTATGTTGTATTATACAAGATGTGATATATATGATAGGGTTTGATGAATTAAATAAAACAAGAAAAGAATTTAATGAGGTTGAAGTATTAATTAATAATTCAAAAGAATTAAAATCTTCTTGTGCGTTAGGGCATGAAATAAATAGAAAGTATATGCCACAAATAAATAAGTTAATAGGAAAGAGTTTAAATCAATCAACAAAAGTAGATGTTCATACATGGGAATTTAAAGATGAAGATGATAATAAAAAAAGAAAATATACATTAGAAATTAGTAAGAAAGGAATTGGGGCAACTTCTGAAAGTAGATATCAAATAGAAACATATGATAGATTATTTAGTGCAAAAGAAAGATGGGGCAATCCTTCCGAAGGATTAATTAAAGATGTAATTGATAATGAAGAAGTATTTAATAAGACACTTGATTATTTAAATCCAAAAGGAAAAGAAATTATGCAGATAATAAAAGAAGTAAGACAACAAACAAACATCATACCTCCAGAAGAAACATTAATACAAAAAATGTTTAAACTTTCAAAAGAAGAAAAAGAATTTTTTAAAGTAGCAACCAATGAAGGACTAATTGAAATAAATGATAATAATGGTAGGGGAGTAGAATTTGCAGTAAGTATTATAAGAGAAAATGATGGAGTAGAAAAACATTCGTTGTTCTCTATACACGATTTGCATGTAGATAAAGAAGAAGATTTTAGTTATATATTATTTGTTAAAAATCACAAAGAAGATTTTGAAAACGCAATAAAAGAATATAATGAAAAATCAAAAAACATAAAAGAAACTTGGGAAAAGTTTGATGAAGAAATAAAACAAAGATTAGCAAAGTTTATATTATTGGAGAGGATATGAATGGACTATAAAGATGTAGAAGATTTAATTAGTTCGCCAACAATAAATAATATCAAAGAAGAATTTATACAAGCAAAGACATTCTTTGAAAGTAAAGATAACATAAAAAATAATACTATGGGAACAATATCTAAATCATTGTGTAAATTTTTTAAAGATAAAAAGACAACAACATTTGCAACAACTGAAAATAAAAAAGAATATGAGAAGAAAGAATATAAAATAAATAAAAAGAATATTGGAACAATTTCATATTATAGAAAGAATATACAACCATTTGAAGATGTTCAAACATTCTTTGAAGGATTAAAATTAGAAGAATTCCAAAAGGGATTAAAGAAAGTTATGAAGCCAGAAGGAAAACAAATTGTAGAGTTTCTTATATGTTTAAATGATAAATATAAATTACCACAAAAGAAAAGTGGAAAAAAGAATAGACTTGTTATAGAGTTTAATCCTTCAAAAGAAGAAAGAGAAACATTTGAATTAGAAGAAACTTCTTATATATGTATTGATGAAGATGGATTATATTTAGATAATCAAAAGAATGGAGATAGTTGGAGTGCAACAAATCTATTAGATAATATGGATAACAATGAAGGTAAATTAACATTAAGAAGTATTGAAGAAGGCGAAGCAACTCCAATTATGAGAATATTATTTTTATCAAAACACGATAAAGAAATAAGCGAATTAATTATTAAATATAAAGTAAAATTAGAAAAAGAGTTTACAGATTGGGAAAATTTTAAAGAAGAACTTAATGGTAAATTAGCAAAATATGTTCTTCTCGATAGTCTATGTAAAGGAAGGAGTTAATTATGCAAGAACTTGGATATAGACAAGAGATAGTAAAATCAAATGGCTCATTTAGAAAACGATGCCCACATTGTAATAAAAAATTTGTTACAGGAGATTGTGTTGAATGGATATATAATAGTGGAGGATACCACCCATTTTGTTTAGGACATATGGAAGCATGGGCTAAAGAAAAAAGATTAGGATATTTATTAGAAAAGTTATAGGAGGAATGATTATGGGAGATATAGTAGGAAGTGAATACTTTGAAGAAGGAGTTGAAACAATTGGAGATAAAGAATTACCAAATGAAAAATATATTGATGAAGATGCAGTATATGAAAAGTATAGAGATGATGCAGGAGAATGTTTAGATGATGCACTTAATGAATTAATTAAAAGTTTTATTAATGGGCATACAGGATATTATACAGGAGAAGAACATAAAGAAAAATTATTAGAACATATGATTGTTAGTTTAGAATTTAAATTAGAACAATTAAAAAAGGAAGTGAAACAATGAAAGTGTGCAGTAAATGTAATTTTAGAATACCAGAAAATGAATGGGAATTATTTAAAGCATGTGGACAATGTGGAAGTAAAAGATATAGAGAAGATTAAATTTGGAGATGATATATATGGTAAAAATAACAATAGAATTAAATGATACAGATGTAGAAAGAATAATTGATGAAATGGAGGAAGATGAATGTAATTGTGAATGCGAAGAATGTAGTTCAGAGTGCGAGGAAGGATATACAAAAAAGCAAATGATTGATGCAAATCTTGATGAACT
>Ga0247842_10007663_pt1 | contig 11596 bp, 10 predicted proteins | sample LaCruzMarch2015__3_FD_192411 | JGI IMG/M metagenome (GOLD analysis project Ga0247842, IMG submission 192411) | Freshwater microbial communities from meromictic Lake La Cruz, Castile-La Mancha, Spain - LaCruzMarch2015_19m | ecosystem: Environmental > Aquatic > Freshwater > Lake | place: Spain...
CTAAAGGCATACAAAAAATCGCTTCGGGTAAAAAATCGTTCGTGATCCGGGAATATCGTATCAGCATTCACCAGTATCCGCACAGACGCAATTGTCTGGAGAAAAAAGTGATATGAAGACAATCCCCGTTACCAAAATTACGGGCATTACCCTGGTGAGCCAGAATTATTCTGAAATCTTAAACCGCTCAAAATAACATTCTCCGGAGATAAGTCGTTCTCCAGGTTTTAAGGAACGGACGAAATCATCTGCATGATCAAGGCACACATATGCCGCACAGCACCCATATCCCTGGTACCCGATAGCCTCCTTCTCACAGTATTCGCATCTCTGTTTTTCTTCCATGATCATTTCGTCTGCGCTTCTTTTCGATAATAGTATCGCACGACAAAATACCGGGCAACACTCCGTTCTTGCTCGTCTTCATGAGAACGATCATTCTGCCCGCTCGTGTATATCGACGGTGTCCGATGGTTCTGTTCCCCGGAAATCCAAAAATCAGTGGATGCTGTGATACCTCATCTGGTGCATTTCTCACCGGTTTGTCATCAGAATGTAACGCGCCAGTTCGTTCTCCCGCGCACGTTTACCGCTTTTTTGCCGACAGTTTTTCGCCATCGAAGGTATTTAATCAAAAAGGATATCACTATGGATCATCATGTCTTCAGTGTGTCATCACAACCGGTTCATACCCGGATTTCTCTGCATCTGCCTCATGCTGGTATTCGTGCTACTTGCAAGCGGGTGTACCCAGCCAGCGGCAACACCGCCGGTAGTCACACCGGCATTGAATACGACCCCGGCACCCCCGCCGGCTCAGACGACACCGGGAGTTGTGGAGGGAAAACAGATGGTTACGTTGACGGAAGCGGATAATGGCAAGACCACGGAGATCACGCAGAACACACGGTTTGCCGTTGCACTGGCTGAGAACCCGACAACCGGTTTTATGTGGAACGCCACCCTGTCGCCGGGTCTTGAGCTCCAGTCTTCGGACTTCAGCCAGCGCCCGGCGGCACCCAATATGGTAGGGGTGGGCGGAACCCGCACATGGATCATCCTCGCAAAAAATACGGGGAACCAGACATTCTCTGCGGTCTACCGGCGTTCATGGGAACCGGTGACCGGCAACGAGACTGCGTATAGTACGAACATACGGGTTGTCTCCATCTAAACCCGGAAATTTTTTCGGGCACGTGCGGATATCCGGCGCAACAGGAGTCTCCGGAAAAAATTTGGTCCGGTATCGGTGTATCGCGTGAGCGGAATCAGCGGATCTTTCGCAGGATGACGGTGGTTACCATCACAGGTCCGCGCGAAATCCTTACGGGCACCCGCTGATTCGGGGTTCCTGCGAGCACCCGCTGTTTTTAGCAGATCAATATTTTCCAGAATCCTTCTCCAACCTGGAGCGTCAGAAACGGTTTTCGGCAAAACCCGGCGCTGCGCCGGAATACTTCGACCCCCAAGTCCGGTCAATAATCGACCTGAAGCCGAATGATCGTTTCCACGCAGCGCGACGTCATTCAGCTCCTTCCTGTCATATACCCCAGCGCACCCGGATGATCGTAACCGGCATTCAAGCCTCGCGGAACGTTCTCAAAAAAAAGTGTTCATAGCGGGTTTGCCACAAGCGCTCATGAACATGAGATATCCATAGCTGGAATGAGTGTGCAGTCATGTGCACCGGTTGATTCCCCGCACGGGAAAAAAGTTTTTGAATTCACTGGTGGATATGCACCACTTTTGCCGGGGGGAACCCGTTGAAATACGTGGATGATGCGTGTGAATATGCCCCGATATTCTCAGAATAGACCAGGTCGCCGATCTCAAGTTCGGGCAACTCTGCCGAGAGCGTGATCGTATCAAACGCATCACAGGTCGGTCCGAACACAGCAGAGATCTGGGTCTCACCTTCACGGAATGCGAGCACCGGGTAGGTCACATGATCGAAGACCTGTCCCGAGTACGTGTGATACACCCCGTCATTGATATAATAGCAGGGTTTGTTGTCGCGGAACGCTTTGCCCACCACTTTCGCCACGAGCGTACAGGCATTCGCCACAAGGAATCTGCCAGGCTCTGCAAGGATCTGCATATCCGCAGGAAACAGGCGTTTGATCTCGGCATTCAGTTTTTTTGCGAGAATCGCAAATGATTTCACTTCCGGGTGGTACTTGACCGGGAACCCCCCGCCAATATCAAGAATACGGATCTTGTTGCCCGTCCGCGTCTCGGTCTCATTGATGATATCCGCAGAAAGCTGCAGCGCCTCAACATAATTCTCAAAATTCGTACACTGGCTTCCGACATGGAAGCTCAATCCCTCAACCACCAGTCCGCGGTCGAACGCCTCAGCGATCAGGTCTACCGCCTCGCCCGGATCCGCGCCGAACTTCGAGGAGAGTTCAACCATCGAACCGGTATTGGGAACACGAATTCGCAGGACGACCCCTGCATGGGGCGCATGCTTCTGGATCTTCTTTATCTCTTCCTGGTTATCGAATGTAACCAGCGGTTTGTAATGATCGAGTTCTTCCAGGGTCTCGATGGGTTTGATCGTGTTGGCATAGATGATGTTGTCCCAGATCCAGTCCTGCCGTTCTTTTTCCGGCATATCCCGGATAAATTCATAGACGATCATGAACTCGGGCATCGATGCCACATCGAAACTGGCGCCTTCACCAAAGAGCGTCTTTACAATCTCGGGATTGGAATTTGCCTTCACCGCAAAATAAACCTGAACGGTTGGCAGGTGTTTTTTGAATTCCCGGTAATTCTTCCGGATCTTCTCATGATCGATCACGAAGATTGGAGTCCCGTGTTCATGCGCAAGTTTCTGCAACGATGCCTTTCGGGTCTCCTTGATGTGATGGACTTTCTCGACCCGATCCTGTACACTATTCTTTTTCACGATCCCTGCCCCCACCAGTCAGTACATGATTGAATCATTGCACGAATAAGAAGTTTTTGAATTGCCATACATCTTCCCGGTCGTAGTTGTTCTCCGGGTTCTCCTTGAAATAGACCGCCCTGTTCTTCAGCGGGGTCCAGTCAGCCGGACCGGACCAGAACGTGCCAAGATAGGGCTTCGCGATGGAGAGGACGTACTCATGCGGCAGATCATCCGGAAGGCAGAACCCCTTCTTCGGGTTCTCGATCATCCACATGATCGCAGTCACGACGCCCAATGCCACCTGAACCGTGGTAGCATTCTGACCGGGGGCAAGTGTCTTTGCCTCTTCAATTGGAAGAATACTTCCCGTCCACCAGGATTTGTACGGGTGTCCCATGAGTAATGCCCCGATGATATCTGCGCCGGATACGATCTCCCGGTCATTTAATATTCTCAACTTGGATTGCAGGACGTAATTCCTGCCGCGCAGCTCGTGAAGCGACGCGATGGTCGCATCGCAGGGCATGTACGCGTAGTGTACGGTCGGGCGGTAAATCGCTTTCCCGTCTTTCCAGACGGTCCAGCGATCGGATATACCGTAGGCTTCCCCATGCCGGATGACCATACCGACAATCTCCTCATCAGGAATCCAGGAGCGCACCCAGGTATTGATACCCATCCGGGCGAGCACGATCTCGTTCTTTGGTCCAGCCGGGGGAATCTGCGCAAGGACGGGAAGCTCTTTTTCATGCGTGCCCCACCCGATCTCGGCAGGAGCAGTCCCTTCCTCCTTCAACCCTTCGATACACCAGGTGCCGACAAATTCATCCACTTTCTTTGGGGATCGTGTAATCTGCGTGTCCCGTTCCGAGCAGTGAATGACCTTGACCCCGGTTGCCATCGCAAGTTCGCCAAATTTCTGCTCTTTTATCAGTTGCTCGATGTGCACCGGGTCCGGTGCAATTCCGTCCGCGATCATCCTGCGTGCGATGTCACAGAGTCCCTGGCGGGCAAAGTGCGATATGAGACCCGGGTTTGCGCCATGGTCAACCACACAGGTTGCGGCATTGTCCAGGTCTTTTGTAAGCTCGTGGAGTTTCATCTGCCGGTAATAGAGGGTCTTTTCGTACGGGCTGGCGGTGAATGTATCCGCATCCGGATCCCAGGCTTCGACAGAGGTGTTCACGTACATGACGTTATGGTCATGGCACCACTGGACAATTTCGCAGCAGTCGATGTTCCACGCAAGATCGATCAGGAGCGATCCTTCAGGGAGATACTCACCAAGGATCCGGGTGAGGTTCTCTGCCGTCACCTTGCATTTGACGAATTGGAGTCCCCGTGGGGTCCATGCTTTGAGATCAGGGGATTTATTTTTAAAATCGATGATCGTGATGTTCTCAAGCGGTATCGTGACATGCCTGAGCAGGATAGGGAGAGTACATTTGGAGACCGCACCGTATCCGATGATCAGTACCTTGTTCTTGAATTCGAGCCCCATTCTTCAGATCATTCGTCCTTGTACTAAATGTCATTTTCCCTTACCGGAACGAAGAAATAATGTGTGCCGGTTCGCACATCGGATTGGTTTTTATAAAAAAGTGAGCCGGAAAATTCCGGCGATTATATTCCTCAGGAAAATTCATTCTGCCGCACGGGGTTTTACGAAAATTACAAGGAGATACAAAAGTATGATGGTAAAGACACCGGTGCCAAGTACGAACTGCTGTTCGGATTCGAACTGTCTCAACAGGTTGCCGGAACTATCCGGGTGCGGCGAGATCGTGAGGGCGTTCTGGCTGGTTGCGCCGGACAGGGGATCTGTCGCAATCAGCTTGTAGGTTCCCGCAGGAAGTGTGACGCCCGTGATCGTCGCCTCGTAGATGCGCTCGTTTGCCGGGTCGGGCATGACCTTCGCAAGCGGGACAGGGAGGACGCCGAGGCGTGTGCCATCCGGCTGGGAGAAGATCTCGACAAGGATCTGTTCCGGTGCGGTGTTGTATGTCGGGTATCCGGTCCAGGTGATCGTGAGCATTGTCGATGCACCCGGCGCAGGTGACGGGTTCGAAATGTCAAATGCCAATGACGGTTGCACGGGCGGTGTGGATGCCATAGCCACAGCAGGGAAAAGAAGAATGAGTATGCCTGCGATAAAACTGAAAAGTCTCAACCTGCTGTGGTCAGATCTCATCGAAAAAGACTGCATACTCTGAGAGTTGATGCAGGAAACCATAGGCTTTGTGGTTGCACAAAATGAAATATTTTCCTGGAAACCGAAGGTGACCTTCATCAAACGTTTGTGTATTGTTCGGCTCATCAGCGCTGATGACACGAGAGGGCGCACAGTTTGTCTCCGGATAAAGACGGCACGCTTTAATGGGTTTTTATCACAACAATTATAGACAACGGGGGGCATCTCTACTGTGAGATGTGATGGTTCCCGGTATTGGTGTAAATATCCCAGTTCATTCTGCCCGGAGGTTTCAATGTGAACGAACAACCGCCAAATAACCCTGCACAACCTCGCTGCCCGAACTGTGACAATCCCCTCCAACCCGACAATAAATTCTGCGAGAACTGTGGCACAAAGATCGAGTCCCGCCCGATCTGCCGGAGATGCGGCGCGCCGGTTGATGCGGATGCAAAGTTCTGCGAGAACTGCGGGGTGCCGTTAGAGATGTCCGGTGAACGGCGAAATATCATCATACCACCCTCTGCTCCACGACAAACAAGGACAATATTCCCGGCGTCCCGTGTGACAGAACGGGTCGGGACAAACGCTCCGGTACCCCCGGCACTTCCGGTTTTTGAAAGAATGGAATCACAACCCCCGGTGCCACAAAGCCTGGAACGCCCCGTGACAAAACCTCCGGCATCCCGGTCCGCAGAAAGGTTGGGAACCAAACCCCCACTACCACAAGATCCGGGACGCCCCGTAACAAAACCCCCGGTATCCCGGTCTTTTGAACGCATGGGTACACAACCTCCCGTACCTCCGGCTGCAGAACGACGGGCGACAAAAATTTCCCCGCCCGCAGAGACACCCAAACCTGCACCGGTCATGCCAAAACAAGGCACAATCCCGCCGGGTGATACACCTATCCCCCCTACCCCCTTACGTCAGGACACATCCCGGCAAAAAAAGGCGGTCATACCTGATCCAGCGGTTCCTGATGAAGAACCCCTCTTTGAACCAGCACAAGAAAAACCGCCGAAGAAGTCCCGGTTCTCACGGGCACCGGATGAACGCCCGCCGGATATCCTCTCCCCTCCCCCGAAATCCTCCCGGTCTAAAGTACCGCTTGTAGTCGGCGCGATTGTGGGTGTGATCGTAATCCTTCTTGTTCTCGTTGTTGGTGTCCTGCCGATCATATCCGGTTCGTCCGGCACAACACCGGCACCTACGGCACCGGCTGATACCGTGATGCCGGAAACGATTACTACCACCGCAACCCCGGCAGCAACGCACGTTGCTACGCTCGTGGCAACTAAGACTCAGACCCCGACAACAACTCTGACGCCGTATTCCCTTGTTCCCGGACCGACCGACACGCTCCCCGAAAACCAGGTACTCTGGTTCCAGGTAGATAAAGACTCTGTGTCGGCTGCTGTCACGGTGATCGTCACCGGTCCGTCGCGAAACGTCGTTAAGGATGTGGAGGTCCTCCTCACAGGTTCGGACGGGAAGCAACAGACCGGGCACATAAAACCCAGCGAGAAAATGGATGAGATCACCCTCCTTGGCACGAAAGAAACGGATCGTGTTGAAGTCACGGTACTGTTTTACTCCGGTGAAACCTACAAGGTGATCGACAAACTTCTCCCGTTCAGGAGTCACGGGTAACTGTGGAATGGGACGAACGCAGGCACGTCATCTTCTGCGGGATGCCCGTACATGCCCGGGACTCATGGGAGATTTGCAGGAACTGCCGATGAGCTGATGATGGCACAAACATACAGCATGAAAACGGCGGTAGCCGTTTTCATAAGAACATCTGAACTCGTACTACGATGAGTACTCTCTCCCGCACCGTTTTTTTGTTTTCCGACACGAATCTTCTTAAGAATCTACTACCCACTCCTCACATAGCGAGAACGTTCCTGGAGACAAACCGATGAACAACACTGGTGAGAAAACCCAATATCCCCCGCCATCAACCCAACCGGTAAAGACCCCCGAAAAAACAGATAGGAAACAGCCATCGATGACGGGAGTACTGGATATTTCCGGGGATCATCTGTTCGACGCGGTCTTTCACGCAATCCAGACCGGTATCTTCATCCTCGATTACCAGACACACACGATCGTTGATATAAATCCCCTGGCATTAAAAATTCTGGGATACAAAAAAGAGGAGGTTGTCGGGAAGGTCTGTCATGAATTTATATGTCCGTCAAAAGTTGGTTCCTGCCCCATCACGGACCTGCACAAAACAATTGACAACTCGGAAAAAGAGGTGATTCACGCTACCGGAAAACGGATCCCGGTATTAAAAACACAGGTGACCGTGAAGATACAAGACCGGGATTACATCATTGAGAGTTTCACCGATTTCTCTGATCATATGAAGGCAGAAAACCAGAAGGTGGTCCTCATCGGGGTCCTGACCGATGCGATGAGCCGGATATGCCGTCCGCTTGAACTGACCCGCATGAACCTGCAGATCGTGGCAGATCAGATAAAAACCGGGGAATTTGATCCCGAAGAGATCCGCATGGAACTCCAGATACAGGCAAATAATATTGATCAGATGATAAAGAACCTGGAGGAATTGAACGCATCTGCCTTAAAAGAGCAAACGGAGATTCCCCCGGAATTTCGTGAATTCCTGTTGAGGAAGTGAGACTGATGACTGACCCGTCAGAACCAGGGATGAGTGATGGAAAAACCCTGTGCCTGATGCTCTCTCTTCCCGAACATGTCAACACGATGAATGTCAGCGTGATAAAAAAGAGTCTGGCAAGCGGGTGTATCCCGGTGATCGTGTCAGTGAATATGCCCTACAAAATTCTTGCAAGAGTATATGGGAGGGAAGGCATTGATCCGGCAATGTGGTACGTGATTGATGCGGTCACGAATTACTCCGGTGGGGACACGACACCGAATCCTCATGTGCGGTTTATCACAACCCCGTCCAACCTGACTGATATGGGTATCGCGATCACCGAGATGTTAAAAGTGATCCCGGGAACAGAGAAATGTATTGTCTTTGACTCCGTCAGTATGCTCCTCATTCACACACCAACGGTGACTGCGTCAAAATTTTTGCACTTCGTCATCAACAAACTGAAGATCCTTGATGTTGCCGGGATCTTTCTCTGTGTCGAAAAGGGACTGGATCCGGTTGTCCTTTCGCAGATGACCGCGTTTGTCGATAAGATCGTAGATTTTGAATCGATGGATAAGACTGCAAGGGAAAAATAACCCCCCGTCTCCCTGCATATCAGAGGAACGTCCCGCCGGGATCAAAACGTGATCATGGCGGTTTGCCACAGGAACTCATGGATAGGAGATATCCATAGAAGGGAGACCGGCATCCCTTAGCAGGACGGTGATGGAATCCCCGGGGAAAACGAAGGTGGGTACGATACAATATGCCGGATCTACGGGTTATTTATTTGAATGAGTACCGGTGCACCGGAGAACTCGCGAATGGGAATATGCAGGGGAAGTTCCGGTGCTGAGTGGAGAGATCCACTCTAACGAACCTCAAGGAACGGCAGATCGTGTGAGGGGTCTAACTGGAGCAGTGCGCGACCGGAAAGGATCGGGTTACCAGTCATTTCCGTTCGGAAAATTCCGGTTTTTTTAGAGCAGTCCCGGCAACAAAAATCCAAGCCACCCCATCCGACCCCCCACATCGCCTCACAAAAATAAGTGAAAAAAAGCGCCTTTTTTACACCGTAAAAATTAAAATTTTTTGTTAATTATACGTGTGGGGGGTCGGATGGGGATAGAGCCGGAATGGGGGGACCCCCCTGGGTGTAGAGCTCATGAACTTAACAGGGTACGGTATCATGATGGATACACGTGACCAGCACCCCATGATTCTTCCGGGTAGATTGATGGTGGGTGCATCGGGTGATCCTGCCGTACCCGTTGCCCCCTCCAAAAATTTCAGAAAAGAGATTCACGGGATATAGCACGGTTGACCATCGAGTGACGGATCGCGCGGGAAAAAACGGATCAATTCCGCTGCCGGCACCGTTCGACAAAATGCCGGAACATCCCCGTGCTCGGGACCGGGTGGAGGTGCGTGTAACTGCCAAGCGTCATGTTGATCACCGCACCATCGAGCTGATCGTGGATGCCAATCCCCCGCGAGAGCTGGTACGCGTACCGGGTCCCGTGCTCCAGCGCCACATCCGAGTAATGGAACTCGTGTCCCCGGAAGGCAGACACACCTACCGGGGAATGCCCGCCACTCGTACCTTCGACATAACTCACCACCCGACGGGCAGGCATCCGGGTCTCGCCAGAAAACACGCCACACATCGCGTATGAACCTTCCGCTTCCGCACCCTGCCAACCCTTCGCGAGCACCATGCGGTCCGTGAGATACATGAGCCCCCCGCATTCCGCGTAGATGGGTGTACCGTTCCGGGAAATTTCCTGCACGGCATCCCGCATTCGTTCGTTTGCTTCGAGTTCCGTCACAAAAAGTTCCGGATACCCCCCGCCAAAGATATACCCGTCCGCTGCCGGGAGCCGGTCATGTACCGGGCTGAATGGTATGACCTCCGCACCCAGCGAACGCAGGATGTCGAACAGATCCGCGTAATAAAAGTTGAACGCTTCATCAAGCGCAACACCGATCCGTACATCCGGGTTGAGATCGGAATCAATGAGTGTCCCCGAGGGGGAAGGTGCCGGCAGATCCCGCATCAGTTCACAAAACCGGTCACGATCCACGTACTTCCCGATGAGCTCCGTGATCGTCTCGATCCGGCGATCAAAATCGCCCCTCCCTGAACCTTCCCGATAGGGTACAAGCCCAAGATGACGCATGGCAAGATGCATCTCCTCCATCCGGGGGATCGCACCGATCACCGGTACATGACAATAGTGCTCGATGGCATTCACCGCTTTCGCCTTATGGGTGCTCCCTTTCACATTGTTGAGGATCACACCGGCAATCCGGATCTCCGGATCAAATGCCTGGAACCCTTTGACGATCGCCGCCGCGCTGCGGGTGATGCTCTGCGCAGAAACGACAAGCACTACCGGAAGTGCCAGCGCTTTCGCGATCGCAGCAGTGCTCCCGGTATCGGTAAGCGCCTCGGCGCCTTCGTACAACCCCCGGACCCCCTCAACAAGTGCGATATCTGCTCCACGGCAACCGAACGCAAAGATATCCTTCACCTGCGCCGGGCTCATCGTGTAACTGTCAAGGTTCCTGCACGGGCGATGCGAGACTGCGGCAAGATAGGAGGGGTCGATATAATCCATCCCCACCTTGAAGGTCTGGACAGTCTGATCCTGTGAGAGGAGCGCGGCAAGTGCAAGCGTGATGCTTGTCTTCCCGCTGCCCGAACGGTCGCCCGTGACAACAAGAGATCTCATACAAGACTCCGCAGCACGGCACCAAACTCGCTCCCGACGATCTGTGTCACCCCGAGCGTCTTTGGATGGAGATCGACCTCCACCATCACGTGCTGGTGTCCGATCGCCCGGAGCGGTTCCACCTGCCGGGGTCCGTTGGTGATGGAGAAGCACTCGATCCCGTTCGTGTACTCCGGGGGGATCGCGTGCGGCACACCGGCAATCAGCGCAAACGATGGCGCAATATCCCGGATCCGTGTGCCCAGTGCATCGCCGTTTGCGCCGTACTCATCCAGTGCCCCGACCAGTTCCATGCGGACACCCGCCGCTTCCATCTGGTCTTTGATCCGCGCTGCGTCAGCCCGTACTTTCGGGAGTCCCCGCTCGTCAAGGTTTGCGAGATAGGTGATATTGGCATCCGGGCAGGTATCGTGCAGTGCCACAAGTTCATCTGCGAACATATACGCGGTCTCTTTCTTCGCGTTTAAGATCGCAACACCTTTTGCCCCGCTTCGCGCCAGCTTCAGCAGGCGTTCAGCCGCGATATGTTTTAAGTCTCCCCGCGAAGGCTCGATGTATGCCTGCGAGGCAGCGCCCCGCAACCGTTCGACCTCGTTTGCTTTCTCCATCAGGATGTGCTGGCGGGCAAGTTCATCAGCCGTGATCCAACCCACTGCCTCGGCAGCTTCCAGTGTCGCAAGCACTCCTGCGATATTCTCCGGGTAACCGGCATGGATATCAACGGCAATAGTGGGGGTCGAGACCCCCGCACCTTCAACTGCGGACTGGAGATCCTCGCCGATGATCATCGAGACACAGGTGCCTACGACCGCGATCCGTTGCGGGGAGAAATGATCTTCCGCGTACCGGAGCACGTCCTCGAGTGGTTTCTGCCCGCCGAATATGAACTCGTTGTCGGCAAGGGACGTCGTGAGCACGCGCATCCCGTCCTCTTCGAGGAGCCGGGCGTGCTTGAACGAACAGCCTGAAGGTCCATGGAGGATGGCGACATCCACCTTTAAGTCCCGTGCGGTATAGAGTGCGGCGACGATCGAACTCGGGCGCGGGTGCATGAATTTTATCGGCATATCTTACCTCCAAGTCTTGACTGCGAGGACAATAGAACCTTTCTTTGTGCGATCGATCGCGCACTGGCG
>Ga0247842_10007666_pt1 | contig 11591 bp, 8 predicted proteins | sample LaCruzMarch2015__3_FD_192411 | JGI IMG/M metagenome (GOLD analysis project Ga0247842, IMG submission 192411) | Freshwater microbial communities from meromictic Lake La Cruz, Castile-La Mancha, Spain - LaCruzMarch2015_19m | ecosystem: Environmental > Aquatic > Freshwater > Lake | place: Spain...
TTCCGCATACTGCGCCGCTGGCGCACTGCGCTCGCCTCCAAACCGAGAGTCCGTAGGCGACCTCGTCAAGCAGATCAGGGATTCCGTTTCCACTTTCAGGCAGATTCAACTGCCCGTCGCTAAATGCGGAGGGGTTCATCTCATAAAGGCCCATCAGGTCCCACGCGGCTTCATGGTGACTCTGCCTGCGGTCGTAGTCCGCTGCGTCGTGCCACCCGCCGCTGATGCTAAGTTTGACGCTGTCATCCGCCGTTGCCTTGATGACGGCAAAATCAAGATCGCCGGCCCAGTCTATCCGTTGCCCATTCTCATCCAGCCAGATAGGCCCGCCGTTGCCAGGCAACCGGCACGACCCTATAGGCGGAGGATGGCAGCTTCCTCGTTCCCATGCCGTCCATGGCCGGCGTAGGGCACAGCCGCAGCGCTGGTGATAGAAGGCGCGCACCGCCGTGTAGAATGCCTCCCCGTATACAGAAGGCTCAATCCGGAACGGCCAGGAACGACCCAGTCCAGGCACTCGTATATGAAATGAGCCGCTGTCACTGAATCGACTGAAATCAAGTTGCCATATATCCTCACCCGAATAGCTTACACCGTTGGTAGCTCGTGATTCGGATTCGGCGGCGCGGCGCTCAATAACCCCGGTAAAGACAACGAGCCCGTCCGTTTCCCGGCGCAGTTCAAAGGTGCGAAATGCACCAAAATCAACCGGCCCGCAACCTGGTATCCACCCGCCCAGGTAGGCATACTTTTCGGGCGCGTCAGGGCGGTAGCCGATCTGGTTGACTTTGATGGACGGAGTGATGAGATTGGAGTCGTCGAACGACAACTCCCCTTCTCTTCCGTCCCTCTGTTTCACCCGATAGGTAGCGCCATTGGTCAGGATGCCAGGCAGATGCAGGAAGGCGTAGTGCCCAACCTCAAAGTCATAGCAACCGCGCAAGGGTGAATTTCCAGCCGATGCCCGGTCACCCTGGACCTGAACCCAGGAGAACGCCATGGTTGGATGACGCGTTGATGCGTATGATGGATCGTTCGTACTGCTGATCGAGAATGCGGCCGGGTCCCTCATCCACGTGTGTTGATCGCTGAATCGTGCATAACCTTGCCGCCAGATCGCCTGGCGTTTCTTCAGTGCCGTCCAATCCGGATCCGTACCCTGCTCCAGCTTCTGCTGGTCAGGCAGAAGATGATCAAATCTCCGTTGATCTGCCTCGTAGATGCGCTGATCAGTTTCATCCATATAGTCGTTGGCCAGAACTATCCACTTCGGCGAGAGTGCCCATATCCGGTCCACCGGTCTTGCCGCGGAAACAGGTCGCCCCGCACCGACCGCCAGAACACATGTTAGTAACGCAAGAAATGACGAATAGCAGCGCACGGACACCTCACATTGCCATTGATTAGACCGGACGATAGAGACTATGGTTCTCCCTGTCAATTGGAGTCGTATATGGTCATCAGCGTCGGAATACTGGCTTGGAACGAAGCAGAGGTCATAGGAGCGTCTCTCCGGTCGCTCATGGATCAGACCCTCGTGCAGGACCTGATGTGCGGCGGCAATCGGATGGAAGTCATTGTTGTACCCAACGGTTGCTCGGATGATACAGGCAAGGTGGCCGCAGAGGCCCTTACGGCTTGCGCATCATCGATTCCGCCGGACAGGTTTACCTGGAGGGTGCATGAACTGCCTGAGGCCGGCAAGGCGAACGCATGGAATCATTACGTTCATCGATTCAGCGATCAGGCCGCGGACTACATCATTCTCATGGACGCCGATATCCGGTTCACACATCCCGGCACACTGAAGAACATGATTGCGGCGTTGGAGCAGGATTCACATGCCGTGATTGCCACTGACCTGCCTCAAAAACACGTGCTCTTCAAGACGCGCAAGACGGTGTTTGATCGCATCTCGCTCAGTGTCGGGGAGATGACCCAGGCCGCCCCGGCGCAACTGACCGGCCAGTTGTATTGCGCCCGTGGTCCGGTGCTCCGGCAAATCCACATGCCACCTGGACTGATCGTGGAGGATGGCTTCATAAAGCACATGGTATGCACTGATATGTTCATCCGTCCCACGGACAATAGCCGTATCGTCAGGGCGGCCAACTCATCGCATGTCTTTGAATCCTACACACGCATTGTCGATATATTCAACAATCAGATCCGTCAACAGGTCGCACATGCCGTTGGCATCTATCTCCGCGACTATCTCAATGCCAGGGTTGGAGAAAAGGACGCGGGTCGGATCATCAAAGACGAGAATAGTCGCGATCCTGAATGGTTTCGCGCTTTGATACGGGAGCGCGTTGAGCGCGGCGGTTGGTGGGTCATGTATCCCGGTGCGTTCTTTGTCAGATTCAGACGCCTCAGAAATCTGTCCTTCCTTCCAGCGTTCTTCAAACTTCCAGTTGCAGTTGCGGCCTCTCTGATGGATATCGTCATTCTTGTTGCCGCCAACAGCAGACTCAAGAGGGGCCAACTTAAGGGCATCTGGAAGGACACAAAATCCCATAACCTGTCGCAAGTCAACGCGCCGCGTGTTAGCCCGGATATTTCACGATAAGGACTGTTAGACGGCGTTGCCTATGCTCTGCCGGGGCGGAATAGGCTGATTGACTCTAAATAGAGCAGGTGGACATCCAGAGATGGAGAGGAAGAAAGGGACAGACTCAGTTTATTGCTTTCCTATGTCGTCGACTACGCGAGTTGATTAAGTGTAACCGATTAAGAGTGGGACTAGGCCGTAACGATTCAGTTGCGATCAAGCCGACCCTCACCCTAACCCTCTCCCTCCGGGAGAGGGAACTACTTTCTTCCTGATTGTAGTGGCACACCATTTGGTGAGCGCATCGCGCGTCCCTCTTCTACCCTCTCCTGGTACGCCGGGAGAGGGCCAGGGTGAGGGTCCCGTGCGGAAATGAAGCGAAACCAACCACGCTTGAGGCAATCAGTTACCTACCTCTTCCTTCGACAGGGCCACAAGTGAAATGATCGTGTTTACCAACTTTGCCGGCTCGACGGGCTTAAAGAGGCAGAGGTGATGACTGCCTACCGCCTCCACTTCAGCCTCCAGTGCAGTTGGCAGCGCATAGCCGGTACAGAACACGATGCGCGGTTGCTCCCAGTTTTGCTCTCCACAGAAGGCTTTGATCTCAGCGAAGACTACTTCGCCGGTCTTCTTCGGCATCATGAAATCAAGTACAATCACGGCCGGATGCCACTTCTTAAAGAGGGCAACAGCCTGTTCCCCATCCGCGGCCAGATCCACCTGTACGCCAGGAAGCTTCCGGCGGAGCATCAAGCCTAGCATCTCGCGAATCGTGTCGAAGTCATCAGCGACAAGGATTCTCCCGGCATCGGCGCATTTCAAGGGTTGCTCCGAATGCCCTGCATCCGCGGCCCTCTTCACAGGATCACCGCCCACCCGTGTGTTCTGCAAGGTTCTCAGTATGGTGGCGATTCGCTCGATGTGTCCCTTGGCGGTTTCATCGGAATCGGTGCCAGGGCGCATGAGTAATGCCTGCAACGGATTGTTGATCTCGTGATTCAATTCCGCAACGGTTCTCTGCCGTGCCTCGGCCTCCCTGAGCTGTAACTCCATTCTCTGCGCTGCAATACGCTGTTCGGCATCACGCAGATGAACGGCGATCCGGTCCTGACCGGCCCAACGATGCACAGATGCGGAAAGATCGGCCCGTACAGTCAGGCCATTGCGAAGCAAAAAAGTCTGCTCCGCGAACACATGGCCGCGTATGCGAATCTGCGCGATCAAGTCTTCACGGCTTAAAGTCTCCGACTCGGCAAGAAGCATGACAAACGGTTGCCCGATGAGATCGCTGCGATTACAGCCCTGCCATTGCAGCGCGGCTGTATTGCAGTAAATGATGACGCCATCCTCAGCCGAGACCATGAACAGAGGGTCAAGGAGGCAGTCCAGCAGGCCAAGAAAGTCATTCTCTTGTTCCACAGTCATTCCAGGATACTCCAGATTGTCCACGGGTGACGTCATGGGCCCTCCCTCCATGCAATAATACTGCCTTGCGTCGATTGCTTAATCAAGAACCTTTCGACAATGCAGGGATCTCCCTTAGCATGAGCTGATGTATATCATGGATCCGCTTGATCGAGTCCGGCAGGCTCCGGTTGCTCAGCATAGTCGCGTAGGAATCCGCATCTTGCGGATGGAAGCCGTGGATGCCGCGCATGCGGGTGCCGCCCATATAACTTGGTACAATCTGAACGCCGGAATTCATCAGGAATATCAGATCGCCGTACATGCCATTCTCAAAATACACACCGAGTGCGCGAAGTTCTCCCTCGTTCAACAGCCGGCCTTGTGTATGAACAGACAGTGAGCGGCTGAGGGCGATGCGTGCCTTGTCGTTCAGCGTCCAGAAACGTCCCATTGTGGCATCATAGAAAGCGACGTAGTCCTTGCCATAGACAAGGCCCAGTTTCTGCACATCCGCGATAAGATCGTATCCTGCGGTGGTATTATGCATGCCATGGTCCGTAAAGACGTACCACGACACATCCTCGTATGCCGCTCCGGCGGCGGCAATCGTCTCCCGCACCTGCCGGTCGTACCAGCGAAGAAGCTCGGTCACCTCTGGTCCCGTGTTTCCAACTTTGTGCATGAGGGCATCAAGCCGCCCAAGCGAGACATACGCGAAATCAATCGCGCCGCGCTCAAGTTCGCCGCGTAACGCTCTGAATCGAGCTTCATCGGAGGTGCCGCTTTGGTGCACATAGTATGGAACACCTTTTTTGTCCAGTTGGTTGAAGATCGTCGTTCCATGCACCAAACCCTCGTGCCAGATACTCCTTTTCTCCGAGTAGTCGAAGAACGGCAGGATCTTGAAGGGAACACTGTAGATCATAAAGTAACCCGTGAAACCATGAAGTTTCTTGATCCATTTGCTCATCCAGTAGCGCACGCGGCCCCGGCTGAAGATCGAGTCGGGCAACCAGCTGAGGTGTCGCAGCCACCGGTAAGGACAAGTAGTCGGCGAGTAGTAGAACGAAGACCACATGCCATGCTCGGATGGCAGCAGACCGGAGATAATGGAAGGATCGCAGGCGGATGAGTAGCCGAGGATGGTCTCTAGCCGCTTGGAGTCCCGAACCATGCCGTCGAGGAAGAACCGGTTCCTCTGGTAGACCTCCCACCCGAAGGCATCAATGAAAATGAAGAGCGACACATGGGGCTTTTTCATGAGAACCTCCTCTGCAGTTCATAGAAACGTCGCTCCGCGGCGTCCACATCAGGAGTGGGAGTACCGAGGATCTGGCTCAACAGGGCCGGGTCGGCCGTTTCGTCGCCAAGCAGTATGGGCAGTGCGAGATAGAGCCGGGCCCGGGGATGAGTCCGCAACATCGCCGCTCCCCATTGGCAGGCTCTGGCGCCAAAGGTTTGTGCGTTAAGAACGAGTGCTTTCAATCCGTGGCATTCCCGTGGCCCATGAGCCAGCGCGCGCGCGTATGCCGCGCTCGTCCCGACCTCGCCGCACAGCCTGCTGCTCTCATACCACTGGAAATACAGGATGTAGTAGCGTCGAACCCCTTCGTATTCATCCACCCAGTCATAATCCTTCAGAAATGAGTAGTCACCCCATTCCTTCAGCGCGATTGCCCGCCTATAGCTCTCTATCATGAACCCTGGATCGGGCATATTCGATGCCGCATAGCGCCCTATCCTGTCCTTCTTGACCGCATAGCTGATGTCATAGTCGCCGTGAAGCAGCAAGGTGCAATCTCCGAACGCCAGCAGGGCTTTGAACACGAACTTCACGAACCGCAACCGTTCGTCGGCGGACAACGTGCGGCCGTCGCGCAATGCGCGGCGCACATCCAGCAACAGTTTGCCACGATTCAGGAGCAGTCGTGTGCCTTCGGACATCGGAATCCTGTCCCGTGCATATTCCGGCATGCGATCTAGAATCCGGTCATCACCCCATACGACCTTGTGTCCATACTTCATCTCGTAGTTGAGCATCGAAAACTCGGCGTGGCGCAGAACATCGTCCGGATACAGGCACAGGTCAACCGGCAGGCCCACATCCTTTGTCAATCGCTGTTCAAGCAGCCGAAGGCTGGACTGAACGCTTGCCCGGCGTCCGCGAGTCATCGGCCCGGAGACGACCACAAAGTCGTAGTCATTGAATGGCAATTCCCGGCCATCCACGATATAGGGCGTGCCTTCGCCACGGCCATAGCCGCCAATGAGAACAAGCGCTCGAAACGCGTTACCATCAGGCAATTCCGAGAGGGCGCGCGAAATTATGCCGAAGTCCTTATTCAGACGGGCATCGAATACATCTGAGCCTTTAATCGAATACACACCCATTGAAAGGATTCCTTTCCCGGGAGGCTATCCCGGTGACAACCTGGATTGCACACTGGCTTCCCGAAGCCCCTTGTAGATAGCGGTATGAATCAGAACTCGGTACGCAATGTTGTATGGAATCGTGGCGAGCTTGAGTTGCCAGCAGGCATACAGGAAGTCACGGATCAGTTCCCTGAGACAAGCCTTCACCTGAGAACCGCACTGCGGTTGCTGGCGATAGATCCGGTTATATGTTTGTCCATGACGGAATTTCTTCCTATACAGGTCCTTGAGTGTGTAGTTATGGGAATGTTCCACCTCGGAGTCCAGCACGAGCTTGAATCGCGCCCCCTGCTCCCGGCATTCCTTCGCCCAAGCCAGGTCTTCCGCATAGCCAGACTCGGGAAACTTGGTACGTTCCCACAAGGACCGCCGGAATGCGCAGGCCACCGCAGAAAAGAAATCCTCGTTCTCCTGCTTGATATTCCTGGGATCATAGGCACGCCTGTAGTCATAGCCTACAATGAAACGCGCATCAGGGCGTGCGTATTGCTTGCTCATTGTGGCATCCGCCGATCCGTCCAGGATTGGACGGATCAGACGCTCAAGCCAGAAGTCATTTACGGGAATGGCATCAGCATTGAGTAGAACGATCACATCGGCGTTGGAGCGCGAAACCATATCGTTCAGGACTTTTCCAGGTACATACGCTTTGGATGGGATTTCGGTAATACGGTCTGAATTGAAGCGGCGCACCGTCTCCAGCGTACCATCCGTGGAACCGGAGTCCACATTGTACAGGGTAAACTCCTTCCAGGTCTGCATGAACAACCGTTCCAGTGCTGCAACGGCGTACGGCATCTCGTTCTTAGAACGCATTACTACGGCTACAGTCATGGGTTTGTTCACGCTCATTCTCCCGTCCTGCGATAGACCTCCAGAACCTTTCTGGCAGTCACATTCCAGTCAAATGTCGCGGCATACGCCATGCCGCGCGAGATATATTCCGGGCTCTTTCCATGATCAAGAGCCGTCTCCAGCGCCCCGGCTATCTCGTCAATGTTCATCGGATTGAACGTCGGCGCCAGGTCGCCCGCTATTTCCTTCATCGACGACGTGTTCGAGCATACGACCGGTGCGCCGCAAGCCATCGCCTCGATGATCGGAAAACCAAAGCCTTCGAACAGGGACGGATATGCCATAAACTCGCACCCTGAATAGAAATACGGGATATCCTCGATGGGTACAAAGCCAGTGAATACCACGTCGCGCGCCACGGGGCTTTGCGCGGCGTAGGATTTCACTGTCTCGGCTCCATTCCAATCGGCTCCGGCGAGAACCAGTTTCAGGTCAGACGGTTTTCGCTCCTTTACCCGTTCGAAAGCCTGGATCAGCCTAAGGTGGTTCTTGGCCGGATGCTCGACGCGTGAGACAAAGACGATAAACGGCGCTTCCAAACCGTACTTGGATCCGAGACGCGCCCGGCATTCTTCTGGCGGGATAGGACGATAGGCCTGCCGATGAATACCAGGGTAAATGACCGTGATTCTGTCTGCTGGATAGCCTACAAGATTTACGAGATCACTCGCCGTGAAGTGGCTGACTGTAATGATCCTGTCCGAGCGCCGGATTTGCAGTGGTACGATGCGCCGGTTGAAAAACATGCGCGCCGCATCGTACTTGTTGTCCATGTGCAGTGTGGCCAAATCATGGACCGTGGCGACTATCTTTGTTCCCTTCAATACCGGCAGCCGCCGATAGCTCGGAACGTGTACAAGATCGTAGTGTTCACGTCGGGCTCGTCCCGGCAGCACCAGGTTATGCCAGAGGATATTGGCCACCGGGCTGGAAAGCACATCCGGGATAATCGTCTTACGAAAATTGGCCGGACCATCATGAATAAGAGCCTGATCCGCCTTCGGGATCAGGATATCGTAGGTATTCACGTGGTCAACTTCCTGAAGCGTATGCAGAAGGTTGACCACATATGACGCCACACCGGTACGGCCACCTTGAAGGACGCAGGCTGAGAAGGCGATATTCATCCCCGTCCCCTCCCGCTGTGTCGTTCCGTGGCAGCCTCGTAGATTGAGAGCGTATGTTTGGCGACAGAGGCCCAATCGTACTGCGTCACCTCCTGTGAGGCCCTTGCCACAAGACGTTCCCGAAGTGTTGGATCATCAGCCAGCCTCTCAAGATGGCCAAGCAGCCCGTTCTCATCATTCTTCTGGAACAGCAGGATATCGTCACCATCATGGGTAAAGCCTGGAATACCTCCAATGCGTGTGGCGACCACTGGCGCGCCGGCAGCCCATGCCTCAAGGATAACGATACCAAAAGGCTCGTGCACGGTTGGCAGAACAAAGACATCGGCCGCCTTGTAAGCTGAAGGCAAAAGTGGATCGCTTGGCGCGAATCCTGGAATGAGAATGACGCGGGAGACCATTCCGGCCCGCCGTACCTCCTCCAGTATCTGATCGCGGTAGCTTTCGACCGTCACCGCCCCGATGAGCGCCAGTTTCCACTGGGGACGCGTGGCGGCAAACCGAGAAAATGCGCGGACGAGCAGTAATTGATTCTTCTGGTAGTCAATGCGCGACACGCAAAGCGCCAGTTTCTCACCATGTTTCAGGCCGGCGTGCTTTCTGAAGGCCGCCGCATCAGCAGTACGGAAGAGGTCGGTTCGTACACCGTTTGGGACGTAGTGCGCCTTGTTGCCGTAGCGGCGGGTCATCTCCGCATGTTCATCGCGTCCGACGCAGATAATGCCGTCGGCATCCTCCAATACCCGCCGTGCGCCGAGCAGCCAACCGAACGCCTTTCCCCATTCCGGTTTGCCGCGAAACGGATCCTGCATTTTCTGCGCCTGTTCATCGGGCAACGTCAGGAAACCGCCGTGAATGCTGACGACGTATGGGATTCCACGCAATCGCGCCACGCTGCGCGCGATTCCGCCCAGGCGGTGTTGGGCGTGAGTGTGGATCAGGGACAGATCAGGCTCACGCCAAAGTGCCTGCAAGAGGCCGAAGGAGAGCGGGCTTCCGCCTTTCAGCCGCAGCTTCGCCTTTGCCTCCTCACCGAGAAACAACCACGGGAACACATAGCCAAAGCGACGAACGAGTACCCCCTCCACCGATTCCGATCCGGGGTTGGAAAACATATCCGTGCAGAAAATGGGGCTATCGATATGCGCTTTGATGTATTCCCGTGCCAAATTGAAGACGACACTTTCAGTGCCTCCCCATTTTGCCTGGACGAAGCGCCTCATCACATGTGCTACTTTGACACGGTTCATAACAGCGCGATCATAGCACAAACCACAGAACCTGCCAGTATGATCATTGCGGGCGCTGATTTACTCAAGCGCTGTAATCGGAGACTCTCTGCCTGGCCTGTTTGATCCGGGTCAGGTTAGTAGGTAAAGAGTTCCTTCATTGAGTATTGTTTGCCTGTGGATTTGGCCAGAGCATTTAGAATCTTGGATTGGACATTTGGCGTCAACCTTCTGCCCTTACACGCCCGTGACACCATCTTGTGAGTAATTTGCTCCGTTGAAACAGCAACCAGGTTGTGGGCTTTCAATCCATTATCCAACATAAGCTTTGCTATGGGCTGTTCCCCCATATTGCGCTCGACTTCATTGTTCATCATTGAAGCAACTCCACTGACCGAGATGGCTGCCAGAGGCGGATCTGCCTCCGGCAGAGAACCAACGATCCAGCAACTTCGGGCTTATAAGCCTGACCCTGAGTAGTACTCCTGTTTCAGACCGGTAATTGGGATAACCCGAGCTCTTTCAGGAATTCATTGTGTTTAGTCGTTGCCTTTTGGATGGCTTTCTCGATTTTTACCAACTCGGTATGAGTCGCATCCAGGTCAATCTCGGTCTCAGCTATGGCGGTGCTGATGTAGCGCGAGATGTTGAGGTTGTAGCCTTCCTCGGCGATGCGCTCCATCGAGACGCGCTTGGAGTAGCGGGGTTCATCGCGGCGGTGCTGGTAGGTCTCGACGATCTTCTCGATGTGCTCTTCGGAGAGGACGTTCTGGCGTTTTCCTTTCACGAAGTGTTCGCTGGCGTTGATGAAGAGGACGTCATCCGGCTTTTTGCACTTCTTAAGGACGAGGATGCAGACAGGAATGCCAGTTGAGTAGAAGAGGTTGGCGGGCAGGCCGATGACGGTGTCAATGTGGCCGTCCTTGAGGAGTTTGGTCCGAATCCTCTCTTCGGCACCGCCGCGGAATAGCACGCCATGCGGCAGGATGATGGCCATGACGCCCTGATCCTTCAGGTAATGGAAGCCGTGCAGGAGGAAGGCGAAGTCGGCGGCGGATTTCGGGGCCAGGCCGTAATTCTTGAAACGCACGTCGTCGCCCATGTCCTCCTTGGGCTCCCAGCGGTAGCTGAACGGTGGATTAGCAACAACGGCGTCGAACTTGGGCATTTTGGCGGGATTGGTCTCTCGCAGGAAGTCCCAGTCGTTGGTCAGGGTGTCGCCATGGTAGATCTCGAACTCTGTGTCCTTCACCCCGTGCAACAGCATGTTCATGCGCGCGAGGTTATAGGTGGTGATGTTCTTCTCCTGGCCGAAGATCTTGCCGATGCCGTGCGTACCCATTTGCTTGCGAACGTTGAGGAGCAGCGAGCCAGATCCGCAGGCGAAGTCCAAGACGCGACCGAGGCGCGGGACCTTGCCTGTCTTGGGTTCCTGGCTGTCGAGGGTGACGATTCGGGAGAGGATGGTGGAAATCTGTTGCGGGGTGTAGAACTCGCCGGCCTTCTTGCCCGAGCCGGCGGCGAATTGTCCGATCAGGTATTCGTAGGCGTCACCGAGGGCGTCGATGTCGGTGGAGAAGTCGGCGAGTCCCTTGGCAATCTCCTTGATGATGTCGCAGAGTTTGTTGTTCTTGTCGGAGTGGGTGCGGCCGAGTTTTTCGGAACCGAGGTTGATTTCAGAAAAGAGGCCCTGGAAGGTGCTCTCAAAGGATTCGTTTTCGATGTATTTGAAGCCGTCCCGAAGGGTGTCGAGGAGGTCGGCGCTCTGGTTGCGCGCGAGGTTGGCGATGTTGGCCCAGAGGTGATCCGGTTTGATGACATAGTGGACCTTGCGCCGCATCTGCTTCTCGAAGTCCACCACGTCGGCGGGGTTGTTCGCATACCAGATCGTCAGCGGCACGCGGGGATCGCCGGCGGGGATGGCTGGATAGTCCCGTCCCAGTTCCTTCTTCGTTGCGGCTTCGTAGTTGTCGGAAAGGTAGCGCA
>Ga0247842_10007672_pt1 | contig 11587 bp, 14 predicted proteins | sample LaCruzMarch2015__3_FD_192411 | JGI IMG/M metagenome (GOLD analysis project Ga0247842, IMG submission 192411) | Freshwater microbial communities from meromictic Lake La Cruz, Castile-La Mancha, Spain - LaCruzMarch2015_19m | ecosystem: Environmental > Aquatic > Freshwater > Lake | place: Spain...
ACGACCAATCATCGTAACAAACCCATCCCTGAGTACAAGAAGAAGTACAAGCTTGGGCAACAACCGGTTTATTTGCAGTTGTTCCACAATTATTTACATCCGTACACGTTCTAGTTTGTTGACTATTTGTACAATTAGTCCAAGAAGAGCAAGTCCAATTCTCAAAACAAACCAAAACAGATTCATTATTTGGCAATTCACTACTAAAATTTGTCTGACTCCTATTTGGGCTTGTCTGGTTGCTAGTCGTATTTGTAGTAATTTCATTCCAACCAAAATAATTTCCAGTACAATTAGCCACATCAAAATCACTTGTGCTAATCAAACCCCCTTCCCACCTGTTTAACAAGGAAACTAATTCTTCTTGATTAAAAACACAAGTACCCTCTTTCCCCTCTAAAGTCGCATAAGCTTGTTTACTTGTATCTATAACACTTTGAGGTGTTCCTGCGGGATATTCTGCACTAGCATTTACGTGACGAAGATATAACGAGCACTGTCCTGATTCATAAGATTCAATTTCCAGATAGGAAGTGGAAGTTTGATTAAAGGCTCCAAGTATATTTACAGTAGAACTATAAAGTACTTGAGAAAGTTTCCCTTCCTCAACCGAACTAGCAAAACACTCTAAACTATCCTTACAATCTTTTATGCCTACTTGCTGTTTTTTAAATAAAACTATTGAAAAAATTCCTGCAACAACTAATATCACCACTAAAACCATCCCCAATATCACATAATTATAATTTTTAGGTGCTTCTGCGACCGGAGAAATGTTATTTATTGGTTGCACCTCTTCATCCATAAACACCTTATAAAAAACAAGCTTAAATAGTTTTCGTTGTCTCCTCCAAATCCTTCAACCGCAGGTTGCACCGCAGTGGGATTTATACGAAGTAGGCTTTGCACGAATTTAAGACCTAATTCCGTGCAACATACTGTTTTGCATGGAAATTGAAATCTATATTTATTTTATTAAGGAAAATCTCTTGCACCAAAACACAAATATTATGGGCTAAAATCTTCCCTAGAATCTCATTGTCTTGTGAGATTTCTTTTTTACATTTAACATTATTTCCAAATCTACGTTTTATCATAGAGAAAGTAGATTCAATATTGCTTCTTTTGTGATAATGTTCTAAATATTGTTCTCTATTCTGTTTGAAAAATCTAAATGCAGATTTAAAATAGCTTCGGTCTGTTTCTGCCGATTTTCCAGAGGTATTTTTCTTAAATGGAATATATGCTTGTCCGCCAAGTTCTTTAATTAAAGCAAAATGTTTTCCAGCCAAGTAGCCCTTGTCCGCACAAAAATCTCTAATCTCAAAATTTCTTGCAGTATCATTCGCCAAAGGAATAAATTGAGTTTGGTCGTTTACGTAACCTTCAGTAATATCAACAGAAGTGATTATATTCGTTTTAACTCCACAAACCGCATGGCACTTTCTGTATTGTCTCCACTTTCCTTCGCCCATATGCTTCATGTTAAAGAATGTTTTATATCTCGATGTTCCGAAGCCCGTAGAATCGATTGCAAAGTCCAATTCAATCTGTTTTAATGGCAAGGCAGATATTTCTATTAGTTCTCTAAGAACTGCTTTTAATTCTCTTCTCTCAAAATGGTCTAGCAAGGTATTGAAAGGAATATCTGAAGAAATAAATTCCGTCTCCTTGAATAACTTTAAGTCTGATTGCACTCTTCTTGAAGAAGTATTGAGATATTGCTTCAAGACTAAGGCAAAAATAACATCTCTTGTCCTAGCTGGTTTTCTTCCTACGGATTCATGTGGTTTCTCTTCGATTAAATCACAAATATCATTTAATATATTTACGAATAAGGCTTTCTCTTTCGTTTGAGATTCGTTGTAGTTATGCCACGTAAATTCTCTATCGTGGTCAGATAGTTTTGTTTGTGTTATCATTTTTAGGTAAGTATTAGACTATATCATTACTATATAAACCTTTCTATTAGGTAAGTTAATAGCTATATATAAGTTTAAAAAGAATGTTTCATTGAATAATCTATTAGACTAATTAAAATCCAATCTCACTGGTAACTTAAATTCGCCCACCACGGCAACTTCAAGTTTTATGCCTCGATTGGTAAATCGAGACTATATTCACTTCAACCAAAACTTCTTTCGAAATTAATTTTAATTGATGCTGGAAAACCAGCGAGACTTTGAAAACTTTTAGATATTCTTCTCATTTTTTAACTCCTTGATTTTATTCCAATTACTTTTAAGAGATTTTATATAACTATCAACAATCTCCCAGTCTACTTCATCACTTATTTCTATATCTAATGGTTTCTTGTATTTTGTCATTATGAGGACAGGGTATTCCCCATCTAATTCTGGCTCTTGATTTTCTTGTTTTTCCGTAACTATTTTAGAATCTTGCGTCTCTTCTCTATTTGGTTGGAAGTTTACCTCATTCTGGAGTGCTTTCTTTCCTAATTCTGTTATAATGAACTTACTATTTTTTCCTTTAATATAGGTTATAATTCCAATAGAACTAGCGAAATTACCAAAAACTTGTAATATCCAATCATAAGCACGATTATTAGTTTTATTTTCCATTTTATTCTGAACAATACGAGTTTTTAATTCCGATAATTCCATAGAGCCTTCCTCATTATTTTTTATCCATCTAAGTATTGTTTGATACTTTTTTGGTAAGTTTTTGGCAAGAAGTTTGTTTCTTTCTTCTTCGCCCCGATGGGCTATAAATATTCTTCCCATATCAGTTATTTCTATATAAGACCCTGAAGAATGAATTAATCCCAGAAATTCGGCTAGTCTTTTTGAATGGCTTTTTGTTGGAAGATTCTTGGAGTTAATTTGAGGATATAAATCTGTAACAAGAATCCGTTGTTCTTTTCCAACTACTTCGGTTATCTCATAAGCTGTTTTTAGCTCTCCTGCATAGGGCATTTCTTGTTCTTGTTGTTCCATTTTTATTTCGTTATTGATTTTAACAGTCGTAATATATAACGACTTGTAGTTTTATAGTTTTTAACATTTATAAATATATGTAGGACAGACCTACTATAGTATTATTTAAAAATATAAACTGCACAAGAATCATTATGCCAAAAAATAACGATGAAGTATTAAACTTGCGAATCTCTTTTAGAGGAGATAGGCAACTATGGTGGGATTTCGTTACAAAGATTCGAAAAGAAAAAAAGAATGACAAGAAAATTACTGTCTGGAAAGTTCTAGAGAAGTATATCAGAGAATATATCAATTCTGCCTAGAAAGATTTATAAAGTCATATACTTACATAAGTATTATTATGGTAGAGGCGATTCCAAAATGGGTGATACAGAGATACTCTGCGTTGTATCAAAAATTTAAAATGAAACAGTTCACCCGAGAAGAAGCAAGAGAAACATTAAAAGAGTTCAGCATAGACAATGAAGAGAAATTAACAAATACTTTCTTTTCAGATTTACATAAGAAGGGCTGGGTTGAAGTTGAGAAAGACAAAAAAGATGCTCGTAGAAAATTATTCAAATTAGTTTCTCCTGAAAAAGCAATATTAAATTTAAATCTTAAAGACTAAAATATCATACAAGCTTTCCCCCACCGCAATAAATTTAATGGAAGAATGCCCTAAATATTAAATTGTTATTCACAATAAAAATCTTCTTCTCCTCTATTTAAAAGTTCTATTTTATAATCAGGTCTAATAGACTTTATAATTTTAGGTAATCTTATTTTATCTGTTGGTCTATGATATGCTGATAGAGATAAAATTGGTTTATCTCTTTTGATAATATTGGATGCCCCCAATAAAACATTTTCTTCATAACCTTCAACATCAAGTTTTATAAAATCAACTTTCTCTTTAAGAAAATCATCTAATCTTACTACTTCGATTATTTCAAAGTTATCCATTGATTTGTTAAGATTTATATTCGCATTACCCTGTCCGAGACCATTAAAGTAAATCTTAACTCTTTCGTTATTTTTCCCTAATGCTTTTTGTATAGGAATTATCTTAGAATTTAAATTATTTAGTCGAATATTATTAACTAATAGATTATAATTCTCAGTTACTGGTTCAAAAGCATAAACCTTCTTTGCACCAAGTTTCGCACAATAAATAGCAAATTCGCCTATATCTGAACCCCCATCAATAACTATTTTATCTTTAATATTCTTCTGAGCAACATTATACTGGTTAGATAGAATACATTGAATATAATGATTAAAAAAGTCACGATAATCTTTATATCTTAAACCATTATAATTCTTAGTTGCTATAATCATATTATTATCTATTATTTTAATCTCCCTTATGGTCTTAAATCCTAATTTAAGCAATAATATCTTCATATCATCATCAAGTAAATTTTCTCGTATTTTACTCCAACTATCATTTCGCCTCAAATTAAATAATCTTCTAAAAAAAGATAATGCTACATCAATGGAGTAACCCCTTTTAATTAATTTCTTGGCAATTATAATTCTATTTTCTGGAGAAATAGATAAACTAACAAAACTTAACTTATCTTTTTCATCTAATTCTACTTCATCAAGGAAAATTCTTACACCTTTAAAGAAATTTATAATATCTTTTACCATTTTTTCATATCATATTTCACATGCTACTAATTAATGGCATTTCTTATTATATAAATATTGCTATCTATTGATAGCATGAGCAGACGAACAGCATTAGATATTAAGAAAGAAATATTAGAAACCTTAAAAAATAAAGCTATAACTCCTAGAGAACTTGAATCAAAAATAAATACCAATAATAAGACTATTTTAACACAATTAAAAGAGTTAGAATTTTTCAATAAGATAAAAATAGAAAAGCGTCTGAAAAGTCAGAAGAATGGCAGGGCTTATACTATAATTAGTTTAAAAAGTTAATAATTTCTGTGACAAAAATCCATTTTTCTGAGCATCTTTAAACATTTTCGTGCAAGATTGCTTTATTTCCGTGCAGAACCATATTTTCGTGCAAAGCCTGTTATTCCAAGTATCTAAATCTCGGGATTTTTTTACCGTCTATTTCAATTATTTCTAAGAACATAGAAAGAGGCCTAATCCATAAAGCATTTTCTCCAAACTCTTCGGAGTTATAAAGCGCTTTGTAAACAACAAATTCTTCTAATGTTTCGCTATGTCTTGCAATTCCAATAACTTCATAGAACTTGCCTTTATAATGCTGATATTTTCCTAGTTTAACTTTCTCCATAAAAATAATTAATAGTCAGCAAAGTTTATTTCTGACTGAGACATTTTTTTATAAAATTCATATTCGGGAGTTTTTTCTCTAGCAGTTATTAGGATTTTGTCCATTCCTTCCCAAATTAAAAACCATCCGGGTATTTCTAGTATAGTCAATAGAGATTCCCATGTTGCGTTTTCAAATTTTAATGAACCAAAGATTACTCCTCCAAGAACAAGAAGTCCTAGCAGGGTCCATAAAAATCCTTCTTTCTTTATTGATGAAATTTCTTTTTCTTGAAGCTTAGAGTGGTGTTCAAAATGGTCGTGCAATCTTTTTTTTATTTTCCATTCCTCTCTTTGGTTTCTTATACCTTTTGGAACGAGAATTCGTAGTTCTACAGAATCTCCTTTTTCCCTAGCAGCTCGCTTGCATTCATCTAAAAAGTCAACTGAGAGTGCCTTTTCTGTAAAAGTTCTGGCATCGAAACTTGAGAAGATATCATTATAATTATTTATGATAAGGCTTATATTTGCTTCTTTTATTTTTTCATTTAAAGAATCTGTTTCCTCTGTCACCATAAATATTATATGGAAAGAGGATTTATAAGAGTTCCCTTTCTTTAAAAAAGAAAGGTTTCTCTAAACCCAAAGAAACACTCTCGTCTTTCTTCGCCATTCAGATCTTATTCAAATACAAAAAGATAAGAAGGAATAAAAATCTGGCTTATCAAGTTTATTAACTGCAGGGATTTATAAAGATTTGATAAAATAGGTTCTTCAATCTAATTATACCTCTGAAAATTTTTAATTTTTGTATTATAAATGTTTGTATTTTTATAAGCAAGAATTTTATCTTTTTCTTGTATAATAAAGTTTAAAAATAGATTATTGCACACATTAACAGGTAAAAAAATGGGGAGTTGTATTGATTTAAGAAAATATCAGGACGCGTCGGCTATTGAGGATGCTTTTGGAAAAATTCTTTCTGGAAAATCAGGATATAAACCAATTATTGAACGAAGGATTGATCCTGTAAAGTGTAAGGGCTGCGGTCTTGTTGTTGAAGGAACGAAAAATTTTTGTCCACAATGTGGCGGAAAGCTTGAAAAGAAACCTACTTCTATAAAGTGTGCAGGGTGCAGCGAGTTATTTGACGGAGAAGAAACTTTCTGCGGGCATTGCGGGAAAAAACGAGAGTAGATAATTTTAAAACTGCTTAATTCTATTAAATTTTATGACAAACAAGATATTCACTTCGTTCATAGTTGTCAATTTAATTAGCGGTTGCTCCATAAAGTTGCAATCCTGCGATCTTTCTGTTCAATTAAATTTTAGTGAAAATATCGCAGATGAGATTAGCAATTGTGCATAAGGAAAAATGTAAGCCTCTTTTATGTGGGCATGAGTGCATGAAGTGTTGTCCAATAAACAAGAAAAACGAGGAGTGTGTGGCAATTAGTGATAAAGCAAAAATAGATGAGAAATTATGTATTGGTTGTGCAATTTGTGTTAAGAGATGCCCATTTGGTGCGATAGACATTGTTAATTTGCCTGCAATAAAAGAAGAAAATTTAGTTCATAGATTTGGTGAGAATGGTTTTGCACTTTATGGTTTGCCGTTGCCAAAAATTGGCTCAGTTTTTGGGATGCTTGGAAGAAACGGAATAGGGAAATCTACGGCCGTTGAAATTCTGGCTGGGAAATTAAAGCCTAATTTCGGGAAAGTTGAGTCTGAAGATGCTGTAGTTCATTTTAAAGGAACTGAATTTGCAAAATATTTTGCATCTTTGGACAAAGAATTAAAAGTAGCATATAAACCACAAAATTTGTCTTTTTTATCGGTTGATTTGAAAGTAATTGATTTGCTTTTAAAGAGGGGGGACGAAAATAAGATTAAAAGTTTGGCTAAAGAATTAGGTGTAGAACATTTGCTAGAGAATAATCTGAGTAAACTTTCTGGTGGAGAATTGCAAAAAATTGCAATTATTGCATCATGTTTGAAGGAAGCGGATTTATATTTTTTTGATGAGCCGTTAGCTTTTTTGGACATTGCAGAGAGATTGAAGGTTTCTGATTTTATTAGAAAAATTGCGGAAGGTAAGACGGTAATAGTTGTTGAGCATGATTTATTAATTTTAGATTATTTGACGGAATATCTGAATATTTTTTATGGCCAAGGCGGAGCTTTTGGTTTAGTTTCAACTGTAAAATCTTCGACAAATGGGGTTAATTCTTATCTCGATGGATTTTTGGCTGGTGAAAATTTGAGAATTAGAGATTCTTCTCTGAGTTTTAATTTTACAAAAAACTCAAGTGTTTCTGGAAGGATAATTGCTGAATGGCCAGATTTTTCTAAAAAGTTAGATAAGTTTAGTTTAAATGTTAAAGCTGGGGCAATTAAAGAAAATAATGTTGTGGGCATCTTAGGGAAAAATGGAACTGGTAAAACTTCATTTGTAAAATGTTTGGCTGGATTGGAAGAAGTTGAAACTAGTGATGGAAAAATGAAATTAGATTTAGATTTGAAAGTTTCTTATAAGCCACAATATTTATTTACAGATTCTGAAGAGCTTGTGAGAGATGTTATGTTTAAAGAAAAAATATCTAAAAAGGTTGCTTCGATGTTTTCGCTAGAAGTTTTGCATCACAAAAAAATTAAAAATTTATCTGGCGGAGAACTTCAGAGATTTAATATTGCTCGTTGTATGGCGAAGGAGGCGGATATTTATTTGATTGATGAACCATCTGCATATCTTGATGTTGAGGAAAGAATTTCTTGTGCAAAAGCAATAAAAGAATTAATGATTGAAAAAGGTAAGACTGCGTTTGTTGTTGATCATGATTTACTTTTAATTTCTTATTTGGCAGATTCTATAGTTTTATTCTCTGGAAAGTCGGGAGTTGAAGGGCATTCTTCTGAAATTTATAATTTTGAAAAAGGAATTTCTGAATTATTGAAACAACTAGATATAACTTTGAGAAAAGATAAAGAAAGTGGAAGGCCAAGAATAAATAAAAAAGGAAGTGTTTTGGATAGGCAGCAAAGAGAGGACGACGAGTGGGCTAAGTTTTAGTAGTGTAATAAACCTTATAAACGTCTAGGGGATTATAAAATTAAGATGGTGAATGGTGGCTTAAAGTATTTTGGAGTTTTGTTAATTTTGTGTGTAAGTTTATTTGTTAATGTTTATGCTTTTTCTGGGGCAGGTGCAGGAACATCGGGAGACCCTTTTCAAATTACTAATTGGACGACGTTAAATGAGATAAGAGATAATTTAGTTGCGTATTATACGTTAATGAATAATTTGAATTCTTCGACTGCAGATTATGCAGGAATTGGAAATAGTTGGACATCTATAAATGGATTTAGGGGAATACTTGATGGAAATGAAAAAACAATATCTAATATAAATGCTCCTTTGTTTTTAGAAATAATAAATGCAAATATTTCTAATTTAGGAATAACAGATATCAATATCACCGGAACAGAAAGAATGGGTGCTTTAGTTGGAACGCAACTTGGGGGGACTATTGAAAATTGTTATTCAACAGGCAACATATTTTCAGGTTCTGAAAGTGGAGGATTAATTGGTTATAATTCTGATAGTCCGGAAAATGACCTTGCATATGTTATCAATTCTTATTCGGAAGTAAATATGTATAGTTCAGGTGGGAATTCAATCGGAGGGTTGATTGGAGAAACGCAGTCAATGGGATATGTTAAAAATTCTTATGCTGTAGGTAGTGTAATAGGTAATTTAGGCGTAGGAGGATTAATAGGTTGGGCAGGATATGGGGAAATTATAAACTCTTACTCAGCTTGTCCTATAACTGCGGTTGGAAGTGATGGAGGTTTAATAGGATCTAATATGTTTGCAAGTGCTATTAATTCTTATTGGGATATGAATATATCTGGTCAATCGACGAGTCAGGGAGGAACAGGCAAGACAACAATACAAATGAAAAATATTTCTACATTCAGTGCTTGGAATATAAGTTTAACGTCGGATGATTTGAATAATGGTTATTCTTTTTTAGCATGGCAGGCAAATAATGCCTCGTATACTTGGTTGATGTATGATGATATTTTTGCTCCCGTGCTTAGTTTTGTTTCCCCAAGTGAATAGTCGGGGAGTTCTATTTCAAGAAATAGTTTGACAGTTAACATAAGCGTTGCAGATTCAAATTTTGCGAATCTAACTGTAAACTTATATAATTCCGATAGAAGTTTAAATCAATCTAATTTCTCAACTTCAAATCCTTATTTTATAAATTATACGGGACTTTCCGACGCGATTTATTATTTCAATGTCTCTTCTTATGATTTGTTAGGGAATTCTAATTCAAGTGAGACTAGGAATGTGACATTAGACACTATTAATCCGGCTATTTATTTCTACAATAATACTAATAATGGGTCGCTGTATCAAAATTGGGTTTTTGCTAATATTTCCGTCGCTGATTCAAATTTAGATAGTGTTACAATTTATCTTTATAATTCAACATCTTTAGTAAACTCTTCTACCTCCAGCTCTGGTTTTTCAATTAATTTTACAAATTTGGCATACGGAAATTATTTTCTAAATGCAAGCGCGAATGATAGTTCGTCCAATATTAATAAAACTGATACTTACAATCTAGCTCTTTTGGAAGAAGTTGTGTTAAGTGCCACTGACGGTAGTACGGGCGGAGGTTACAGGCTAGTACAATATAATTTAACCGACGCTCAGCTTAGTGGGGGGATTTCAAAATATTTGAGGATGAGAGAAAAAATTTTGTTTGAGATAAGTAACCAAACTCACACTAACTTTAAATTATTTTAATCGCGGAATAGCAAATGTTACAATAGCTTCAACTCCTAAAAATTATACTCTTCAGTTGGGGCAAATAGTTTCTATAGATATAAATGATGATGGAGTGAAAGATATTAATATAAGCTATGTAAGTTACTCTTTTTCTTTAGCACAAATTAGTATTGTAAGATTAGGGGATGTTTCTACAGAAATTGTTGAGGATGAAGTTGCTGAAAATTTTATAGAGGAAAAAGAAGATAGTTCTCAAGTATTACTTCTTATTGCAGTTGCGTTCTTGATTATCCTCTTGGTTTTACTTTTTATTTTTAGAAAGAGAAGGATTAGAAGAAGATTTTGAATAATTATTCTATTTTGTTAGCTAAATCAAAAATCCAGTCTTCGTGGAAGTGAGGTGCGAGAATTTGCATTCCTACTGGTTTTTTGTCTATTAAGCCTGCGGGTATGGAGATTGCAGGAATTCCTGCGATATTTACAGGTGTTGTGAAAATGTCATAGGCATACATTTCTTCAACAGTAATACTTTCCCCTATTTTGTGAGCTGTTCTCGGAACTGTTGGGAGAATAATTAAATCAACGTCTTCAAAAATCTTTTTGAATTGTTGTGCGATGTATTTTTTTGCTTTTAATGCTTCGTGATAGTATCTTCCTTTGTATTCTGCTTTTGAAATTTCTGAACCGCCTAAAATTCTTCTTAAAACTTCTGGGCCAGCTGCTTCTTCAATTTTCTTTCCGAATCTTCTTCCATCGTATTTTCGTGTTGCGGAGAAAAATTCGACATAAGTTATCAGATAGTAAGTTTGGATTACGATATCGAGAGGCAAATCTATTTCTTTAATTTCGTATTTATTTTCTTTTGCAAGTCGTTTTGCTTGAAGAAGTTATAGATAAAATTACAGAAAAGGTTAGTGAGGAGAATAAACGAAGAGGTTCTAAGGGAGACGCGCTTACTATTGCGGTTGCTGCATTAAAATATGCGATTATTAGAATCGAAGCTTCGAAGGATGTAGAGTTCAGTTGGGAAAAAGCATTGGAGTTTGAGGGAAATACTGGCCCATATTTATTGTATTCTTATGCTCGAGCATCTTCGATTATTAGAAAAGTTAAGAAGTCAAAAGCTAAGCTAGAGATTTTTGATTTATCTAAAGAGGAAGGTGCGTTGTTGACTAAAATTGAGAGTTTCCCGACTATTGTTAAGAAAGCTTATGAAGAGCTTGCGCCGAATTTAATTGCGAATTATGCATTTGAGCTTTGTCAGATGTTTAACGAGTTTTATCATGCTCATCAGGTTTTGGGGAGTAAAGAAGAAGGATTTAGATTAAAATTAATTGATGCTTTTAGAAACGTTTTGAAAAAGAGTTTGAATTTGTTGGGGATTGAAGAATTAGAGGAGATGTGAAAAAGATAGTTATTATAATAATCTTTATATATGTCTCAATGCATAAGATTTTATGAAAAAAGCAGTGCTGGTGATTTTATTTTTATTTTTAGTTGGGTTTGTGAGTGCTCTTTCTCCGAGTGATTTTATTAAGGAGGTTGTAGGTAGTGGTGGCAGTTGTTTTGCTAATGGTTATGGGGGTG
>Ga0247842_10007674_pt1 | contig 11586 bp, 10 predicted proteins | sample LaCruzMarch2015__3_FD_192411 | JGI IMG/M metagenome (GOLD analysis project Ga0247842, IMG submission 192411) | Freshwater microbial communities from meromictic Lake La Cruz, Castile-La Mancha, Spain - LaCruzMarch2015_19m | ecosystem: Environmental > Aquatic > Freshwater > Lake | place: Spain...
CTTGGACTAGTAAATTCACCTTAAAACCGAGCGAAACCCCATGCAATGTCAAAGTTAGCTATGAAGGGCTGTTTGCAGCGCGTACTGTCAGCCAAGTACCTGCTAGTGCTTGTGTGAAATAACTTACCGTTTTAAACGTTTGGCTTTGAATTGGCTTGTCATTTTGGGAAGTCTCTCCCCGTCCAGGCATCAATATTTACACAAAATAATTAGGGTTAAAAGATAGGAAATCGCTAATGTGCATAGCAAATGGCAATAGGCGAACTTAAACGTGTAGGCCGGAATAAGGCTATTCGAATGCCAGTAAGAATAGCGTTTCCGGCGCAATATGCCGGAAACGTCTTTTTCGCTCCCGCTCAAAAGCCCTTATTTCGGCCTACGACTAAGCCTTCCTTCTTTAGGACTCATCCGTACTCTACGCGGATCGTATAAATCCTGCCCAAACCAAGGTCTTTTATGATTAAGCAATTTAAACCAAAGCCATGGTCAGGTGCATTTATGCTGTCCACTTTAGCTTTATTGGCAGGCGATGTTTCGGCATGGCCTAGTTATGTCCAGCCGACAGGTGCTAAAGGCTGCGAATCCTGTCACCTAAGCTCGCAAGGGAATGGTTATTTACCAGGAATTTTAGAAGCAGCACGTTCGCCTCTAGGTTTGATAGCTGGTTTAAAAGCGTTCATAAATAAAACGCAAGTCGAAGAGGAAGTCGAAATGCCGAATACTCCGCCTGTGCTCCACCCAATAAACCCTAAGTGGGATATTACAGTTGGCGAAGCGCCACTTATTGTGCCTTTCCAAGTAAGCGATAAAGAAGAAGACGATTGTATTTTGTTAGGTTCAATGCCTAGCGGCATTACCACATCCCAGGTTTACAACAAAAACAATCTGCCAACGATTGATCTCAAATGGTCGCCTACCGCTGCCCAAGCAAATAAAAATTATTTCATTAACGTTTATGCCCAGGAAACTGGCGATGGACGGGCATTAAAGTCAAACCTTATTAGTGCCAATATTCAAGTTTGGCCCGCTCGCAATACTAAGACCAAGTTCATTAGCCAATTCATAGTGCAAGGAGCACAATGGCAAAGCGACACCCTCACCCTGAGTGGACAGCTTATTTTTAAACGTGGCCTAAGTCCAGCCAATCGAAGAAAAGCCTTATCCAGCTTGGCTATGGACATCACCAGTGCAAGCGGGGCAAGCATCAGCCAGGCTGTCAAACTGACTCTTGGAAAAAATGGGAGTTGGACTAATATCTTCACTTTGAATGCTAACGAAACCCCTTGTATAATTAGAGCCAGCTATGAAGGGTTAAATGCCGCACGTCCAGTTAGTCAGGCACCTTTTGCCACTTGTGTGAAATAAACCTAAGCCTTTGTACAAATTATATTAACCAACCATTCAATTTTTAACACGGAGCATAAAATGAAATTTTCTAACACCCTAAGATTACTCCTAATCTGTTTAATCGGCGCATCCAATGCTGTTATGGCAGAAACTTATGAACAAGATTTTGAGGCAGGCAAAGCACCTGGCTGGCAAGCGCAAACCAAGGCTAACTGGAAGATAGGAGGCACTGAGGCCAACCGCTTCTATCAAGCGCAGGCGGGTAAATCGGGTTCAGCTGATAAGGGTGCATATGTATCGACTTTTAGAGGTGGTGCTTTTCAAGATTTTGACTATCGGGTACGGGTGAAAAGCAACAATTCTTACCCTTCATTTTTATTGTTCAGGGCGAGTGCAGATTTCTCCCGCAATGGCGGCACAGGCGCTGGGACAGGCTACGCCTTTGGCCTAAGGGCACAATGCGCCGCTGGCCAGAAAGACAAGGAATTTAGAATTTATAAGCAAGTGAACGGCGGCCTGCAAAACATCAATGATGAATGGACATTTTCAGACAAATTGAATTGTGCTGCCGTGGGCAATCGCGTCCGCGTGACGGCTGTCGGTGGTGAGATTAATTTTTACGTCAATGATAGCAAAGTCTTCACCTATAAAGATCCAGCCCCGATTGCCAGCGGGCGGATTGGTTTGATGGCATTTGATGGGGCAGATGCACCTACCATGCATCAGTTTGATAACATCTATGTTACGCCAATAAGCCAGTGCAACTAACCGCAGTAGTGCTTACGGCGGCGGAAAATGGCGGACGGGCTTGCGGTTAGTTTTTAATTAAAGGTTCAATTTACGCTAAATCATAAAAATACGGCATTCGCCGTATTTTTTTTGTTTATACGGCAAATGCCGCAATAAGCTAAAGGAATTCAAGTCATACCCCGCTAAAATGGGCTGAATCCAAAAAATTTATAAAATAAATTGTATTTAAAAAACAATAACCTAATTTTTTTTAAAGCTCTATATAAATCACAATTTTTTAATTCCGCATTAGCTGGCATTTAATTTGCTTTTGATACCTTTGAGTCGGAGACCAACCGATTCGAAAATCGGCTAGAAGCCGAATTGTTACTCACTAAATCACAGGAACGACAAGAATGAATATTTCCAAAAGACAATTTAGCACTTTGTTAGCAGCTTCTGCCCTGCTGGCAATAGCTGCGACGACGACAGTAGAAGCTGCATCGAAATCGTTTAAATCAGGTACGTTAACCCTAGAGTTTTTTCCCGCCACATTCGCAACAATATTGAGCCGTGCGGGTAATGCTTATAATGGCGTTGATAGCAATGGTCGTCCAAACGAAGAGCGCTGGGAATTTGATAAAGACAATACCGATAACCTAGTTTTTCAAGACGGCAGAAAAGGCATTATTAAAAATGATGCATTTACCACCCGCGATATGTACCTGGATGACTATTTTACCAGTGAAGAATTTGAACCGCTAACAGCCAATCAAGTCATTGGCCGGGCAAAAAGATTAGGCACTGCAACGTTGGCCTACAACCTCATCTTTTACCATAACCGCAATCCTTTAATGACTGATGACGCTGTCAATTTAGTGGGCATACACCGTTTGCCATTCAGCGAACCTTGGCCAAAACCTGAATTCAAAATACACCCACACGGTGTTGAGCCGAAAAAACCTGCCAATGATAATGGTGGCCGTAACCCGCAAAAGACCGACGCAGTTTTTGACGACATTGATCCGATGGCAACCTTTACCGGACAAATTGGTGTGAGTGGCGCATTCAGGATGAATGGTCGCTGGGGTCAGGCTTCAGTCGGTGACATGGTCTTACGCTACGACCCTCTCCGTCCTACTGTTAACGCAGGGAATGACCGTACTACTGGCCTTCCTCTGGGTGGTAAACCAGGCACTGATGGCTGGTATATCTTTGCTCACATGAATTTGACTTCTGATTTAGGCATACCAGGTGTCGGCGCTTTTGAAACGGCAAACACTAAAGTCAATGTTACAGGGGATACCTTCGTATTAACGGGTAATCTTGTGCTGTCCCGCTTTTGGAATGGTAGTGAAGGCCCTAATGGTATTAGAAAAGCTGGCAAATTCCGCTTCGTTGGCAAATTGATGCCGACACCCAATTAATTTAAAGCCCTGATTACGGTTTATTTTAAGCAGACTTGAACGGGTTCTGCATTCTTAAAATATAATTTCTTGTACCCGCAGACTTTAGCGTCTGGTACACGAAAACTCTAGGCGACTAACACCCCCCTTAATTTCATCGCACAACATATTAATGCTGTTGAATCATTAAGCTAAGCAGTGCAAATAATGCGCTAGCCCAAGGGGGGCAATTCAATAAAGCCCCATTCTTACTTGGCGGGATTATTTTTGTAATTTATAACTAATTAAATATTTACAACGATAATCCTAGCCTTCTCCCACAGAACACAAACATCTCAAAGTTCGCCTTAAACAGGCATTCCAAGTTATCCCTGACTTTCACGCCCTATAGTGCACAAGCGCATGAACAGCGGCTAAAAATACCAAAACCGCCATAATGACAATGGGTAACAAGTTCATAAGTTGCCACTCGACATTGATACCAGGTAATAAGGCGGCACGGATATTATCCACTATCAACGACAGCGGATTAAAACGGGCAAAACTGGCTAACCAAGCGGGCATTTGTTTGTCTGGAACCAGCGCGGTACTGGTAAATAGCAAGGGCATGTTGACCAAATGGACAAAACTGGCCATGTTTTCCTGGGAGCGGGCTTTCAACGCAATCCAGCAGGACAAACTGCAAAATGCAATGGCGAATAAAAATAAGCTAAACACCATGAAAGCCAATATGCCAAGGCTGAGCTGGAGATGTGCACCCAAAGCCAGACCTAAGGCCAATACCAACAAGGCTTGCACGATGAGGCGGGTGCTATCGGACAGCACTTTTCCGGCCATAATCATGGTTTTTGAGGCAGGCGTTGACAGCACCCGTCCTAAAAATCGGGTTTGCATGTCGCGGATCAATTCAATGCCTGCTTGCGATGCGCCAAACAAGACGGTCATGCAAGCAATGCCCGGCACCAGAAAATCGAGATACTGCAACTCTGGCGGCATGTTGTCTAAGGTGTAACGTTGGAATAAAAACCCAAAAAACAGCATCCACATCAATGGTTGCGCGAGGGAAAAAGTCAAAGGCACAGGCCGGCGTAGGGTTTTGAGCAAAGTGCGGGCGAAGACCGCACGAAATACCGCGAAATTCATTGTTGTCTCCTTGATCCAGGCTTATGGTTTTTAGTCTGGCCTGCTTGCGGCTTGGTAAGGTCTGCACCTGTTAATTTGAAATAAGCTGCTGCCAAGCCAGCTTCTTCCCAACGGCATTCGGCAACCGTTTGTTGCAGGTTTGCGAACACTTGCAGGGTTTTTAAGAGCATATCGGCTTTATCAACTTCTTTAAAAACCAGGCTTACGGTATCCGCTGTGGTCTGAATGTCTACCTCGGCTGCTAAATCCCGTAAGTTCTGTTCCAAAATCCTCAGTTTAGTCAAAGGTTCGGCAGTCTTTATGTGTAAAGTCGGCTGGGCATGGGCTAGTACCAACTCCGTGGGCGTTGCGTCCGCGACAATGCGGCCTTGGGCAAATAGGACGACCCGCGAGCAATACTGCTGAATGCTGTCTAAATCGTGGCTAGCGAGCAATATGGTATTGCCTTGTTGCTGATAGGTTTTTAGAAGCTGCCAAAGCAAAACCCGCGCCGAAGGGTCAAGGGCATTGGTGGGTTCATCCAATAATAGCAGTTTGGGCTGGTGAACTAGACCAATAGCCAGATGCAAGCGCTGCATTTGCCCGCCAGAATAGGTGCTAATTCGGCGAGTAATAAAGTCCTGCATGGCAAATCCTTCAATCAATTGTTCAAGCCGTTGCCGCGCATTTGTTCCACTCAAACCGTACAAAGCGGCAAAATAGGCCAGCAGTGCATGACCGTTCATTTCAGGATCAAGCGCCCAATCTTGGCTGATATAAGCAATTTCACGCGTTAACTGGTTGGCGTGTTTAAAAGCATTGCGCCCGAATACTTCCGCCCTGCCCTGCTCAGGCTCTAATTGCCCAGCAATGAGTTTTAGGAAGGTGGATTTGCCCGAACCATTAGCGCCTGCAAGGCCAATAAACTCCTGTCCGGTCGCAGAAAAATTGACTTCCTTAAGTGCCTTAACTTGGTTGGGATAGGTTTTGGATAGTTGGTGAAGGTCGATAACCATTCTTTATCACTTGATTAAAAATTAGGGGGGCGTTTAAGGGAAATCCGCAAAGGAGTAGCTGTTCGATAAAATCAGCTTGTACGGCTTAATTGGCTGGACTTAAATGCAGAGATTACCTTGCGCAGTAAGAAAAGACGGTAATGGTTCAGTGGGCATCTTTTCAACACTTCGGATTCACTGCCATTAAGTTAATAAAAAACGTCAATAAAGCAAATACTTATGTTGAAAAATCCCCCCTAGCCCCCCTTTTTCAAAGGGGGGGAATCATTGACTTCTTCGCTTACATTGTAGGGAAACGGTCTTCCCCCTTTGGAAAAGGGGGATTGAGGGGGATTTTTAAAAACTACAACACATTGATTTTATAGACTTATTTATTAACTTAATGACAGTGACGCTGGAGCTTAGGAACTATCACATTCATTTTTTAAATCTCAAACTGAACAAAAACCGAAAAAGCCAAAAACTTGATTTTTTTGAAGTATACCTGCCGCACCTACCCTCGTCAAAGCACCCATTTATCTACAAGCAGGGCATTTTGGTTTCCGCCTGATTTTTCCTCAAAGCCTTCACTTTAAGAATAAGTGATATGACACCGCCATCGCGTGAAATGACTTATTTTTTAATTTAAACAGTCTTCATAAAAACCAAATAAATCAAATTATTTATATATAAAACATATACATAAAAATATTAATTGATCTTGGCCTAGTCTTTGCTTTTTATAACAAAAGGTGCTGTACAAATTTCTTCCTGTCCGCTTCTGGAAATAAGCAATTTGTCCAGAACCGCATTTTTTTAACGCAAGGGATGATCCAAACAGATATGCAATTTGATACACAGGCTGAATATTATGACAAGCGTGCTGGCTTGGGTGAAGAAACAGCAAAAGCTGTCGCCGCCGCCATTCGCCAGCTGATTTCCCCTTATCTTGGCGGGCGCTTTTTGGACATCGGTGCTGGGACGGGTGAAATTGGTTTTTTTCTCCAAGAACCGCTGCTGCACTACACCGGGATTGATTTATCCGAAGGTATGCTGGAAGTTTACCGCGCCCGCTTCACTGATCCTGCCGCGATTCCGGAGCTGATCCAAATGGATGCCAATTTACCTTGGCCTTTGCCGGAGCAAAGCGTTTCAGTGTTTTTTAGCTCAAGGGCTTTGCATCAGCTCGAGCTTAATCATGTGCTGGCCCAGTTCGCCAGATTGTCCTCACCGCAAGGTGCTTTGCTAATTCTCGGCAATGTCAAGCGCCCCGAAGATTCGCCCAGAGCCATTATGCGTAAAAAAATGCACAAGGTTTTAAACAGCTTTGGGCTAAGTGAGAAAAGCGGGCAAAGCAACCGTAACCAGTTGTTTGAAGCGCTCATCCAACAAGGCGCGGAACGTCTGCCACCAGTCACTGCTGCGCGGTGGCAGGTCAGCAATGCGCCGATGGATTCGATCACCTCCTGGGAAAGTGTGGACGGAATCGCAGGACAAGATATTGATCCCGAACTAAAAGCCCAGATTCTAAAAATGCTTTACATGGAAGCCCAATCATTATTTACCGATTTACATAAAGCCTTGGAGACCGAAGAAACTTATGAACTGAACGCGATCAAGCTCCGCTTTTAACAACACTTAAATTAAACAACAATAACAATAGAAATCCTTACACACATGAGTAACCAATTATTAACCGAGCTAGGTAACACTTTAATTAATGGCAGTTTGACCGATAAATCGGTGATGGCGCAAACGTCTGAACAACCGATGCATAAGATTTTGCCTAACGCCAATGTACTTAAAATCGGAGGCCAAAGCATTATTGACAGAGGCCGCGTCGCGGTATTGCCAATTTTAAATGAGCTTATCGAAAATTTGCCACACCACAAAATGATTATCGGCACTGGGGCCGGTACGCGTGCCCGCCACGCTTATAGCGTCGGTGTCGATTTGGGTATGCCAACTGGTGTACTAAGTGTAATGGGTACTTTCGTGAGTATGCAAAATGCTAGGATGCTGCATTATCTGCTAGCTGAGCACGGTATCCCCTTTATTGAACCTGTGCAATTTCCACAGTTGCCGCTTTATCTTGCCGAACGCCAAGCAGTCATTTTTTTCGGAATGCCGCCTTATGTTTTTTGGCAACGGAATCCCGAAATTGGTCGTTTGCCTGCGCACCGCACCGACAGTGGCTGCTACCTAATCAGTGACATGTTTGGTGCCCGCTCCATGCTTTACATCAAAGATGAAGACGGCTTGTATACGGCTGACCCTAAAAAAGACAAGCACGCCAAATTTATTTCTCACATTACCGTCGATGAAATGATTGCTATGGACTTGCAAGATTCAGTCGTCGAACCCCCCGTGCTCGAATTCATGAAGAACGCAGAATCCAGGCGCAGTATTCAGATTATCAACGGACTGGTCCCAGGCAATATCACCAAGGCGCTCAATGGCGAGCCTGTCGGTACGATTATTACTGCGGATTAATGGTAGTCCCTGCGTGGACTATTGACTAACGGACATTTTAATTCTGGATAAAGATAAAAACATGAACACACAAACTGATAAACGTCATCACCTCGACTCCTTCCTTATGCGCGAAAGCCTGATTGACAAACAAGTCATGGCATCGACTGAAGGCGAAACTCCTGTAGTGCGGATGCTTCCTGAAACCCATGTCATCAAAATTGGCTCAAGCTCGATCATCGACAAGGGTAAAGCCCTAACCTACCCCGTCGTAGAAGTGTTAGGCGAATTACTGAAAACCGAAAAACTTATTTTAGGTGTGGGCGGCGGCTTGCGGAGCAAGCATGTGTTTTCCATTGGCTGCGATTTAGGCTTACCAACGGGTGCGCTGGCACAAATTTCGATGGCGGATGCTCTCGGTAACGCGCACATGCTGGGTACATTATTGGCGCCCTATGGTGTGGTCGCTATTCCGCCAGAAATTTTTGGGCATTTGTTGCCCTTATTCATCAAAACTGCTCCCGGTTGTATTTTTAACGGCGTACCACCTTATTCCTTGTGGGAACACCCTCCTGGCATAGGCCGTATTCCGCCGCACCGGACGGATGCTGGCTGTTTAATTCTAGCGGAATGTTTTGGCTGCAAGTCCGTCACTTTAGTGAAAGATGTCGATGGCTTGTATGACTCTGACCCTAAAACCAATGCTTCGGCAAAATTTATTCCCGAAATTACGGTATCTGAGTTGAAGGCGCTCAATTTAACCACCCTGCCCTTCGACGAAGTGTTGCTGGACGTGTTGAAGACTTCACGTTTGGTAAAACAATTTCAGGTTGTCAACGGCACAAAACCTGAATTGATTAAAGCCGCCGTCAATGGCGAGCATGTTGGCACGATTGTTCGCGCTGATGCTTAAGCGCTTGTAGTACCCACTCGGCAAGATGCTTTCAAGTACGGACAATAGCGCGATAAGAGTTTTTTATGAGTCGCCTTATTGCTAAGTGCCAGACAGCGCGATTGCCAAAATGAATATTTACAATTTATGTGTAAATAAAGTTTAGTCGGAAAAGACTTTTGCTACTCAAACTTCATGTTGGTGTAGTACAAGCCTTTTAAGCCGACTTTGTTTTTAATCTAATAAGTTAAGAGAAGTCTATGCTAGCAACAATACCATTCAATGTATCTAAAATAACTTTGTCAGCCGCTGTCCAGGCCCTGCTGCTGGTCGGCTTGGCCTTGCCTTCGGCTGATGTTTCGGCGGTCGGTGAAACCACACGGATCAGCGTCGATTCCAAGGGCAAAGAAGCTACCAACTTTTTACGCGCTGGCAGTACCCGCCCTTTCATCAGTGCCGATAACCGCTATGTGTCGTTCCAATCCGATGCCGCCAACTTAGTGGCGGGCGACACCAACGCTTTCTTGGACATTTTTGTCCGTGACCGCCTGACTAGAAAAACCACTCGTGTTAGCGTCGCTTCCGACGGTACTCAAGCAGACAACGGCAGTAGGCAGTCCTCGCTCAGTGGCAATGGCCGTTTTGTGGCATTTAACTCTAGCGCCACTAACTTGGTAGCGGGAGACACCAATGCGGCTACCGATATATTCGTCCATGACCGTGTGAAGAAGACAACTGTTCGGGTCAGCGTCGCTTCCGATGGTACTCAGGGGGATAAGTCAAGCGCCATGCCAGCCATTAGTGCTGATGGCCGTTTTGTGTCGTTTAGGTCAACGGCTACCAATTTGGTTGAGGGTGACACCAACAATGTGGACGATATTTTTGTCCACGACCTCTTGACCAAAACCACCTCGCGGGTCACTTTCGGCTTCGACGGCAAACCGACCAATGGGACAAGTTTTAAACAAACTTTAAGTGCCAATGGCCGCTTTGTGGCCTTCCAGTCTTCAGCGAGGAACCTTGTGAGAGGCGACACCAATGAACTGGATGACATTTTCGTTTATGACCGTGAAACCAAGGAAACTACGCGGGTCAGCGTCGCTAGTGACGGCAAGCAAGGCAATAACGGTGGCTGGCATCCCGCCATTAGTGCTGATGGTCGCTATGTGGCTTTTTGGTCCGGCTCTAATAATTTGGTAGAAGGCGACACTAATTTCGTTGAAGATATTTTCGTCCATGACCGTGAAACCAAAGAAACCACCCGGGTCAGCGTCGCAACCGATGGCACGGAAGGTAGGGGGCCTAGTGAAACTGTGCCATCAATCAGCGCCGACGGCCGCTATGTCGGCTTTAGGACTTGGTCAGCCTTAGCAGCGAACGACGATAATGGCGTGGATGATGTTTACGTCCACGACCGTCTGACCAAAACCACTACCCTTGTCAGCGTCACCCTAGACGGCACGTCAGGCACCGGCATTGGCGGTCGGCAAGGTTCTGGCATCAATACTAACGGTAGCCGGGATGCAACTATCAGTTCGGATGGCCGTTACATGGCATTCAGATCTTTGGTTACCGACATAGTGCCCAATGACAAGAATAGTGGGTGGATTTCTCCAACAACCGGGCTTCCTCAAGCAGGGATGGATGTTTTCTTCCGTGACTTGACCCTCATCAAAGAAGAAAAAGCCGACTTGGCAGTCACTCAGATGACTGCCCCCGGCAAAGTGACGCCAAAAGGCAGCTCGTTCAGCTTTGTTACGACAGTCACCAACAAAGGCACTGCCATAGCCAATGATGTCAACCTGACCAATGTGGTCTTTGGCAGCGATGTCGCCAACTTGGAGTCCATCGAACCAAGCCAAGGTGAGTGCATGACCGCCAGTCCAGCGGTGTGCCGCCTCGGTACGCTGGCAGCAGGCGATAGCGCAACTGTTACTGTGACGCTTAAAGCTTTGGCTAATGGTAATGTGAACAACCATGCCAGCGTCAATGCGCCGCCATCAGATCCAGTTCCTAGTAATAACATCAACACCAGTACTATTCAGATAAGAAATTAAGTGTCTATTTGAGCGCGACGGGCTTGCTGTGCTTAACCACAGTAAGCCATAGCTGGACTTGCTTGGAAGCCTTACCGCTTATCAAGCACGCTTCACGAAGCCCGCCCCTCTTTTAGGACTGGCGGGCTTTTTCGTTTCTACAGCTGACGCAATTAATTAAAGCGTCCTGCTTTTTTCAACCCTACTTAGTTAGGAGATGTCTATGTTAACAACAGTACAAATTAAAGCGGCTAAAAATGCCTTGTCCTCCGCCATTCAAGCGGCGCTGTTGGCTGGTTTGGCCTTCTCGGCGATGGATGCTACGGCGGTCGGGGAGACAAGCCGAGTCAGCGTATCTTCCAAAAACGCAGAAAGCAATGGCACAAGTTGGCATCCTCATATAAGTGCCGATAACCGCTACATCGTATTCCAATCCGATGCCGACAATCTGGTGCCGAATGCAGGGCAAGCGCATATAAATTAGTGTAAAAATGAGATACTTATCTTTTTGGGAGGTTGTCAGTTGGCATTAAGTTTACAAGAAGCTTTTTCATCGTTGGAAGACCCGCGTATAGAGCGGCATAAGA
>Ga0247842_10007676_pt1 | contig 11584 bp, 18 predicted proteins | sample LaCruzMarch2015__3_FD_192411 | JGI IMG/M metagenome (GOLD analysis project Ga0247842, IMG submission 192411) | Freshwater microbial communities from meromictic Lake La Cruz, Castile-La Mancha, Spain - LaCruzMarch2015_19m | ecosystem: Environmental > Aquatic > Freshwater > Lake | place: Spain...
GTATCGTACTTCTTCTTCAATATTGTAACAGTCATCGTCTCCATCCCATTTGTTAATTCATACTGATCAATAAGTTCAGAATCTTCAGGCAACTGACTTACGAGTCTAGTAAAACTAAAATTAGGAAGTATATCTGGTCTAAATATTCCCCTATAAACTTCCCTGCCTCCTTTGTAATTTAATCCAAGTGCAAGTTTAATCAACTTTGTACTTTCCAAAAGTCCTTGCAACTTTTCCAATACTCTAACATAAACAAGAAATGCAGACCTTGAAGAAGACTGCTCCATCATACTTCTTATCTCCTTTATTCTCCTGTTCAGAGTCATATAGCAAGCAACCGGATCATACTTCAACATTCCCACAAGAGTGGCAATCTCCTGTCCAGCTTCAGGAATAACACTAAACAACGCCTGTTTCCCTGGAGATAATATTGCCTCCTGCTTTACAAGATACTTATAGATTGAAGCAATCTCTCCCAACATTGCAACCTGCTCAAAAGGATAATTATAATTTCTCTGCTGAACAAAAACCACTCTGGACACGTTCGAATTCTCCACAATCAAATCAATCACTCTGGCCATATCTTCCATCCTATCTGCAATTGAAGGCACAACCGCCGCAGGAAGATAATTTACATACATCACATCTTCTCCCTGTCTAGACTCCATTTCAACCGCATAGAGCCCAGCATTCTCTTTGAACATCATTCTATTTTTAAGTTCCCCTTTAATTCATCTAAGAAACTCCTAGTTTAAATAGATTTCACTACAATACTCTTCTAATTAAAAACTTCTTAAAATACTAGTTATCTAGCATGTGCAAAAGCCCCATACAATCCAACAAGCGCGCTTATAACTAAAATTACTAAATCTATAGTAGAATCTATAAAATTAAAGTAAACTATATCTAGAAGAAACAGCACGGTAAGTATAACTCCTATATAAAAAAATCCAGTTCTCATTTATATTATTCCCTCCTTAAAACAAATAGAGCTCTCTCCTTATATATTTTACCAATAGACCTACTTATCTCTAGGAATTCCAAACAAAACTATAAAAATACCTACAATTAAAATAATTAGATTCACAGACAAATTTGTAAGACCTAAATAAACGAAATCAGCCACCGCAAAAAGTATTACAAGCCATCCAATAATCATTAATAATTTACTCATTATTTATACCTCCTCCTTTCTATTAACCGCGAATATCTATTTATATCTTTCCAAAAACAATAACTAAACTTTTTAAACTCCAAAATTCTTAATAGGTTATGGAAGAGGTAGCAACATATAGTTCTCAGAGTTCTCCAGATCCCCAAATGCGCCTATTGGATTTGGAAGAAAAACAAAGATTAGTAAGAGAAAGAGTTCTTCTTCTAGGAAAGAACTTCATAGATGATAAAGATAAGACTCTAGCAGACATCCAGGAAATTAAAAAAACACTCATCCTTCTAAAAGAAGAAGTTTTAAGAATGAAAGAGTTCTCACAAAGAGTAGCAGAGCAGCTAGATAAAACTGCTAGAAAAGATGAACTGCTAATACTCCAAAAGCAACTTGATTTGCTTAGGAAATAAAAAAAGAGAATATGGCAAACAATCCAAATAATATGCAACTAGGAAACACTGAACAAAACATCAAATCAGCGGTCTCCTCCCAAGCAATTCCAGTTCAAGAACAACAGGCAAATGATATGGAAGTTTCGATGGTAAATCAGCAGCAAGGTCAAGAATACTATCAAAATCCTTACCAAGGTCAACAGCAAGCGCAAGACTATTCTGCAGGCTACCAAGACCCTAACCAACAATATCCTCAACAGCAATACTCTTCAATGTCCTCAGATACTGTAAGTGAAATAGCAGAAGAAGTCGTAGCTGAAAAATTCTTTAACATTAAGAAGGAATTGGAAAAAGTAATTGAATTCAGAACCGAAGTTCAGGCAAAAATGGAATACTTGGACGAGCGATTAAAAAGAATAGAAAAAATAATTGACAGACTGCAATTATCCGTTCTGCAAAAAGTCGGAGACTACATGACCAACGTAGAAGACATAAAGAAAGAATTGGATGAAGTTCAAAAGACATTCAAAGCAGTCCAGAAAAAATAGACACTATGACATTTCATGAATTATTGATATTTTTATATTATCCTCTAATAGGTCTAGCATTTTTAATAGGTTTAGCTTTGATTTTTGGAATAATAGTTTTAATTTTAGAATCCAAAAAGAAGAAGAAACTAGCAAAAAGAATAGAAAAAATTAGAGATTGGATACTTGAGAATATTAGCTTCTAGAAATTTATTACTCCATTCCTCTTTCCATAACTTGCTGTCTTAACCTATTTGCAACTCCACATCCCGAACCACTAGATTGAACAGCTGACCTTCTTGAAATAACTCTGCTTGATTGTAGCATTGCTAATCCTCGTTTCATTTCACCTTGTCTGCCTGCAAGATATTTCAGTGCTTCAGCCAAATTGGGGTCATCCCTATCAAACATCTTATTACCTTCACCCTCAACAAACACTTGAACTTGACTTGAAGTTAAATAACCTAAGTCTGCTCCTTGAATTCTAGATTGCCCGCAAGCACCTCCTTGAACAATTTTAGCTTGTCTTTCTTTATAGGGACATTGTCCACATTTATAAAAATCACAAATCCCGCAAAAAGATGAAATCTCTACTCCTGCCATCCTTAGTTCAAAGAAGATTACTTTAAAATGATTTGTATAATAATATATACAAATTTACTTCGCCGTTTTAACCAAAACCCAACTAACTATTGCTGCTGCAACCATCAATAAAATTGCTCCAGCAACTCTCGAAGAATATATCCAACTTGTAAACTGCAAAACCTCTGGATTCGCCCCTGCACTAGAACTTCCAGGAAGATATGGACTTATATATCCTGAAAATGCAAAATAAGCAGAAACAGCAAGAACAATTGCTAAAAGAACAACAGAAATCATTCCCAAGGTCTTGTTCATTCCTTCCGCCGACTTCCCAGAAGCAAATCCAATTATCATCATCAAAACAAACAAACTAATAAGCACCACTGCAAACCATGGAATTATTGCCTGAACATAATCTCTAGGAGCAGAGGCAGAAATAAATACTGTAGAAAGTAAAAATGAAACAAACAACTGGACAAACAAACTCTCTCCCAGAATCTTAGTCTTTGCAAGTAAAGCAAATATAACTACAAAAACAATAAGGAAAGTAATTATCGGTAAGAAATACGATATTCCGGAAATGTCTGCGACCATTTAAGCCCCCTACTCGTCGCTCCAGCCCTTTACAACTGCAACGCCTGCAGGAGTCTTATGATTATCATCTCCACCGCCCGCAGCAACAGCAATTATCAATCCTATAAGCAAAACTGCTCCGATGATATATCCTGCATAATCATAATAAGCCATGCTAGTATATCCTAGAGTATCGAATGTACTTACTATAAGTATCACTGCAATAATAAATCCAACTGCTCCAAGTCCCCAGAACCAATATCTTCTTTCGTTAGCTGGAATAAATAATCCTACACAAATAATGACTGCAAGTATAACTGAAATTCCAATCCCCAAGTTAGGAGCGAGAATTTTAAGGAAATCTGACAAATAATTAAACTGTAAAGCTAACGCCCCCAGAACAATTCCAATAATCACCTGTACTCCCTTATGCTTTCCAAGTGCATGAGTAGTATTCAAAATTCCAAAAACAACTGCGAAGACTAGAAGAAAAGGAAATACATAATCGAAAACACCAGCAGCAGCCCACTGATTCAATACGTCCGCAATTGTAAACACCATATCACTTTTATCAAATTCTTATTTAAATATGTTTCGTTAATACAACATAACCCTCATTCCATCAAAAATAGAAAAAAATACCGTTAAAAACTCTAAAATTACTTATCGCTCTTTCCGCCGGAAGAACCGCCACTCATAACCACTACGATTATTGCAATTATAACAACGGCTATAACTACAACATTTGCCAACAAAGAACTTCCACTTGAAAACATTGAAGCAATATTTTGCCAGAATCCAGTGAATACAAGAACGGCAATTATGACTGCAATCAATGCAACAATTCCTGCAGCCATCTTAGGACCTTTACCCACATCAAACTCTCCCTCTTTCCAGAACATTCCCCAAAGAATCATAAACACCAATATGACTACCAAACTAACTGCCATGAATGGAACTAATCTTACAATTAATCCAGTCGCATTTGCAAAAGAAATAACCAATAACCCAATAACCAATGCAACAATTGCATCAATCTGTTTCTTTCCATCTCCAAGAACCTTTGATTTTTGCAGAACTGCGAAAACAATTGTAAACACAAGTAAGAAAGGCAATATTACTTCTACCATTAAAGGCGATGAAAGTATCGTCGGTCCACCATATGCAAATGCCTCAGCCATATTTAATCCTAATATCTATTCTATTTAAATTTATCTTTGTGGAAAGAATAATAAATAGAGTCTACTATTGGACTGAATGGATGAAAAAATCTTTAATGATATCTATAAACGGCATTTGGAAACCCTAAAGAACAAAGACAAAAAAGCAAATAAAACAATAATTTGTTTCTCTGGACTATCAGGCTCAGGAAAGACTACCCTTTCAAAAAGAATTGAATCTGAATTTTCAGCAGTTAGGATAAGCAGTGATGAAATCCGAGAAATAATAGGTAAATTAGGATATGCTGACAAATTTCCAGAACAACATAAAATCTCAAGTAATTATCTTCGATGGTTCTTAAAAAATTATAAATTAGAAAATAAGTTTATTATATTAGATAATGATATTAGTGGAAAATATGCAGACATTAAACAAATTTTATCTCCCCAGAGTTGGAAATTTTTTATAATCCAGATAACTCTTGATCCTTCTCTAGCCATTCAGAGAGTAATAAAAAGAGAAGATAAATTTGAAGGATTTCAGGATAATCTCCATGAAAGAATAAGAACCTATAATGAGTTCAACAGCAAAAACACAGCAAACATAATAGTCGATAATACTAAAGAACTGAATTTTGAAGACATTTTAGCAAATATTAAAAAATTCCTTAAAAACTAATCTCTCTTAAAATTTACTCAAAGAATTTACATCATGTCTGGACTTTGGTCAGCAGGCATTTCCATTGCATCTTCCTTTCCAGGCATTGCCTTGAAAGCAGTACTATTAACAACCATAACATCTCCAATTGCCTTTACAAACTGATGAGGTATAATTGCTCCTCTTGCTCCGCCAAATTGTGACATAAATCCACTTCCAACTCTAACCTTCCATCCATCTATCTTGTTATCCATCAAGTTAACTTCTTCAACCTGTCCGAAGTAGTCTCCCTCAGATGTATAAACATGCTTTCCGATGACTTCACTTACTTTTTTTATTCTCAACATATCCTACTCTAATTTTCTGCCTTTTTATACTTTATGTTTTTACAGGCTTTGCACAATAAGTAACTCTTGCACAAAAAGTCTATAAATCTCTTTTAGCTATCTTTTCCATGAAAAAGCTAGGCAATTACGTCTTAGATAGTCTACAAATATTCTTTCCATGGGATGATGATTTCTATACTTACATGAAGGAAAAGAGTATGGGCACTAAAGGTCCAATGAAAAAAGCAATTCCAGTTATATACTCGGATAATACTAAGAGCACAGTGGGAAAAGATGAAGCTCAAAGAAGATGTATCCTAAATCCAAAGCTGTTTGGAACAACTTGTTCCGCAGTAGGATGGACAGAGACTAAAAATAAGTCTCAACCAATAATTCCATCAGAAAAGCCAGAAATGGAAATTCTTCTAAATAATAAAGATATAATTATCAAAGCCATTCCTAAAGTTAACGGTAAAAATGAATATCATTTAGAATATTCTAATATGTCTTCTTTTGGTCCAATATACAGCAATTGGGTAGCTTTCTATTTACCATTTATAGAATTCCAGAAACTTGCGAAAAATATCTTAAAACAGGATATTAAATGCAGTTTAGATTTACCTTTACAAGTTGAAGAACAACAAGCTCAAAGAGAAGAGATGGATTTTATAGAGATTCCAGTAAAGTATCATGAGTTTTCATTAAGTGAATTTGAGTATGCTAAAGATTATCTAAAACTAAACGGCTTTAACGGTAAGAAAATTGCTTCGTTGGTATTTGATTCAAATAATACCCATCACAAAGAAATTTTAGAACCTATAGCAAAAATAGGTATTCTTCATACAACTGGTGAAGAAGGATTTGATAAGAGAAAGCCACAGTTTGTTATTAAGATATCTCAGAGTAAAAAGTCAATTTGTAAAAGAAATAAATCTGTTAAAGCTAAAGGTATAATTGAGAATGCACACAATGAAAATAAAATTATTCTAGATTTTGAAGCGTTTTATTGTGCAATAGCAAAGTTAGTTGAGAAATTTAGAGAGAAACATCCAGAAATAAGTATTAGTTAATGTCTATGATTTCATAAGGTATTTAAACTTGCTAAACTATTTAAATGCATAAAGAGGACATTTTTTATGACAGAAGCAAATACATTTAATAAAGAGAAGTTTAGAGAAGTTTTGCACTATATTATTTCAAGAACTGGCGACGAAGAAAATGTTGGCAAAACAGTCTTATTTAAAATACTATATTTCTCAGACTTTGATTTTTATGAATTAAACGAAAAACCAATAACTGGCGAAGTTTACAAAAAGATAACTCATGGTCCTGCACCTATTCATTTTGATGAGGTTGTAGAAGAGCTAATCAAAGATAAAAAAGTTGAGAAGATTACAAAAAGTGTTAAAGGATTTAAAGATAACCTCATGAAATATATCTCTTTAGTAAAACCTTCTCTCAGTCTACTAAATATAGATGAAAAAACACAAATAGATAAAATTATACAAAGATTAACTGCGATGGATGGGGCTAGACAAGTTAGCTCTTATTCTCATGGGGATATGCCTTGGAAAGCTACAGAAGATATGGAAGAAATAGATTATGAGTTTGTGTTTTATAGAGATGGAGTTTATTCTGTAAGAACTGAAGAACCCGCAGTAGCTGCTGCCTGATTGTTGTTAACTTTCAATGCATATTTCATTAGCCTATCGCGGTCATGGTTGTCATCAGTTCCTTTAAAAACTAATTCTATAAATAAGAAGTTCATTTTATCTTGGTCAAATGTAAACACAATTCTAATTCCGCTTCTACATCCTCGGTTTAGGGACTTACATCTAAACTCTCTTGCTTTATAGCAAGTACGAAAATCCTTTCCAATGTGGCTTATTGGAACAGTTCCAGTTAATAATTTAGGCCATTCAATCTTTAATGCTTTCTCAAATCTTTTCATATCTTCTTCAAAACCGTTGTGTTTTTTACAAAATTTAGAGTATTCCTTTTCAAATTCTGGAACATAATCTATAGTTGCTTTTTCGGGTATATACTTTATGCCTTCCATTATTTCAAATATCTCCTTTGGGCTAAAGATGGAATTTCATAATTTAAGATAAACAATTCTTTTCCTTTTGCAGCAGTCTTTTGTTTAAAATTATTCATACCATACTGTAATTCCCATTCATAAATAAAGATTTTATCTTTATCTTCTGGCTTGTTGAATAATGCCTTAATCTCTGGCGAATCATCATAAGTTACTAACCATTTATGCTTACATTTTTTCATTATTTCTGCGAACCTTTCATGGTTAAATCCTTCATGTAATTTACCTTTTTCACCATATAATTTAGATTTTGTTTTTGAAAGATATGGCGGGTCAAGAAAAATAAAAACATTTTCTCCTTCTTCAGTAATTGACTTTTCATAATCTTCATTAGTTATTTTAGTATTTTGTAAAACCTTACTGGCTTCTTTCAGTCGTTTAATAGAAGATTCTGTAAATCTTCCTTTGAATGCTCCATCCGAATATCCTCCAGATTCAGCTAGCCCTGAAAAAGTTATTCTGTTTAATATAAAAAATCTAGCCGCTCTTTGTAATTCATTTAATTTATCCTTATCATTCAGAACCTTTTGATAAAGTTCTTTTCCAACTTTATATTCTTCTTTGATTCTTTCTATCTCTAAAATCAATCCACTTAAATCTTCTTTACAATATTTAAAAAATAAAAACAATTCTTCGTTAACATCATTAATATAATATTTTTTATCAGGATGTATTTGTTTAACTGCAAAGAATACAGACCCTCCACCAACCATTGGTTCTCTAAACTCTTTAAATTCTGGAATAATTGGAAGAATTTGTTTTAAAGCCCTCGATTTTCCTCCAGGATACCTTAAGGGGCTTTTTATTTTTGGAATTTTTATCATTTTGCATTTTTAAGTTTATTATTCTTTATCTAAAGATTCTATATCTCTTACTAATGAATCGATTTCCTCTTTTAATTTCATAATTATTTCCCTTCTGCGTGGGTCTTTTATAGTTTTAATTAATTCTTTTCTTGGAAAAGAACGAATAGCATCTATTGTTTTTTGAATTTGTTTAAATTCTTTACTTTTTAAAATAGGATTCTTTTCTTTTATTAATTCTAAAGCTATATCAAATCCCTTGGTTTCAAAAAGATGTAAGGCATCTTCATCTTTTAAAATTTTTCCCAGCCAACGAACATCTCGCACATCTGAAAACTTTTCATCATATACCCATTTAGCGAATTTATCAATATTCTTTTGTAGTTTAGTAAATTCTTTAAGGTCTCTGCTCTTGAATAATTCTTCAAAATAGCTATATTTTCGATACCATCCTGTATCATCTGAATAAGTTTTTCCGTATTTGTCTGTTTGTTCATAAGAATTCATCATTCTAATTACTGTTATTTTTCCCATATTGAGATGTTTAGCTAATTGGTCATAAGTAAGATTATGAACTTTGTATAAATCATTAATTTGTTTTGCTTTATTAAAAGCAGGCCATGGCTGTTTTCCTATAACGTGGACTGCTGCTAAGAATAGTTGTTTTTCTAAAGCAGTGGTGCCTTCTGGAATAATTCTACACTTAACAATATCAAAAGCATTTTTATTTATGTTTGGTAATTCTCCTTTCTTAGCTTCAGCCTGTAAATGTCTTAGACATACAATACGCCTATTTCCTTCAAGAACGGTATAATCTGAATTTAATATTGGTTCTTCGTAAAGTCCACCCGCCGATTTGATTTGCTCAAATAACTCACCTGTGCTAGGTTCATTCCAGATTAGATTATCCATTCCAGCATCATCAACTTTTTTTGTTAGATGTTGAAATCTTGCATTAGTTAAATCGAGCTTTAATTTGTCTAGTTCAATATTTATTGTTTTTGTTTGAAACTTTTTTATTTTAATCATATAATATTGATTCAAATGGTTTTAATAAATGTTTCTAAAACTAGTCTCTACCAATATTCGAGTGCTTGTTTTTGGTTTAGATTGGTTTAATCTAAACTACCACAAACTATTTAAACCCTTTTTACTTAGTATTTTGGTAGGAAAGGTAGCACCCCCGAAGGTCGGGGGAGGTTACCAAACAACACATGCCCTAAGGACAAGGTGCTGCCTTACTACGCCCTATAATCATTTAGGGGGGCCGAAGCCCCTCTGATACCACATCCCGCAAAGAACATGGAATCAATAAATAACAAGAAAGCAAAGTATAAAGATTTAACGGAAGACAAAAAATATAGTCAGAAATGGACTGAATATAACCGAGCTCAAACAAAAGAGAAATTACTATTCTTCAAACTTATTGATGAAATTCTAAATGTAATTCCTGAGAGAACATACACATTTGGTAGACCTAGAAAATCATTGAAGGATATGATTTTCTGTTGTATGATTAAGATTTATACTGGTGCTTCATCAAGGAGACTGATTTCGGACCTTGAACTAGCAAAGAAAGCAGGATATATAGATAATGTGCCACATTTTAATACAGTCCTTAATTATTTTGATGATTCTGGGATGAAAATAGTCTTAGATTATTTAATTACTCTTTCTGCATTACCCTTAAAATGTGTTGAAGAAACCTTTGCAATGGATGCAACAGGTTTTGGAACTCATAGATTTGACAGATGGGTCGATGCTAAATATAAATTAAGAGCATCTCCTCAAGGAAAATTTATGAAGGCACATGTAACTTGTGGAGTAAGAACCAACGTTATCACTTCGGCGATTATTACTCTTGGAAAGGTTAATGATACAACTATGTTTAATCCTCTTCTAACGGAAACTATAGAACACTTTGATGTGAAAGAAATTTGTGCTGACAAGGGCTACATTTCGAGAGCAAATCTAGATTTAGCTACCAAACTCGGTACAATGCCTTATATTCCATTCAAAAGCAACGCTACAGGGCATTCTAGAGGTTCTCCAACATGGGCTAAGATGTATAAACTATTTACAGAGAATTATGAAGAATTTGCAAAGCACTATCATCTAAGAAGTAATGTAGAATCATGTTTTGCTATGATTAAGAGAAAGTTTGGAGATTTCTGTAGATGCAAATCCGAAAGGAGCATGACTAATGAAATATTATGTAAGATTCTAGCACATAACTTGGTTTGCCTTATTCATGAAATGTTTGAACTAAAAATAGAAGTTGATTTTTTGGCAATCTCAAAAGAGTTCCCTGCACAAAAAGTCATCTAGTTATTGTGCAAAGCCGTTTTTACAACACATATTTTAATTTTAACATTTTAAACAAAAATACAAAAGATTTCCCAAGAGAAATCTTTATATAACTCCTAAACCCCTTATTTTAATGAGAACAAAAGAGACGATTCAAATAATTATTGCAATAGTTATTCTCTCAGCAGTAATTTGTTTCTCCTCGCTATTTGATAATACTCCCACTGCAGTCAGCACTGCCCTAATCTATTCAGTTTTAATAATTGGAGTCTCAGTAGCAGCAAAAAAAGTCTTTGCCTATTTACTTGATGCAACAGTTGAACATGAGATCTGGAGAGTTTCAAGATATGGTTGGAAACCTCATAACTATTTTAAGAAGCCAATCCCTGCAGGAGTAATAATTCCTCTTTTCTTCTCAATCTTTTCCCTAGGTTTCCTTAAACTAATGACTCTTCTAACCTATGAAACAGGCGCTCTAAAAGAAAGAGCAGCAAGACGATTTGGATTCTATTCCTACACTGAAATGACTGACTGGCACAACGGCTTAATTGGAGCTGCAGGAATCATTGCAGTCCTCATCCTTTCCATTGTAAGCTATCTTGTTCCTGGAAGCGATGCACTCTGGAGACTTGCAGCCTACTATGCATTCTGGAACATGATTCCAGTTTCAAACCTAGACGGCACTCAAATATTCTTCGGCTCGAGAATTCTATGGAGCACATTAGCAATAATAGTATTCATATTCACAGCCTATGCTTTCATGCTCGCCTAAATTTTGTTTTTATTACAGAGAATTCTGATAACTTTGTCATTCTGCGACAGAATTCTCTGGACAGTAAATTCTGCACTAAACGGAACATATCCCATAGAATTTACCGTAACTACTCTCCAACTGAACATATATTTATTAACAATTAATTTGCTCTTAGTTTGTAAAAAAGATGATTCAATTAAATCCTCGCGCCTATCAAACTTCCATTGTGGAAACCTGCA